>ERZ761602.1800-NODE-1800-length-37004-cov-4.625267_pt1 | contig 37004 bp, 34 predicted proteins | sample MGYA00512165_ERZ761602 | MGnify/ENA primary metagenome ERZ761602 (study PRJEB28899, sample SAMN02445085) | bioreactor sludge metagenome | biome: EBPR sludge; isolation source: Thorneside wastewater treatment plant | place: Australia: Brisbane, Thorneside...
CCGGCGCTCGAAGCGCACGCCTTCGGACATCGTCGTCTCGTAGGCGCGGTTCACGCTTTCCTTGGTCATCATGGCGATGGGCAGCGACTGGGCGGCGATCTTCCCGGCCGCCTTCAGCGCCTCGTCCAGCAGGGCCTCGACCGGCACGACGCGGCTGACGAGGCCCGAGCGCTCGGCCTCGGCGGCGTCCATGGTGCGTCCCGTCAGGCACATGTCCATGGCCTTGGACTTGCCGACGAAGCGGGTCAGGCGCTGCGAGCCGCCGATGCCGGGCATGACGCCCAGATTGATCTCGGGCTGGCCGAACTTCGCGTTGTCGGCGGCGATGATGAAGTCGCAGAGCATGGCGAGTTCGCAGCCGCCGCCCAGCGCGTGGCCGGCGACGGCCGCGATCAGCGGCTTGCGGAACGAGGTGACCGCGGTCTGGAAGGCGCCGAAGAGGTCGCCCTTGAAGACGTCCATGTAGGACTGCGGCGCCATTTCCTTGATGTCGGCCCCGGCGGCGAAGGCGCGGGACGAACCGGTGAGGACGACGCAGCCGACGCCCTCGTCGGCCTCGAAGGCGGCGAGCGCCGCCGCGACCTCGCGGGTGAGCTGGGCGTTCAGCGCATTCAGCGCCTGGGGCCGGTTCAGCGTGAGGAGGCCGACCCGCCCCTTCGTTTCGACCAGGATCGTTTCAAAGCCGCTCATGCCTGTATTCCCCTGCCTTGCGCCGCCCTTCCTTAGCGCTGGCAGCGGGCGCAGTAAAACGTCGAGCGGCCGGCCTGGACGATGCGGCGGACCGTGCCGGGACAGCCGGGCGTCGGGCACGGCGTTCCCGCCCGGTCGTAGACGCGGAAAGCGTGCTGGAAATAGCCGAGCTCGCCGTTGACCTGAGCGTGATCGCGCAGGGTCGAACCGCCGGCCGCGATGGCGGCGGCGAGGACCGCCGTCACCGCATCGGCAAGCCGGGCGATGCGCGGCGGCGACAGCGAACCGGCCGCCCGTCCGGGATGGATGCCCGCGCGGTGCAGCGCCTCGCTGACATAGATATTGCCGAGCCCGGCGACGACCCGCTGGTCGAGCAGCGCGGCCTTGATCGGCGCGGCCTTGCCCTTCAGCCGCGCGGCGAGAGCGGCGGCCCCGAGCGGCGGGTCGAGCGGTTCGGGACCGAGGCCGGCGAAGAGCTTGTGCCGGTCGAGGTCCGCCGTCGGCTCCAGCAGCATCAGCCCGAAGCGGCGATGGTCGTTGTAGACGAGGCGCGCGCCCTCGGCGGTCTCCAGCAGGACATGGTCGTGCTTGCCCGCGCCGGCCGCCGCTTCGGGGGCGGCGTGGTGGAACTCGCCCAGCATCGCCCCCTCGTTCGAGCCCGCGGGATAGACCGTGAAGCGCCCCGACATGCCCAGATGGACGATCAGCGTCTCGCCGCCGTCGAGATCGGCGAGGATGTATTTCGCCCGCCGCCGCAGGCGCTCCACACGCCGCCCGGTCAGCCGCTCGGCGAGGCGGGGCGGAAAGGGCAGGCGCAGATCGGCGCGGCGGACGACCGCCGCGGCGATGCGGCGGCCTTCCAGGACGGGCTGCAATCCGCGCCGGACGGTTTCGACTTCCGGTAACTCAGGCATGAAGCAAAGCTACCGTCCCGCCGCGCGCATCGCTATGGTCCGGCCCGCATGAGCGATCCGACGCAGAATCCGGGCGAAACCGCCTCTTTCGGCTTTCAAGACATCCCCGCCGCCGAGAAAGCGGCGCGGGTGAAGGGCGTGTTCGACAGCGTGGCGTCGAAATACGACCTGATGAACGACCTGATGTCGGCGGGCGTCCACCGGCTGTGGAAGGACGCGATGGTCGACTGGCTCGATCTCGCCCCCGGCGCCCGCGTGCTGGATGTCGGCGGCGGCACCGGCGACATCGCCCTGCGCATCGCCCGGCGCTGGGGCGCCAGGGGTGGGCGCGTGACCATCCTCGACATCAATCACGAGATGCTGAAGGCGGGCCGCGCCCGCGACGCCTTCGCCAAGGCCGACCCGGCGACCCGCTTCGACTGGGTGTGCGGCGACGCCGAGGCGCTGCCGCTGCCCGACCGCGCGGTCGACGCCTATACGATCGCCTTCTGCATCCGCAATGTCACCCATATCGAGCGGGCGCTGGCCGAGGCGCGGCGGGTGCTGAAGCCGGGCGGGCGCTTCCTCTGCCTGGAATTCAGCCGCGTCGAGGTGCCGCTGCTCGACAGCTTCTATGATTTCTGGTCGTTCCAGGCGCTGCCCGAGATCGGCGCGCGGGTGGCGGGCGACCGCGACTCCTATCGCTATCTCGCCGAATCCATCCGCCGCTTTCCGCCCCAGGGCGCTTTCGCGGCGATGATCGAGCGGGCGGGCTTCACGCTGGTGAAGCACCGCAATCTGTCGGGCGGCATCGCGGCGCTGCACTCGGGCTGGGTCGTCTAGCGCGATGGGTGGGATCGCCGCCTTCTTCCGCCTGGTGGGCGCGGCCCGCGTGTTCGCGCGGCACGACGCGCTGGTGCCGGAGGAATTCCGCGAGCAGATTCCCTTCGCCGCCCGTCTCGGCGCCCGCGTGCTGCGGCTGACCACGTTCGGCGGCACGAGCGGCGGGCGGCTCGGCGAGCGCTTCACGGCGGCGCTCGGCGAACTCGGCCCCTCCTATGTCAAGCTCGGTCAGTTCCTCGCCACGCGCCCCGACATCGTCGGCAAGGCGCTGGCGGGCGATCTGACCGCGCTGCAGGACCGCATGCCGCCCTTCCCCCAGGCCGAGGCGAAGGCGATGGTCGCCGCCGAACTCGGCAAGCCGGCCGATGCGCTGTTCGACGCCTTCTCCGAGCCGGTCGCCGCCGCCTCGATCGCCCAGGTTCATCGGGCGCGCGTCAAGGGCCGCGCCGACGAGGTCGCGGTCAAGGTGCTGCGGCCCGACATCGAGGGGCGCTTCCAGCGCGATCTGGAGGCCTTCTATCTGGCGGCGCGCTTTGCCGAACGCTTCGCGCCGGCCGCCCGCCGCCTGCGCCCCGTCGCCTTCGTCGATACGCTGGCAGCGAGCGTGCGCGAGGAGATGGACCTGAGGCTCGAAGCCTCGGCGGCCGCCGAACTCGCCGAGCGCACCAGAGGCGATGCCGGCTTCCGCGTGCCGCGCATCGAATGGGAACTGACGGCCAAGCGCGTCCTCACCTCCGAGTGGATCGACGCCCTGCCCTTGCGCGATCCCGCGGCGCTGAAAGCGGCCGGGCACGATCCGGCGCGGCTCGCCACCCTCGTCATCCAGCACTTCCTGACCCAGGCGCTGCGCGACGGCTTCTTCCACGCCGACATGCACCAGGGCAATCTCTTCGTCGATCCGGCGGGCAACCTCGTCGCGGTCGATTTCGGCATCATGGGCCGGCTCGACCCCCTGATGCGCCGCTTCATGGCGGACGTGCTCTACGGTTTCCTGCAGCGCGACTACCGGGCGATCGCGGAAGCGCATTTCGCGGTCGGCATCGTGGCGGCGGACCGTTCGGTCGACGCCTTCGCGCAGGCCCTGCGGGCGGTCGGCGAGCGGGTGTTCGGGCGACCGGCCAGCGAAATCTCGATGGCCCGGCTGCTGCAGCAACTGTTCGAGATCACCGACATGTTCGGCATGGAGATGCAGCCCCAACTCGTCTGGCTGCAGAAGACCATGGTGGTGGTGGAGGGCGTCGCCCGCGACCTCGACCCGGAGCACAATATCTGGGAGGCCTCGCGTCCCGTGGTGGAACGCTGGATGAAGGCGACGCTCTCGCCCGAGACCCGGCTGCGCGAGGCGGCCGAGGGGCTCGGCGATTTCGGCCGCACGCTGCAGGGCATCTTCAGCCACGCGGCGCAGGCCGCCGCCAGCCTCACGCAGAGCGGCGTGCGCCTTCACCCCGACAGCGCCGCCCTCATCGCCGAAGAGGAAGTCCGCCGCACGAGTCATGTCCGCTGGGCGATCTGGCTGGGAGCCCTGGCGCTCGCCGTCATCGCGCTGAGATTCGTTCTGTGAAGCGGGTACTCATCCTCGGCGGCGCGGGGGCGATCGGCAGCCGGGCGATCGGGGCGGCGCTCGCCTGCTCGGCGGCGCACGAGATCGTCGTCGCCGATCTCTCGCAAGACGCCGCCGCTCAAGCGGCCGCGCACCACCCCGGCCGGGCGGTTCCGCTGCAACTCGACGTCTTCGACGAAGCGGCGCTGCGGACGGCGATGCGCGGCGTCGATGCGGTCCTGAACTGCGCCGGGCCGTTCTTCCGCACCAGCCTGCCCTGCCTGCGGGCGGCGATCGCCGAGCGGCGCATCTACATCGACGTCTGCGACGGCTGGGATACGACCCGCGATGCGCTGGCGCTGGACGGCGCGGCCCGCGCGGCGGGCATCCCTGCGATCATCGGCCTCGGCGCCTCGCCCGGCATCACCAATCTCCTGGCCCGCATCGCGGCGGCCGAACTCGACGTCTGCGACGAGATCGTCACCGGCGCCAATCTCGATCCCGGCGCGGCGGTGGGCGGCCATGGCCTGCCCGGTCGCGCGGTCCACTGGCTGCGCCAGCTCGGCGGCAGGGTCGAGGTCTGGCGCGACGGACGCCGCGCGCCGGTCGATGCGCTGCAGGCGCTGCGCCTCGCCCTGCCCGGCACGGGCGCGCGCCTGCTGCACACGATCGGCCATCCCGAGCCGCTGACCCTGCCGCGCACGCTGACCGGCCTCAAGCATGCGAGCCATGTCCTGGCGCTCGACCGCGCGGAGGCGGCGCTTGCCGAGGGTCTTTCGGAGCGCGTCTCGGCGGGACGGCTGACGGTCGAGCGGGCGGCGGCGATGGTGGAAAACCCCGGACGCCGGCCGCTCGAACTGCGCCTGCGCGTACTTGCGGCGCGCTGCGGGCGACGGCCGACCGATACGCCGCCGCTCTTCGCCTATGCGACGGGCGAACGCCACGGCGTGCGGCGGCGCGTCGCCGCCTGGATCACCCGCCTGCCGCCGGGCGGCGCGGCGGGCGCCGCGGCTTCGGCGCTGGCGGTCGGCATGGAGCTGGCGCTGCTGCACCGGCTGGACCGCACCGGGGTCTCGGCGCCCGAGGATATCGTCGATCCGCATGTCTTTTTCGAGGAATTCGCCGCTTCGGCGACGCCGCGCGGCACCGCGCCGTCGCCGCTGATCCAGATCGCATCGGAGCCGGAGGTCACGGCATGACGGGTGAGACGAAGACGGGCGACGCCAGGATGGGCGCGCGCATCCTGCTGATCGTCGGCGGCGGCATCGCCGCCTACAAGTCCCTTGAACTGGTGCGCCTGCTGAAGAAGCGCGGCCATCGGGTGCGCGCTGTGCTGACCGCGGCGGGGGCCGCGTTCGTGACGCCGCTCTCGCTCGGCAGCCTGACCGGCGACAAGGTCTATCAGGATCTCTTCAGCCTCACCGACGAGGCGGAGATGGGACATATCGAGTTGTCGCGCGCCGCCGATCTGGTCGTCGTCGCGCCGGCGACCGCCGATCTGATGGCCAAGGCGGCGAACGGGCTCGCCAACGATCTCGCCTCGACGCTGCTGCTGGCCACCGACAAGCGCGTGCTGATGGCCCCGGCGATGAACGTGCGGATGTGGCGTCATGCCGCGACTGAACGCAATCTGGCGACGCTCAAGGCCGACGGCGTCGCCTTTGTCGGTCCCGGCGAGGGCGAGATGGCCTGCGGCGAATACGGCCCCGGCCGCATGGCCGAGCCCGCCGAGATCCTCGCCGCGATCGAGGCGCTGCTTGAGGTCGGGGCGGCGGCGCGGCCGCTCGCCGGCCTCAGCGCGCTCGTCACCTCCGGCCCGACGCACGAACCGATCGATCCGGTGCGCTATATCGCCAACCGCTCCAGCGGCAAGCAGGGCCACGCGATCGCCGCCGCGCTGGCCCGCGCCGGGGCGCGGGTGACGCTGATCTCCGGCCCGGTCGCCATCGAAGCGCCACCGGGCGTGACGCTGGTCAAGGTCGAGACGGCGCGCGAGATGCTGGCGGCGGCCGAGCGCGCCCTGCCCGCCGACATCGCGGTCTGCGCCGCCGCCGTCGCCGACTGGCGGGCCGAACGCGACGCGGCGCAGAAGATCAAGAAGACGGGCGACGCCCCCGCCCCGCTCGCCCTCGCCGAAAACCCGGACATTCTGGCGGCGCTGTCGCACCATCCCTTCCGCCGTCCGAAACTCGTCGTCGGATTCGCCGCCGAAACGGAACAGCTCGTGCCGCATGCGCGGCTGAAGCTGGCCAAGAAGGGCTGCGACTGGATCGTCGCCAACGACGTCTCGCCGGCCGGCGGCGTCATGGGCGGCGACGATAACACCGTCGTCCTCGTCACCGCCACGGCCGAGGAGGCTTGGCCCACCTTGCCAAAGGACCAGGTCGCCGAACGGCTGGCCGGGCGCATCGCCGCGGAGTTCGCACGCACATGAAGCTTCCCGTCAGACGCCTGCCGCATGGCGCCGATCTGCCGCTGCCGCGCTACGAGACGGCGGGCGCCGCCGGCATGGACCTGATGGCGGCGGTCGCTTCCGACCTCGTTCTCCAGCCCGGGGCGCGGGCGATCGTGCCGACCGGATTGCAGATCGCCGTGCCGCCCGGCCACGAAGGCCAGGTGCGGCCGCGCTCCGGCCTCGCCGCCAAGCACGGGGTCACCGTCCTGAACGCGCCGGGGACGATCGATTGCGACTATCGCGGCGAGGTCGGGGTCATCCTGGTCAATCTGGGGTCCGAGCCGTTCACGGTGACGCGCGGCCTCAGAATCGCCCAGCTGCTGATCGCGCCGGTCGTCCAGGCCGGGCCGGTCGACGTCGACAGCCTCGACGACACGGCGCGCGGCGCGGGGGGCTTCGGCTCGACCGGGCGGTAATCGCAGCGTTGCAGTCGAGGGGTAAGTCAGGCTGAAGTCTGGCGTAAGTCGCGCGCCCATGATCGCGGCGGCCCGTCCGGGCCAAATAGGGACGAGAGCGAAGGAGACACACATGAGCGACGCCGCCACCCCCGCCGAGGGCCGTCTGCCCGGGCGCGGCCGCATCTACGACTCCATCACGCAGACCATCGGCGACACCCCCCTGGTGCGCATCAAGCGCCTGTCGGCGGAGGCGGGCGCCACGGCGGACGTTCTGCTGAAGCTGGAGTTCTTCAATCCCATCGCCAGCGTCAAGGACCGCATCGGCGTCGCGATGATCGAGGATCTCGAAGCGCGCGGCGTCATCACGCCGGGCAAGTCGGTGCTCGTCGAGCCGACCTCGGGCAACACCGGCATCGCGCTCGCCTTCGTGGCGGCGGCCAAGGGCTATCGCCTGATCCTGGTGATGCCCGAGACGATGTCGGTCGAGCGGCGCAAGATGCTGGCGCTGCTGGGCGCCGAGCTGGAGCTGACCGAGGGCGCGAAGGGCATGCGCGGAGCGATCGCCAGGGCGCAGGAACTGGTCGCCGAAATCCCCGAGGCCGTCATCCCGCAGCAGTTCGAGAACCCCGCGAACCCCGCCATCCACCGCCGCACCACGGCCGAGGAGATCTGGAACGACACCAAGGGCGCGGTCGACATCGTCGTCTCGGGCGTCGGCACCGGCGGCACCATCACCGGCGTCGGCAGCGTTCTGAAGGCGAAGAAGCCTGGCCTCAGGATGGTCGCGGTCGAGCCCGAGGACTCGGCCGTTCTGTCGGGCAAGCCGGCCGGGCCGCACAAGATCCAGGGCATCGGCGCGGGCTTCGTGCCGAAGATCCTCGACACCGGCCTCATCGACGAGATCCTCACCGTCACCAACGACATCGCCTTCCAGTACGCCCGCAAGCTGGCGCGCACCGAGGGCATCCCGGTCGGCATCTCGTCGGGCGCGGCGACCTATGCGGCGCTGCAGCTCGCGGCGCGGCCGGAGAACGCCGGCAAGACGATCGTCGCGATCATCCCGAGCTTCGCCGAACGCTATCTCTCGACGGCGCTGTTCGAAGGGCTCTAGCCCCATTCCGCCAGGACGGCGGGATCGCCTTCGCGCGCCCGCCTCTCCGCCGCCAGCGCCGCAAAGGCGGCCTCGTCCATCAGGCGGCGGCAGGCCCAGACCGCCATCGCGCGGACCAGCGCACTGGAATCGTCCAGCAGCGCCTCGGCGGCCGGCAACAGCGCCGCCTCGGCGCTGTTGCCGATGGCGATGAGCACATTGCGCACGAAGCGGTCGCGGCCGATGCGCTTGACCGGCGAGCCGGAGAATCTCGTTCGGAACGCCGCATCGTCCAGCACCGCCAGCTCGGCGAGGGCGGGAGCATTCAGGTCGTCGCGCGCCTTCAGCTTGGCCTCGCGGCCGGCGACCGCGAACTTGTTCCAGGGACAGACCGCCAGGCAGTCGTCGCAGCCATAGATGCGGTTGCCGATCCCTGCGCGCAGATCGTCCGCGATGTGATCCTTGTGCTCGATGGTCAGGTAGGAGATGCAGCGCCGCGCATCCAGCGTATACGGCGCAGGAAACGCCCCGGTCGGGCAGGCGTCCAGGCAAGCCCGGCATGTTCCGCAACTGTCCTCGGCCGCCGCGTCCGGCGTCAGGACCGCGCTGGTCAGCACAGTGCCGAGGAAGAGCCACGAGCCGAATTCGCGGCTGACCAGATTGGTGTGCTTGCCCTGCCAGCCGATCCCCGCCGCCATGGCGAGCGGCTTCTCCATCAGCGGAGCGGTGTCGACGAACACCTTCACCTCGCCACCGGCGCGCTTCGCGATTTCGGAAGCCAGTTCCTTCAGCTTGCCCTTGATGACGTCGTGATAGTCGCGCCCGCGCGCATAGACGCTGATCGCGCCTTTGTCGTTCAGCCGCGTGACCGCCAGCGGATCGCCTTCGGGGCCGTAGTTCATGGCGACGACCACGGCGCTCCTCGCCCCGGCCCACATCGCCTCGGGGCTGGCGCGACGCGCGAAGGTTTCCGCCAGCCAGCTCATGGTGCCGTGGTGGCCGGCCGCGATATAGGCGGCGAGTCCGTCGCGGGCGCGCGCATCCAGATGCGCCGCCGTCACCCGGCATGCATCGAAGCCGAGCGCCGCCGCCTTCGCGGCGATGGCGGCTTTCAGTTTCGTCTCAGAAGTCGAGGACCGCATAGTGCCGCGCAGGAGGCACGCCCGGCACGGTTTCGGCAAGCAGCGGACGGAAGGAGGGGCGCGACTTGATGCGCATGTACCAGGTCTTCGCCTGCTCGTTGGCGCTCCACGGCACGTCGCCGCAATAGTCCAGGCACGAGAGCTGCGCCGCCGCCGCGAGGTCGGCATAGGAAAGCGTCTCGCCGGCCAGCCAGCGGCGCGTGTCGGACAGATGGCCGATGAGGTCGAGATGGCGGCGGATCGCCTCCATCCCGCCGCGGATCGCGTTGATGTCGGGGCCGCCGGGACGCGGGGCGCTGCGCGCGCCGCAATAGCGCGGATTGACCTTCTGCAGCAGCAGCGGCTCGGTCACTTCGGCCTGGAAGACCGCGAGGAACCAGTCGTAGAGGCGGCGGGCCTCGCGCCGCTCGTCCGGCGCCTGCGGCCAGAGCGCCGGCTCGCGATAGGTTTCCTCCAGATATTCCGGGATCGCATAGGCGCCGCTGACCGGCACGTCGCCGTCGAGCAGGGCGGGTACGGTGCCGGCGGGGTTGATCGCCAGGAAGCCCTCGCGGCGATCCCAGAAGCGCTCGGGCGTCGCGGCGGCGTCGAGCCGCTTCTCCGCCAGCGCCAGGCGGACGACGCGGCAGGCGGGAGAGAGAATTTGATGGAACAACTCGCGCATGGGCACCGGGGCGGGGCGCAGTTGACCGGACAGCGTCGTGCGGCCTTAGAATCGTTGCGCCGTGATTGTGAGGCAGGGTGGAAGCTGCGGGTTTAAAGAAGCGTTAGGGACGCAGGCAACCCGGCCGGCGAAGGAGCTAGCCGGCGGCCGGCGGCGCCCGCTTGGCGACCTCGGCCAGCACCGCGCGGATACGCAGCGCCGCCAGCAGGCCGTTGACGAGCTCGACGCCCGCCTGGGCGAGCGCTGCGGCGTCGGCCTGTTCCACGCGGCCCTCGAAGCCGGCGTAGAAATTGGCGACCTCGGTCGGCACGAGGGCCTCCATCGCGTCGGCATAAATCCGCATCTGGGCGGCGGGAAAGGCGTCCGGTCCGAAGCCGGCGCGGCGCAGATCGCGCCAGAGCGCGAGGATGCGCGCATCGAGGCGGTCGAGCGCCGGACCCTTGCGCGTGCGCCGGATGCGGATGACGCCGAGCCGGTCGAGCGTGGCGGCATCGGCGGCGATGACGCCGTCGCCCTTCGTGAAGGTCTCCAGCGGCGTCAGCGCGGCGCTCGCCTCGACGCCGAGACGGCCGGCGAGCAGGGCGCCGAGCTCGGGAAAGCCGCCATAGCCGGCGGGCAGCGCGTCTGGGTCGCCGGCGAGCAGGCGCTTGATGACTTCGAGCGGCAGGAAGCGTTCCTCCTGCAGCCGCTTGATCGTCTTCAGCCGCTCGACATGGGCGGCGCCGTAGGTCGCCACGTTGCGCGCCTGGCGCTCGGGCTCAGGCAGCAGGCCCTCGCGGATGTAATAGCGGATCGTTTCCCGGCCCACGCCGGACGCCCGCTCCAGATCGCGCATCTTCATCGGCGCTTGATGGACGCGGCCTCTCGCCGCGTCAACCTGCGGGCGGGGTCGCGTACACGCCGTGGGGAGTCGTGCCCCTTGGGGCGCTCTGCTAGCCTGACGGCATCATGCTGTGGGAAGCCTTCACGAAGCGCTTCCGCCACGGTCACCTCACGGTTCTGGGACCGGGACGGCGCGCGCACAGGATCGGGGACGGCGAGGGTCCCGAGATCGTCATCGGCGTACGCGACTGGGCGACGCTGCTGCGCATCGCGCTCAACCCCGAACTGCGCTTCGGCGAGGCATATATCGACGGCGGCATCGTCTTCGAGACGGGCGATCTCGCCGACTTCTTCGCGCTCTACGAGCGCAATCGCGAGGCGGCGCCGCCGCAGCCGGGGCGTCTGGCGCGCCTCGTCCTGCCGCTCCGCCGGCGCTGGCAGCAGGCGAACGACCGGCGGCGGTCCCGGGCCAACGTGGCGCACCACTACGACCTTTCGGAATGGCTCTATCGCCTCTTCCTCGACCGCGAGATGTATTATTCGTGCGCCTATTTCGCGCATCCGGGCATGACGCTCGAGGAGGCTCAGGCGGCCAAGGCGCGCCACATCGCGGCCAAGCTCCTGCTGCGGCCGGGACAGAGCGTGCTCGACATCGGCTCGGGCTGGGGCTCGCTCGCCCTGGCGCTCGCCGCCGATGCGGGCGTCAGCGTCACCGGCGTCACGCTGTCGGCCGAGCAACTCGGCGTCGCCCGGCGCAGCGCCACGGCCCGCGGCCTCGCCGATCAGGTCGTCTTCGAGCTGAAGGACTACCGGGACGTCGCCGCGCGTTTCGACCGGATCGTGTCGGTCGGCATGTTCGAGCATGTCGGGGCGCCGAATTTCGACCGCTTCTTCGCGGCCGTCCGGGCGCGCCTCGCCGACGACGGCGTGGCGCTGGTCCACTCGATCGGCCGCCACGACCCGCCGGGTACGACCAATCCCTGGATGCGCAAATACATCTTCCCCGGCGGCTATGTGCCGGCGCTGTCGGAGACGCTGGCGGCGGTGGAGCGCGCCGGATTGTGGGTCACCGACGTCGAGATCCTGCGCCTCCACTATGCCGAGACCTGTCGCCACTGGCGCGCCCGCTTCCTGGCGCGGGCCGGCGAAGCCTGCCGCCTCTACGACGAGCGCTTCGTGCGGATGTGGGATTTCTACCTGGCGGCCAGCGAGGCGGGCTTCCGCTATGGCGACCTGATGGTCTTCCAGCTTCAGCTCAGCCGCCGGGTCGATGCGGTGCCGGTGACCCGCGACTACATCGCAGCCGCCGAAGCGGCGCAAGCGCCGCGCCCTACACGAAGATCCGGTAGGGCGCGATGATGCCGTCTGGGGATTTGATCGCGAATTCGTGGCCCTTCTCGGCCTCGCCGACCATCGCCTCGTAGAGGCGCAGGGCGTTGCGGATGACCTCGGCATAGGAGGCCGCCTCGGTACGTTCCTTCAGGCGCTGCAGACGCTCCATCGCCTGGGGCGGCATCTCCAGCTGGACGCGGGTGGTGGCGCGGCCTTCCTCGCCCTCGGCGAAGCGGCGGCGTGAATTCTGGTAGCGGTGTCCATGCATGGCCTAGCCCTCGCTCCGGCGGCGCCGGCATTCGGCCCGCCAGGCGCGCCGCTCGGCGCGCCGCTCGGAGCCGCCGAAAACGGTGTGGGCGACCCAGACGGACAGGACGATCGCCGCGGCCAGCAGCAGACCGCTCGGGCCGCCATGGGCGAAGAAGTGCAACGCCGCCCAGATTCCCAGCAGGATGACCACGGCGCGCAGCAGATTTTCCGAGGTCCGGCGGCGCTTGCGATAGCGCCGCGCCAGTTCGGCCTCGCCGGGCTCGGCCGCCTCGTCCGGCCGGCACGAGGTCCAGCCGTCGCGATCGCCCCGGCTGTCCGTAACGTCGGCGGGGAAGGCATCGCCGACACCGACATTGTATTTGGGCACGAAATCCTCTCCCTCAGCATCCCTGATGGAGAAGAATTCTACCTTCCAATCATCAAAAATCAATCATCAACACTGTGACGAGCGTCGCCGGTCCTTACAAACCGGCGCGAACTTCGAAGCGTTCCCAGAAGCCGGCCGCCGGTTCGACCTGTTCAACGACGTCGATCAGCAGGCCGGCGGGATCGCGCAGCATGAACCGGACCTGCCCCCAGGGCTCGCGGGCGAGCGCATAGACGATGTCGGCCCCGCTTGCCGCCAGCCTATCGTGCGTGGCGGCGGCGCTCTCCACCTGCAGGGTCAGGATAAGGCCTTTCCCGTCGAAGGCTTCGGGCCCCGGCGGCCGGGACGGGTGATCGGGGGTCATGTAGGCGAGCGTATGGCCTCGCCCGCCGGCGCCGGGCACGCCGAGCATCAGGAACCAGCTTGAGTCGAAGACCACGGCAGCCTCGAAGTGAGCCGTCCAGAACCCGCGGACCGCAGCAAGATCAGGGGTGGTCACCAGGGGATAGGCATCGAGCAGCGTCATGGCCGGTCCTTTCCAAGAAGGGGCACTCGACAGCCCCTCGTCCACAAAGATACAGTCTGTCTGTATCTCTAATAACATACAGGCTGCATGTATGCAAGACCGGCAAAGCCTCAAGGCACGCAAGAGCGCCGAAACCCGCGCCCGTCTGATCGCGACGGCGCGCGTCCTGTTCGGCGCAGCCGGTTATGCCGCGACCGGCACTGAAGAGATCGTCGCCGGCGCGGCGGTGACCCGCGGCGCGCTCTATTTCCACTTCGCCGACAAGAGCGCGCTCTTCGCCGCCGTGCTGGACGAGGTGGCGCGCGAGATCGCTGCTGCGATCGCCGACGCCGCCGAGGGCGAAGCCGACCCCATTGCCGCGCTCTGCCGCGGCGCCGCGGCCTATGTCGATGCCTGCTGCGACCCGACGCGCCGCCGGATCTATCTGGCCGATGGACCCTCGGTGCTGGGGGCCGCCCAGTGGCATGCGGCCGAGAACCGCTACTCGCGGCCGCTGCTGCGCGCAGGGGTCGCCACGGCGCTCGCGCGCCCGGGCGCGGTCGCCTGCGACGCCGAGGCTCTGACCGCGCTGCTGAGCGGGGCGATGACGGAAGCGGCGATCTGGCTGGCCGATGCCGTCGACCCGGCGGCGGCGCGGCGGCGGGCGCTGGCCGCGCTCGACGTCATGCTGGCGCGCCTCTTCGCGGCGCCGGCCTGACGCCTACTGTGCCGCCACCGCGCTGATCGCCTCGATCGGGTGGGCGAGGCGGGTCAGCATCTCCTTGGGGCAGACCTGCCAGAAGCGCGGCCGTTCGAGATCCCAGTTCGTCAGCATGGCGAGCGCGAAGTGCGAGCCCGTCTCGCGCGCATGCTCCTCGACGCTCTCGCGCAGCATCCGCTCCCAATGGGGCGTCGTCACGCGTCGCCAGATCACGCTGTCCGGATTGACGTGGGCCTCGAAGCGCCCGTCGCCGTCGTAGACGAAGGCCATGCCGCCGGTCATGCCGGCGGCGAAATTGTCGCCGACCGCGCCGAGGATCACCGCAAGGCCGCCGGTCATGTACTCGCAGCCGTTGGAGCCGCAGCCCTCGATCACCGCACTCGCCCCGGAATTGCGCACCGCGAAGCGTTCGCCCGCCTGACCGGCGGCGAACAGCTTGCCGGCCGTCGCGCCGTAGAGAACGGTGTTGCCGATAATCGTGTTCTCGTGGGCGGCGAAGCGCGCGGCGGCGAGCGGGCGCACCGCGATGGTCGCGCCGCTGAGGCCCTTGCCGACATAGTCGTTGGCGTCGCCGAACAGTTCGATCTTGAGGCCCTGCACCGCGAAGGCGCCCAGCGACTGCCCTGCCGTGCCGCGCAGGCGCAGCGTCAGATGGCCGGGCGCGAGGCCACTCATCCCATAGCGGCGCACGATGTGGCTGGAGGTGCGCGTGCCGATCGCCCGGTCGGTGTTGCGGACGTTGTAGGCGAGCTGCATCTTCTCGCCCTCCTCCAGCATCCGCGCCGCGTCGGTGACGATCTTGGCGTCGAGCGTATCGGGCACCTCGTTGCGCCGGGCGCGGTCGGAATAGCGCCGGTTGCTGCCGGGGTCCGGCTGGACCAGCAGCGGATTGAGATCGAGATCGTCCAGCGACTCGCCGCCGCGGCTCACCTGGACAAGCAGATCGGTGCGGCCGATCACATCGTCGAGCCTGCGGAAGCCGAGCGAGGCTAGGATCTCGCGCACTTCCTCGGCGATGAAGCTGAAGAGATTGACGACCTTTTCGGGCGTCCCGGCGAACTTGGCCCGCAGCGCCTCGTCCTGGGTGCAGATGCCGACGGGGCAGGTGTTGGAATGGCACTGGCGCACCATGATGCAGCCCATGGCGATCAGCGAGGCGGTGCCGATGCCGAACTCCTCCGCGCCCATCATCGCCGCCATCACGATGTCGCGCCCGGTGCGCAGGCCGCCGTCGGTGCGCAGCGTCACGCGGTGGCGCAGATTGTTGAGAGTGAGCACCTGGTTGGCCTCGGTGAGGCCCATCTCCCAGGGCGCGCCCGCGAACTTCACCGAAGTCTGCGGGCTCGCCCCGGTGCCGCCGACATGGCCGGCGATCAGGATGATGTCGGCATGCGCCTTGGCGACGCCGGCGGCGATCGTGCCGATGCCGGTGGAGGCGACCAGCTTCACGCAGACCCGCGCCGCCGGGTTGATCTGCTTGAGGTCGTAGATGAGCTGCGCCAGATCCTCGATCGAATAGATGTCGTGGTGCGGCGGCGGCGAGATCAGCGTGACGCCGGGCGTCGCGTGGCGCAGGCGGGCGATCAGCTCCGTCACCTTGAAGCCGGGCAGCTGCCCGCCTTCGCCCGGCTTGGCGCCCTGGGCGACCTTGATCTCGATCTCTCGGCACTGGTTGAGATACTCGGCCGTGACGCCGAAGCGGCCCGAGGCGATCTGCTTGACGGCCGAGTTCATGTTGTCGCCGTTCGCCAGCGGCTTGAAGCGGGCCGGGTCCTCGCCGCCCTCGCCCGACACCGATTTCGCGCCGATGCGATTCATCGCGACATTGAGCGCGCCATGCGCTTCGGGGGAGAGCGCCCCAAGGCTCATGCCGGGCGTCACGAAGCGCTTGCGGATCTCGGTGATGGACTCCACCTCCTCCAGCGGCACCGGCGCAGCGGCGGGACGGAAATCCATCAGGTGGCGCGGCGCGACGGGCTTTTCCTCGTGCACCAGCGCGGCATAGCGCTTGTAGAGCGGATAGGAATCGCGGCCGACCGCTTCCTGCAGCATGTGGATGCTGGCGGCCGAATGGGCATGCGTCTCGGCGCCGCGGCGCGCGCGGTAGAAGCCGCCGATCGGCAGCACGGCTGCGTCCGTCGCAAAGGCGCGGGCATGCTGGCGCACGCATTTGTCCTGGATGCCGGCGAGGCCGAGACCGGAGATGCGGCTCGGCATGCCGGGGAAGAACTCGGCGACCAGCGCGCGGGAGAGGCCGATCGCCTCGAAATTGTAGCCGCCGCGATAGGACGAGATCACCGAGATGCCCATCTTGGAGATGATCTTCAGCAACCCGGCATGGACGGCATCCATGTAGGCCTTGACGCAGGCCCCCAGCGGCCGCTCGCCGAACAGGCCTTTCGCATGGCGGTCGGCGATCGATTCCTGAGCCAGATAGGCGTTCACCACCGTCGCGCCGACGCCGATCAGGCAGGCGTGATAGTGCGTGTCGAGGCACTCGGCCGAGCGCACGATGATCGAGGTGAAGGTGCGCAGCCCCCTGGCGACGAGGTGGGCATGGACGCCGCCGGCCGCCAGGATCATCGGCACGGAGGCAAACGAGCGTCCGATCCTCTCGTCGGTGAGGATGAGATGGCCGTAGCCCTGTCGGACCGCGTCCTCGGCCTCGGCGCGGATGCGCTCCAGCGCCGCCTTCAGCGCCCCGGGACGCGCCGTGCCGTCGCCGTTCGTCTCGAACACGCAGTCGATCTCGTAGAAGCGCCCTTCGAGGTGCTCCTTCATCCGCTGGACCATGCCGGTCGAGATGCAGGGGCCTTCGAGCACGAAGACCTCGGTCTGGCTTTCCTCGGTCGCCAGCACGTTGCCGAGATTGCGGAAGCGCGTCTTCAGGCTCATCACCCGCTCCTCGCGCAGGGAGTCGATCGGCGGGTTGGTGACCTGGCTGAAATTCTGCCGGAAGAAGTGCGAGAGCGGCCGGTACTGGTCGCTGAGCACGGCGAGCGGCGTGTCGTCGCCCATCGAGCCGACCGCCTCCTTGGCATCGTCCACCATGGGCGAGAGGATCAGCTCCAGCTCCTCCAGCGTGGTGCCGGCCGCGACCTGACGGCGGCGCAGCTCGGCCGGATCGAACAGGCGCGGCTCGGGGCCGGGTCCGACGATCGGCTCCAGCTCGACGACGTTCTTCACCCATTGCTCGTAAGGGTGCTCGGCGGCGAGCTTGTCCTTGATCGCGCGGTCCTCGTAGAAGCGGCCCTCCGCGAGATCGACGGCGATCATCTGCCCTGGACCGACGCGGCCCTTGCGCGTCACTTTCGCCTCGTCGACGACGACCATGCCGGTCTCCGAGCCGACGCACAGCAGGCCGTCCTCGGTGATCGTGTAGCGCAGGGGCCTCAGGCCGTTGCGGTCGAGGCCGGCGATCACCCAGCGCCCGTCGGTCGCGCAGATCGCCGCCGGGCCGTCCCACGGCTCCATCACCGAGTTGGCGTAGGCATACATCGCGCGGTGCGCCTCCGGGATGGACGAACCCTTCTTCGCCCAGGCCTCGGGCACCAGCATCGCCTTGGCGAGCGGCGCGCTGCGCCCGGCGCGCACCAGCGTCTCGAACACCGCGTCGAGCGCGGCCGAGTCCGACGAGCCCGGCTGGACGATCGGCTTGATGTCGTCCTCGTGTCCCGCGAAGGCGTCGGACGCCATGCGGATCTCGTGGCTCTTCATCCAGTTGACGTTGCCCTTCACCGTGTTGATCTCGCCGTTGTGGGCGAGCATCCGGAACGGATGGGCGAGCCGCCAGGTGGGGAAGGTGTTGGTCGAGTAGCGCTGGTGGAAGATCGCCATCGGCGAGACGAAGCGCTTGTCCTGGAGGTCGGGATAGAAGGCCGGCAGCGACTGCGCCAGGAACATGCCCTTGTAGATGAGCGAACGCGTCGAGAACGAGCAGATGTAGAAATCGAGGATCGAGGCCTCGCGCACCCGCTTCTCGATGCGGCGGCGCACGATGAACAGCTCGCGCTCGATCGCCTCGATGTCGGCGGCGGCCGGGTTGTCGAACATGATCTGCTCGATCTCGGGCCGCGTCGCGTTCGCCTTCTCGCCGATCACCGAGATGTCGACCGGCACCTGCCGCCAGCCGTAGATGTAGTAGCCGAAGTTCAGCAGCTCGCTCTCGACGATGGTGCGGCAGGTCTCCTGCGCGGCGTAGTCGGTACGCGGCAGGAAGATCATGCCGATGCCGAGATGGCCCTCGCGCAGGGGGTGCCCGGTGCGCGCCACGTGGTCGGCGAAGAAGTCGCGCGGCACCTGGACATGGATGCCCGCGCCGTCGCCGGTCTTGCCATCGGCGTCGACGGCGCCGCGATGCCAGACGGCCTTCAGCGCACCGATCGCCGCCTCCACCACCTCGCGGCGGGCGACGCCGTCGATCGCGGCGACGAGGCCGACGCCGCAGGCGTCGTGCTCGTGCGCCGGGTCGTAGGCGTGGTTGGCCTCCAGCAGGTCGCGGTTGGCGGCGTAGCGCGCGATTTCGGCTTCGGCGGCCTTGCATGCGTCGGTCATGGCGCTCACTCCGCCGCCTGGCGGGCCGCGGCCCGCGCCTCGACAAAGGCGGCGATCCGCGCCGCCGCGTCGCGGCCGTCCTTGATCGCCCAGACGACCAGCGAGGCGCCGCGCACGATGTCGCCGGCCGCGAAGACGCCGTCGAGGCCGGTCATCATGGAGCGGGGATCGCACTTGAGCGTCCCCCAGCGCGTGAGCCCGAGGCCTGGCGCGCCGAACAGGGCCGGCAGGTCCTCCGGATCGAAGCCGAGCGCGGCGATCACCATGTCGGCGGCGATCTCGAAATCGCCGTCCGGCACGGCTTCCGGGGCACGGCGGCCCGAGGGGTCGGGGAGGCCGAGGCGCATGCGCTGCGCGCGCAGCGCCGTCACCGCCGCATCGCCGAGGATGACCTTGGGCGCGGCGAGATACTCGAAGCGCACGCCTTCTTCCTCGGCGTTCGCCACCTCGCGCATCGAGCCCGGCATGTTGGCGCGGTCGCGGCGATAGAGGCAGACGACGCTCGCCGCGCCCTGGCGGATCGCGGTGCGCACGCAGTCCATCGCGGTGTCGCCGCCGCCGACCACGACGACCCGCTTGCCGCGCGCATCCAGCGCGCCGGCGTCGAACTCGGGCACCTGGTCGCCGAGGCCCTTGCGGTTGGACGCGGTGAGATAGCGCATCGCCGGCACGACGCCGTCGCGCTGCGCGCCCGGCACGTCCAGCGGGCGGGCCTTGTAGACGCCGGTGGCGATCAGCACCGCGTCGTGCCGCGCCCTGAGGGCCTCGAGCGCGACGGTCTCGCCGACCGCGACGCCGGTCTGGAAGACGATGCCGGAAGCGGCCAGGCGCTGGGTGCGCCGGACGACCACGTCCTTCTCCAGCTTGAAGTTCGGAATGCCGTAGATCAGCAGCCCGCCGGCCCGGTCGTAGCGGTCATAGACGGTGACCGCAAAGCCGAGCCCGCGCAGCTCCTCGGCCGCCGCGAGACCGGCCGGTCCCGCGCCGACGATGCCGACCGACTGGCCGCGCTCGCGCGCCGGGCGCACCGGCTTCACCCAGCCGCGCGCCCAGGCAGTGTCGGTGATGTACTTCTCGATCGCCCCGATCGTCACCGTGCCGTGGCCGGACTGTTCGATGACGCAGCTGCCCTCGCAGAGCCGGTCCTGCGGGCAGATGCGGCCGCAGATCTCGGGCATGGAATTGGTCGCCGCGGAGATCTCGTAGGCCTCCTCCAGCCGGCCCTCGGCGGTCAGCTTCAGCCAGTCGGGGATGTTGTTTCCAAGCGGGCAATGGACCTGGCAGAACGGCACGCCGCACTGGCTGCAGCGGCTCGCCTGCTCGGCCGCCTTGGCGGCGGCGTAGCCGGCATAGATCTCGTCGAAGTCGGCCCGGCGCTCGGGCGCGGTGCGCTTCTCGGGCGCCGCCTGGCCGACGGAGACGAAACGCAGCATTCGGGCCCTGGCCATCGCAGACCTCATCCGGCGAGAGGAGAGGCCGCCTTATACGGGCCGTTTTCCGCCAAGGAAAGCCCGGAGTGGCTATGTATGTCAGAATATATGACCTATAATTGGCACTGTGGAGATGGATGCCTCTTAGACGTCGTAAGTCCTGCGTCATTTATGTCCGTTTCGGTTGTTATTACCGTTAACCGACTGATTCCCAATCTCTTCGTCCGTCCGGACTGCGGCTCTTGGCGTTTTGCCCGGCGCATGATCAGGTGCGACTCAAGTCCCTCCCCTTCACGGCGCCCATGTCAGACCTTCTGCTCGCCATCCTGCTCGGCATCGTCGAGGGCCTGACCGAGTTCCTGCCGATCTCGTCCACCGCCCACCAGATCCTCGCCGCCGATCTGCTTGGCTTCAAAGTGGCGGGCTGGGACGCCTTCGTGGTGATGATCCAGCTCGGCGCCATCCTTGCGGTCTGCGTGCTGTATGCCGCCAAGCTCTGGCGCGTCCTGGTGACGCTGCCGAGCGACCCGGCCTCGCGGCTCTTCGCAGCCGGCATCGTCGTGGCGGTGCTGCCGGCGGTGGCGCTGGGCGTCGCCTTCCACAAGCCGATCAAGACGCTGCTCTTCGCGCCGCTGCCGATCGCCATCGCGCTGATCGCCGGCGGGCTGGTCATCATCGCGGTCGAGCGCAACCTGCCGCGCGTCAAGTACGCCGCCGCCGACGCCCTGCCGCTGTCGGTCTGCCTCAGGATCGGGGCGATCCAGTGCCTCGCCATGGTGCCGGGGGTCAGCCGCTCGGGCGCGACCATCATCGGCGCGCTGCTCTTGGGGGTGGAGCGGCGGGCGGCGGCCGAGTTCTCGTTCTTCCTCGCCATCCCGACGATGGCCGGGGCCTTCGCCTACGATCTCTACAAGAACTGGTCGGTCTTCACCCCCGACAGCGCGGTGCTGATCGGCGCAGGATCGCTGGCGGCCTTCCTTTCGGCGCTTTTCGTGGTCAGATGGTCGCTGGACTTCATCCAGCGCCGCGGCTTCACGCCGTTCGCCTGGTACCGGATCGCCCTCGGCGGCGCGATCCTCGCCGTGCTCGCCATCGGCTGAGGGACGCCGCCCCAACGCAAGGACGCGTCATGAAACGCCTCATCCTCGCCGCTCTCGCCATTGCCGTCGCCGCCGGCGCCCTCACTGCGGCGGCCGAAGAACGCCGCAAGGTGAACCCGCTCGCCATCCAGGGCCGCTGGCTGGGGACGCCCGGCGCGCTGCCCACGGCCTGCGACGTCGACGGCTACATCATCGGCTTCGGCACCAATGACGGAAAGAAGTTCCTGATGGGCGTGCAGAAGCGCGAGAACGGCATCGCGCCGCTCAACCCGATCGAGACCGTCTATTTCGCGATCGAGCCGCCGGAAGGCGCGCCGGTGCATCTGGAGATCTTCATCGAGGCCGACAAGGGCGGCGAGAAGATCCGCATGGGCATCGACCATACCGGCGGCTCGACGCTGGAACTGGTGCCGGCCGGCACCGACAATGCCTACCGGGCGACGTCGCTCTATCTGCGCCGCTGCTCCTGACGGGCCGGGGAGCCGGAATGATCACACTGCGCCACTTGCTCGCCTTCACAGTGCCGGCGGGTGCGACTCTACAGGCGGCGGCGGCGGAGTCGCGCCAGGTGCTTCCTCCCGCCGCGCTGCACGGCGAGTGGTTCGGTTCGACCGGCGGGCGGCCGGCCGCCTGCGCCGCGGGCGGGCTGCTCGAGGCCGACGGCTACTGGGTCGTCATCCTCGCCGGATATGACGGCATCTCGATGTCGGTCCAGCCGCTCGCCAGGGGCCGGGTCACCGGCGAGACTCTGACGCAGTACAAGGTCGTGCCGCCGCCGCCCGGCGCGCCGGCATCGCTGGATATCTTCCTGCACGGCCCCAAAAGCGATGTCGCGGCCGATGTGCTGAATGGATCGACGGTCGCCTGGGTTCCGGCGGACGCCGCGGGGAACTACAGCGCCCCTTCCCTGACCCTGTACCGCTGCAGCGCCGCGAGCTTCCCGCCATGAAGAACGCCGGGCCGCTCGCCACCGCCCTCGCGGCGCTGATCGTTGCGCTGGCCGCCTGGCTCGGCTTCGATCTCGACCGGCTGAGCAGCGGCGCCGGCCAGCCGCGCCCCGACATTGCCGGGCCGCCGGCGCCCTCGCGGGAGACACGCCCGGAGCGCGAGGGCGAGGCCCCGCCGGCCGGCGTTCCGACCGGCAGCTTCGACTATTACGTCCTGGCGCTCTCGTGGTCGCCGTCCTATTGCGCGACCGAGGCGAGCGCGCGCGACGCGCTGCAGTGCGAGGCGAAGCCCCACGCCTTCATCGTCCACGGCCTGTGGCCGCAGAACGAACGCGGCTATCCCGAAGACTGCCCGACCGACAACCCGCGCGTGCCCGACGCGCTCGCCGACGAGATGCTCGACATCATGCCCTCGCGCGGCCTCGTCGGCCATCAATGGCGCACCCACGGGGCCTGCACGGGCCTCACCCAGGAGGCCTATTTCGCCGAGGTGCGGGCCGCCTTCGAGGCGGTCGCCCTGCCGCCCCCGTTCGCGGCGCCGGACCGGCCGATGAACCTCGCACCGGGCGAGGTCGCGGCCGAGTTCGCCCGCGCCAACCCCGAGATGCCCCCCGGCGCCGTTGTCGTCACCTGCGACGGCGATCTGCTCGACGAGGTCCGCATCTGCCTGTCGAAGGACCGCCGCTTCCGGGATTGCGGCCGGCAGTCGCGCCGCGGCGCCTGCCGCCGCGACCGCATCAACGTCCCGCCGCCGGAGCCGACACGATGACGACGATCAGGCCCTGGCAGGTGCGCGCCAGCCGTACGCTCTACGAAGACCCGTGGGTGAGGATGCGCGGCGACGAGTGCGAGACGACGCCCGGCCATGTGCTGGGCGCCTACCACGTCCTGGAGTACCGCGACTGGACCCATGTCGTGGCGCTCGACGCCGAGGACCGGATCGTGCTGGTGCGGCAATACCGTCACGGCTATGGCGGCCTCTCGCTGGAGCTGCCGGGCGGCATGATGGATCCCGGCGACGCCGACGCCGCCGCGGCGGCGGCACGCGAGCTGGAAGAGGAGACCGGCTACCTCGCCCCCTCGATCCGCCACGTCGCGGCGCTCTCGCCCAATCCGGCGACCCACGCCAACCGGCTGCATGTCTCGCTGGCCGTCGGCGTGAGGCCCACCGGCCGCCGCCACCTCGACGGCTCGGAGGCGATCGAGATCGAGCGCCTGACAGTTCCCGAAGCGGTTCGCCTCGCGATGGGCGGCGGCATGATCCAGGCGATGCATGTCGGGCTCATGATGATCGGCCTCAACGCCGCCGGGCGGCTGAAGGGCGCGATCTAGGGACATCGGATTGAGCATCGTCCTGTCGAAGAACCGGCCTCCCCATCTTCGGACGATGCTCTAGCCGGCGTTCAGCACCAGTGCGATGCCGGCGAGCAGGATGGCGATGCCGATCAGCTCGCGGCGCTTGGGCTCCTCGCGGAAGAGGAAGCGCGACAGCGCCACCGTCGCCAGGATCTCGACGAGGCCGAGGGTGCGCACATAGGCGACCTGCTGCAGCCCGAGCGCGAAGAACCAGCAGAGCGATCCGAGCCCGCCGACGATCCCGGCGAAGGCCGAGGCCCGCCATGCCCCGGCGATGGCGCCGAAGGCGCCCGGCTCGCGCGCGAGTAGCCACGCCCCCATCGCGACGGTCTGCAGCGACAGCACGACGAGCAGGGCGACCGCCGAGGCGGCGGCGATGTCGGCGCCCTCCATCGCCAGCACCGTGCCGCGCACCGCGACGCCGGAGAGGGCGAGGCTGGCGCCCGAGAGCAGGCCGAACAGCGCCGAACGTTCGCCCAGCCCCTCCAGCAGCGATCGCAGCGGGCGTTCGCCGCGCGCCGACATCAGCATCACCGCAAAGGTGGCGATGGCGATGCCGGCCGCCGCGCCCCAGGTGACGGCGGCGCCCATGACCAGCGCCTCGAACAGCGCCGCCTGCACCACGTCGGTCTTGGAATAGGCGACGCCGACCGCGAAATTGCGCGCCTCCAGCGCCTTCAGCAGGAAGAACGTGCCGCCGATCTGTCCGATCGCGCCGGTGCAGGCCCAGGCGAGCGCGGCGGGTCCGGGGGCGGGGAGTTCGGCGCCGAAGCCGAACGCCAGCACCGCCGCATAGGCGGCCGCCACGGGGAGCGCGAAGAGGTAGCGCACATAGGTGGCGGCGGCGGTGGAGAGCCGTCCGCTCAGCCATTTCTGGGCCGCCGTGCGGGCCGCCTGGAACGAGGCGGCGCCGACGGTGAGCGGGATCCAGAGCCAGTCGGGCGGGGTCAGCTGGCCGCCGCCTCGAACTGGCCGGTCTTGCGGAAGCGCCACAGATAGGACGGCAGGATCGCCTCCGCCGCCTCGGCCGCGATGCCCAGCTCGGCAAGGCCCATGGCGCCGGCCGCGACCACATTGTCGCTCTTCAGCAGCTCGACCTGATCGGGCGTGAGGGGCGGGTTGGGCAGCAGCAGGGCGGCCGGCCAGGCGCCGAGCTTGGCGAGCGCGAAGGGCACCGGGGCGAAGAGTCGGCGGCGGCCGGTGATCCGGACGACGAGTTCCAGCAGCTCGCGGAAGCTCAGCACCTCGGGGCCGCCCAGCTCGTAGGTCTCGCCGGCGCTCTTGGGGTTGGCCAGCGCCGCCGCGACGGCCAGCGCCACGTCGCCGACGAAGACCGGCTGGAACTTCGTGCGGCCGCCGCCGATCAGCGGCAGGAGGGGCGTGTAGCGCGCCATGTTGGCGAAGCGGTTGAAAAACTGGTCCTCCTGGCCGAAGACGATGGAGGGGCGCAGGATCGTCGCGCCCGCAAAGGCGGCGCGGACCGCCGCCTCGCCCGCCGCCTTGGAGCGGGCATAGGCCGAGGCCGAGGCCTCCGAGGCGCCGAGCGCCGACATATGGACGAGGCGTCCGGCGCCGGCGGCCGACGCGGCCGACGCGACCAGGCGCGCGCCCTCCTCGTGGACCGCGAAGAAGCGCTTGCCGCCCAGCCCGCCGTGCATCACGCCGACGAGGTTCACCACCGCATCGGCGCCGCGCACCGCGGCGGCGACCTCGTCCGGGCGGGTGATGTCGGCCTTGAAGGGCTGGACCTGGCCGACCATCCCCATCGGGCGCAGGAATTCGGCGAGATTGGGGTGGCGCTCGGCGGCGCGGATGCGCCAGCCTTCCTTCGCCAGCGCGCGCACGATGTGACGCCCCAGGAACCCGGAAGCGCCGAAGATGGTGACGATGCGACCCGACATGATGCCCCCTCGAACGCCGGCCGGAATACCGCGTCCGGGGCGACGGCGGAAGGCGAAAACGCGCGGGGCCCCGCAACGCAATTGACAAGGGCGCGGCGGAGCCTTAGTGACCCGCCCTCCGAGACCGTGCCCAGATGGCGGAATTGGTAGACGCACTGCTTTCAGGTAGCAGCGCCGCGAGGCGTGGAGGTTCGAGTCCTCTTCTGGGCACCATCTGACTGTTCGGCCACGTTCGCCGACAGTCGACAAAACACCAAAAAGCTGAATAAATTGCTGGAGTTAGAGCCGCCACGGTTCGCCAGCGTTCGCCCGCATCCGACGCTCAACCGGGGCCTAAACTGGGGCCTTTTTGGGGCCTCGGGAGTTTGCCGATGCCGCTGTCGAACATCGCCATCCAGAAAGCCAAACCGCGCGAGCGCGCCTACAAGCTGTCGGACGGTGGAGGCCTCTATCTGCTCGTCTCGCCCACCGGCGCCAAGCTCTGGCGGATCAAGTTCACCATCCACGGCATCGAGAAGAAGCTGTCGCTCGGCCGCTATCCCGAGATCTCCCTCGCGGACGCGCGCGATGCCCGCCACGAGTCGCGCAAGATGGTGGCGAAGGGTGGCGACCCGGCCGCAGAGAAGCGCCGCCAGAAGGTGGCGGCCAGGTTATCCTACGGCACGACCTTCCATGACGTCGGCTCGGAATACATCGAGAAAGTCGAGCGCGAGGGCAAGGCGCCTCCGACGATTGCGAAACTGCGTTGGGTGCTGGATTGGCTGAAACCCAATATCGGGTCTCGACCGGTCGACCAGATCCAGCCCTTCGAGATTCTCGCCGTCCTCAAGCGACAGGAATCCGCCGGCAACCTCGAGACCCGCCGCACTCGAGCCTTCGCCAGCCGAGTCTTTCGCTACGCGGTCGCGACAGGGCGTGCCACGTCAGACCCTGCGGCTCTCCTTCAGGGCGCCATTGCGGCCCCGCGGCCGACCCACATGGCGGCCATCATCGAGCCCAAGCGCGTCGGCGACCTTCTCCGCGCCATCGACGCCTACAGCGGTTCATCCATCACCCGATTGGCGCTGCAGCTTCTAACACACGTCTTCGTCCGGCCGGGCGAGTTGAGGCAGGCCCGCTGGTCCGAATTCGATCTCGACGCCAAGGTCTGGAAGATCCCGGCAGCGCGAATGAAAAAGCGCCGAGAGCATGTCGTGCCACTGTCCACGCAGGCCGTCGCCATCGTCCGCCAAATCGGCGAGCTGACCGCCGGCGGCGATCTCCTCTTCCCAGCCCTTGGGAAGCGCGGCCGCGCCATGTCCGAAAACACGATGACCCAAGCCTTGCGCCGCATGGGCTTCGATGCCGGGGAAATGACCGCCCACGGCTTCCGCTCCACGGCCAGCTCGCTGCTTAACGAATCCGGAAAGTGGAGCCGAGACGCCATCGAACGTGCCCTCGCCCACCGAGACACTGACCAGGTCCGGGCCGCCTACCACCGCGGCATGCACTGGGATGAGCGCGTTAGGATGGCGCAATGGTGGAGCGATCAACTGGAAGTTCTGCGAATGGGTGCCAAAGTGGTCTCTTTGCGGGGTGATGCCGGCTCCGCCCGGGGGGCTTGAGCACCTATCAGGTCACTTTTCGGATTGCGCGAATCTGTTTGTGGATGAGACCGGCACGGGGATCACGAGACACACTCGTGTTGCGACGACGCTCCGAGTGGGGACATTTCGGTATCTTGAACCTCACATGCGCAACCTTAGCGATGACCACCTCCCGACCACTACTTGGCCGACGCATAGATGAATTGGAGCGTATGCATCTTGAGGCCCTAAACTCTGTTGCCGAGCTGGAGGGATTGGCCGAAGAGTTACGCTATCGATCTACGTCACGAGCCGCGGCTTTGGCGCGCAAAGTCCGTATATCCTTGGACAAAGTTGGGCGCGAGGCGAGGCGGCGAGCATACAAGGATATCCCGGAGCTAGAACTGGCGCCTATGTCAGAAACCGAAAGCAAATCCTCGCCCGCGCGTGAAGCGCTTGTTGACTCTAAAGAGCGTGCGCGTTTGGGGCGTATTTTCGAGCGGCTGAGAGAGCGCCTGCTCGACTTGCGTCTTTCGAATCCGATGCTCAACTACAGGCATTCCGCCTCGTCGAAGTCTCAGCTTCAGATTATCGATGAGATCCCCGAGCATGTGTATCGGCTGCTTGCCCTTGAAGGCGCCGCTCTCACACTGGTCCCCCTACCCGAACCGGCAGGTTTGCCGGCCGATGAGCAAACTGACGAGTTCAAGGCCGAACTCGCTCATGCGATGGCCTCCGATCTTGAGTATCTCGAGAAGCTTGCATCGCTGGAGGAAAAGGCAGCCGTCGACGATTTCTCATTGGCCGAAGCCGAAGCAGCGCTGCGCGTTCGCCTTCGCGACAAGCTGGGCCTCCCTGCTCGTCCTAACCGTCAAACGCTCAATCCCGTCGAGCACGCCCGCTCCCTCGGGATCGAACCGGCGGCCGAGCTCCAGCCGGAAGGGACCAAGGAAAAGCATCGTGATCGCAAACTTCAGACACTGAAGTGGCCGGATGTTCTCGATGCAACACTAGAAAAAATTGTGGATAGGGCCCGTCTAGCGGAACAAGAAATGGGGCTTTCGACCCTCTTTCTAGTATTCGCGTTCTTGGAGTGGACGGACAGTAAGGACAGCGCGAAGCGACTGCTTGCTCCCCTCATACTCCTTCCGGTCCGGCTCGAGGTAGCGAAGGGTGCGAAGGGAAGGCGCGTATATTCGTTGAGCGCAACCGCTTCGTCAGGCGAGTCCAATTTAGTGCTTCAGAAGAAGCTAAGCGAAGCAAACGTCGTCCTGCCAGAGTTTCTGATTGAAGATGGCGTCCAATCACCCATCGAATCCTATCTCGGCCTCGTCAGCGAAGCGATCAAGGACAAGCAAGGCTGGCGGATCAGTCGCAAGCTCACGCTCGGACATTTCGCCTTCGGCCGCCTGGCCATGTTCGCGGATCTCAGTCCCGACAACTGGAGCGAACACCCAGCCACGACACCGCTTGTAAGCACCATACTTCGCGGCACGGAGTATGAAGGAGATGGCGGTTCGGGGCTCATGGTCGCGCCGGAAGATCACTCGGTGGATGATCCTGAGATCGAGCGAATCGCGCCGTATCTGGTCATGGATGCTGACGGCTCGCAGCACAGCGCTGTCATCGACGCCATGTCTGGCCAGAACCTGGTTGTGCAGGGGCCGCCTGGGACAGGCAAATCTCAGACGATCAGCAACATCATCGCGAATGCTCTGGCTGCAGGAAAGTCGGTCCTCTTCTTAGCCGAGAAGATGGCCGCGCTAGAGGTCGTGAAGCGACGTCTTGACTCGGCAGGTCTCGGAGATTTCTGCCTCGAGCTGCACTCGGACAAATCATCGCCCAAGCAAGTCGTCCAGAGCATCATCCGACGTCACGAATTGGGATACCGGCCGAGGGGGGGGCGGGCCGATGTGGATATAGCGTGGCAAGAAGCGAGAAGGGACATACAGACGTATCTGAACGCGCTTCATTCCGACGGCGACACTGGAAATCCATTTGTCCTGTTCTGGAGAGCGATCCAGGCACGTGGAAGTCAAGGCGATCTGATTTCTTCGTTTCGAGATGCGGCCCCCTCAGAACCAATTCTTGATACGATGGCAGGCTTTGAGCGGGCTGAGGCGCTGCTCGCGCGCTATGTGAACGAATGGGAAGCCTTCCAGGCACTGTTCGGCGCTGCGGAGTCATCGCCCTGGGCAAAGCTGACCTATCATGAGGCTGCAAATGCCGGACTGGCGTTCGTTGTTACCGACAATCTGAGAGACATCGCGGCGCTAACGCGCAACGCCTTGGACCGAATGTCACCTTACGCAGCTTTCGGTTGGAAGAGACTGGACGCGTTTGATATCGCCGTGCAGGCGGATGCAGAACTACCGGAAGCAGTGCCCTCGGACGAGTGGCTCGCGCGCCTTGAGGGAAGTGAACTGGCTGACGTGCGAAGTCTGATCGACCTGGTCGCCAGGCGAAAGGACGTGCTCGCCAACACAAAGAGCATTCCCGGTTTCAACGTATCGGACACTGAACAAGTGCAGGCTGCGCTCCGTGTTTGCGCCGACCTGACACCCGTCGAATGCAAGTCTACTCCTCGGAACACCTACGCCAAGGCCCAGAATGTCCGGGAGGCTGCCCCTTTCCTGGGAGCAATACTCCCGGAAGCGCGCAAATTTCTGTCTCAACTGCAATTGAGAGAGAGCTTTCCGTTCGAAGGCATGACAGCGCTCCAGGCTCTTGCTGGCACGCTGGTAAAGATCGAGCCAGATATCCGGGCTTGGGTGATTGAGACTAATCCGGATCACTCCCGTTTTGCAGAGCTTACGACGCGTTTGAGCGAACTCGTGGCTGACGAGGCCTATTGGCGCTCGAGGTTTCCACAGTCTGCTCCGGCTTGGCCGGCGGTTGAAGTCTTGAACGCCGTGCAAGTAGAGCGAAACAAGACCGGGCTCTTCTCGCGCTTGATGATTGATAGGGGCCTCATAGCGTCGACGCATGCGCTGCTTGGGCTTCCGCCCACCTTGAAGATCGCGCCCGAAGACTATGGCCGCCTCGCTGCCCACATCAGCAGTGTTTTCGACTTTCTGAATAGCCTCACTAACCAGCAATCATGCGGACGGCTATGGCGAGGGCTGCAAACGCCCGCCACCGCAATGATGCAGGCGTTAGAGACGCTTGCCGAGGTGAAAGCCTCCCTTGCTTCATCAGCGGCTGGTGAATTGCTTGCCAATACGCTGAGGGAGAATGGCGCCAGTTTCACCGAGATCCTGTTGCACGAAATCAATCTGCTTGAACGCTGGGACGCCATGCCCGAACCGGCGAAGGAGATCGCAAGGGGGCTAACAGTCGATAACAGCACACAGCAGTTCGAATCCCTTCGGTCGAGGTCAGAGCAGATACTCGCATCCGACCCTTCGGGACGTCTCTCTTCGTGCGAGGGGACCTGGGATGAGATCAATAGCCTTATCGAGCAGGACTCCCTGGTTGCTCAGATTGACCACGATCTCACGAAACATCGCCTGTCGGGTTTGGTGCAGGCAGCATATGCCGATTTAGACGCTCTTCAGCACGCTGCAGAATGGCTAGCGAGCGTTGCCCTCATTGCGGCAGTTGATCTGCGCACCGGGTTGGCGCGCGCGGGCGCCGGGATGCTTCGAAGTCTGCTTGCACGTGGCATCTCCGACTGCGCCCCGGCCGTCGGGGCTGTTCGTCAGCGGCTTGCGGCGCTTGAACAAGAGACCGGTATCGGCGGACTCGACCCATCCACTCTCACTGACTTCCTGGAACTAACCACTGCATTGTCAGGTCGCAGAGATGAGCTGAGCGCCTATCTTGGCGTCCGTAGCGCCAAGCAAGAGGTTGCGAACTCAGGTCTTGGAAAGTTCCTGGCAAAGGCAGAGCAGCTCGACATCCCGATATCATCGCTGCCTCACCTCTTCACGGGCCTAGTCGCGCAACTGCGCGGCGAAAGGATAAGGCGCTCGGATCCAGTTCTCTCGCGTGCGTCAGGAGCAAAGATTGGCGTGGCGAGAAGCTTGTTTGTCGAGCGCGACCGGCAAAAAATCCAACGCGACCGGAACGCCGTTTACAACGCAGTCATCGGAAAAAAGGCCCTGCTTGGCAGTAACTTCGGCCCAAGGAAGACCTGGACCGAGGGTGCCTTCCTCAATAACGAGATGGCGAAGGAGAAGGCGTTTCGCCCGGTTCGCGAGCTCATCAAGCAAGCCGGCAATTCGCTTCAGGCGCTGAAGCCCTGCTTCATGATGTCGCCGCTCTCGTTGGCGAAGTTCGTGCCTGCGCAATCCCTATCGTTCGACCTTCTGGTGGTCGATGAGGCGTCTCAAATGAGACCCGAGGACGCACTTGGTGGCCTCTTGCGTGCGCGCCAGGTTATCGTCGTTGGGGACCCCCGTCAGCTGCCACCCTCCGACTTCTTTCAGCGTGTCTCGGCCGATGCCCAGTCGCTCGACGGTGCCGCTGATGATGATGTCGAGGACGAGGATGACGAATCCATTCTTGAGGCATGCCAGAAGAGCTTTCGGAACCTTCGGCAGCTGAAGTGGCACTATCGGAGCCGATGCGAGAGCCTGATCGCGTTCTCGAATCGACACATCTATGCGCCTGAAGGCAGGGCGCTCATCACATTCCCTTCCTCGCGCCCCGGATCGTTCTCTATCGACAGAATTCGACTGAAAGGCTCGTTCCTATCCGGGCGCAGCGCTGGCTCTGGAGGTGCTGGCGGCGGCGTCAACGCAGCGGAGGCCCAGCGCATAGCGGAGGAGGCCGTGCGCTTCATGCGGGAGAACGCAAAACTCGCGGATCCGCCGTCACTTGGTCTCATCGCCATGAACGCTGCACAGGCAGAGCTGATCCAGGAAGAGCTCAGGCAACGCGCGGCCGGCGATGACCTCGTCGACGAGTATCGGCTCAATGTCGCGAGGATGGGCGAGCCGCTGTTCGTCAAAAATCTCGAGAACGTTCAGGGCGACGAGCGCGACTACATCCTGATCTCGATGACCTATGGCCCAAGACCAGGGGAGACGGTGGTCCTCAACCGGTTTGGTCCCATCACGAAGAAGCAGGGGCATCGCCGACTCAATGTTTTGTTCACGCGCGCCCGCATGCGGATCGGAATTGTGACGTCGATGGATTCATCGGATATTCGACCCACAGAGGCGAGCTCAAGAGGCGTTCACCTGCTGAAGGCATATCTCGCCTATGCGGAAACTGCGGGGCGAGAGGAGGGATCGTCAACCGGGCATGAACCCGACAGCGACTTTGAAATCTATGTCGCCGATCGCTTGAAAGCTTTTGGCTATCGCATCGAGTATCAGGTTGGAGTGTCGGGCTTCCGCGTGGATCTCGGCGTTATTGATCCAGTACACGGAGATAGATTCTTGGCCGGAATCGAGTGTGACGGTGCGAGGTATCACTCCAGTAAGAGCGCCCGGGATAGAGACCGGCTCCGGCAGGAGGTCCTGGAAGGCCTCGGTTGGAGGATTATTCGGGTCTGGTCGACGGACCGGTTCGACAATCCGGACATACAGATTGCGAGGCTGAAGAGTGAGCTCGAGCGGCTATCTGCTGAAGAGGCCGCGAGTCAGGCGATCTACGAGTTTCATCGAAGCCAGCCGCCGCTCGCTTCTGATGCGCCGCTCGAGAAGTCTCCGGAAGGAACGGCAAACGCAGCCGACCTTGGTGAGGATGTGGTTGATCACGAACTGAAGCCTGATCCGCCTGCGGCGAGTGCTGAGCCTATATGGCATCGAGCGACCTTTTCCCCCAAAGAGGCCGCACTGGCCCTGGCGGCCTTCCGAGATCAAGTGATCGCTTCAGGTTCAGAAAATTGGGATCCCGAGAGGTCAGTTCTGCGCGCAAGTATGATCGAGGCCTTTGTCGGCCAGCGTATCGCTGAACCTCAGGAATGGTTCAAAGTACCTCAGTATCTCCGATTGGCTACGAGCGGGCCGGAGAAACAAAAATACATCGAAGAAATTTGTGACATCGTCGCCCGCATTCGGAACTAGATCTCAGATCGGGCAGGAAGCGGTAGTCTAGAATTGAGACATGCGCCCCTGAAGCATCCTAAAAAGCTCTTGAGTCGATAGATTTCTTGATTCTAACCTTGGGTTGCAAAGATTTCGGATAATCTCGGACTGTCGGTGGCTGGCCACTTCGCCATAGCTCGTCAGTGTCGTTAGCACGGCGCTGTGGCCGAGATTCTGCGACCAAGCCTTGAATTCCTCCGGGGTTCGGCAGACCCGCTCGCCTAGCTGGACCAGTGTCCTGCGGATCGCGTGCGGGTTGAAGTATGGAAGGCCTGCCGAATTGAAGGCTTCTTTGAAGATCTTCCGGACCGGCGTGGAATTCGACCAGCATTGCCGCGTCAGGCCGGAGGCCAGGAAAGTCTGAGTCTCTGGGTCCAAAGTCACTTTCGTCGCCGGAAACAGCGGATCGGCATCGGTCCAGCCCAGACCTGAACGAAGGCGCTCGGTCCACGCACGGACGATTGCCTCCGCGTTGCCACCGACCGGAAAGAACCAGGTCGGAAAGGTCTTGGACGCCTTGGTTCGCATATCCCTCCCGTCGTTTATGAGCAGGCTTCTCAGCGGATCGATGTGTTTGAGCCGAATCGTCGCCAACGCATCCGCGCGAGCGCCAGTGAGAAGACAGAGCGCGAGCAGCGCCCGATTGCGCAGCTCGACGTCGCTAGTCGTCGGCATGGCTGCTAGAGCTTGATGAACTTGATCCAGGGAGGGGAAGGCAACATCTCGAGTGGCCCGGGCGACGGCGACCTCTTTCTCGGACAGATTGAAGTAGTCGGCATCCGAATACTGAAGGCGGGACCGGAAACCCGGCTGGCCCGCAAGCCAGAGAAAGAAGGCTCGCAGAGCCTTCAGTATCCCGTTGATGGTCGCTTTGCTGAGAGGCCGCCCGGTCCGCTCATTGACGTCGCCTGAAAGCCGTCTCTTGAAGGCGACCGCCGCCTCGCGGTGGAATCGGCCGAAGTCACGGAAATTCGTGCTCGCCTCGAACCTGTAAAGCGCCGCCGCCACCCCATCAATCGTGTCCTGGCTGTAGCGCTGGGCCTCTTTCAGATAGAGAAAATAGGCGCGCTTGATTTGCTCATTTTTCGGATTGGCCTGAGGCATCTAGTTGGTCCTCGCCTGCTGGTAACAATCTGGGAAGCGACAGCCGGGCTCTCTTAAGGCTCAGGCGACGGTTCATTGCTTGGGCAGTCGGTTCACGGAAATTCCAGGCATGACCGCCTCGATTTCGGCAGTGCGAACGCGTCTGTGCATGAGCGTTCCGCACGCCGGGCAGAGGGCGCGAAGCACGCCCCAGCTGTCGCCAACCTGGAGGTAGTCCACCATCGCCTCGGCAGGCTGTTGGGGGCCACGGCACTTCACGCAGTAGAGCCGCCCGTGTCCGCAGGCCTGCTTCACAGACTGTCGGCGCTTTTGCAGAAATGACTTCAGATCCCGGCCATGGATGAGCGTCGGCCGACACCCCGGCAGGACTGGCAGTCCCTCGCGAATCCAGTTCCGGATCGTGTTCTTGTGCGCGCCCAGAAGCCGGGCCGCCTCCTCTACGGTGTAGGAGAGGTGGATCTTCACGCGTTGGGGGCTAAGCGTGCGGCGGGACATGGCTGGCTATCCCGCCTGATCCAGTAGGCGGCGGATCGACGCCAGCTTGACGAGCGTGCGCCGTCCCAGCTTGACGACGTCGATGCGCCCTTCGCGGATGAGGGCGTAGATCGACGTGCGGCCGATGCCGAGCGCTTTGGCAGCCTCGGCGACAGAGGTGAGAATAGGTTCCATGTGCTTCTCCTGACGTCGCCGAACACCGGCGTGTTCAGGGGAAGCTGGCGTATCCCGATCCGAAGATCGGCCAGAAAGGGGCAAAAACCTGCAAAAATGCGGATTTCCGCTTTTTGCGGTCCGGCCGTCGGGGTTTTTGCGGCTGCCTATTCTCTGGAGAAGGCCTTCCAGAGCTTTCGGGCCCGCGGCCTGATTGAGCTATCGGCGGCCTCGTGCTTATTGGCTGTCAGCCACACGGCCATCGCATTGTGAACATCCGACTGCTTGGTCGCCCTTAGCTCGCCATAGTGGATTTGCCGGGCGACTTCGATGATCAGGTCTTCCCAGAACTCAGCTCTCGGCCGCCCGCCGGATACGACGGGCTCGTGCGGCAGGGGAGCCGGGTCGGCAGGGCTGTCAGAATCAGGCCGGGGTGGCACGGACGCGGTTTCCTTCAGTCCCAGCATGTCGAAGATGTCGGCCTTGTTGAATTCCACGCCGAACGCTTGAAGGTGGTGCTTGTGCTCCAGCCATGTTGAGAAGTCGCCGGTCGGCCAGTTCTGCTGGAGGGCTTCGTGACCCTCAGCCCACCAGAACATCGCCGGCACGGTCGAGTTGTCGAGATGGGGACGCTTCCCAAGAAGCAATCGCCTGGCTCGGGCGCGAATCAGGCCTTGGTGTGCACGCGTGCAGATGGCGATCCGCGCGCTTTCTGGCGCCATGTGCTGTTTCGCGAGGTTCAGGGCCTCCAGCGCGGGAAGCCACTCGTCGGCTGTTTCAGTCACGACCTGTTCGCGAATGCCTCAACCTATTGGATGCTAGCGAGTGTCCGTCGTCAGACCGAATGGGACAAGCTGGGCTCTTGAGGAACGGAGTCCCGCTCCATTGGTTCCGAAGGTTAGGCTGCCTGCAGCTGATGCTGCAAGCGGCGATTAGCGACGGTCATGCGCTTGATCCTGTTGCGCTCAGCGAGGATTCCTGCGGCGCGGTCGAGGCAGACGTCAGCCGGCGTCACATTGTCGAGGCTCTCGTGGTAGCGGGCTTGATTGTAGTGGCTGACGAAGGCCGCGACCTGCCGCGCCTTTCGTCCCCGGCATCGAAATTGAAGATGTCTGCAAAGACCTTGTAGCCAGCGGCTTTGAGCCGCGGCGCGAGCCACAGCACAAGCTGGTCATCACTAGGCGTCACCTCGGAAATGAAGATCAGGTCGCGTTCAATCGGCCGCCTCCGCTCATCTCGCGACCGCCTTGTCGATGATACCGAGCGTGTTGGCGTTCTCAACCAGGGTGCACACCTTCGCCCGGTCGAGCCCTGATGGAATCTCGACATCGATCTCGAGCCTCAGCTTCAGGATCACCATCTGGGCATCGTTGAGCTTCGGCATGTATCTCTCCGTCGGTTGGTGACGGCACCGGCGCCGTCACCAGTGCGAGACCCGGAGCGGGTGGCGCCGCGGGGCAGAGGCCGCGCTCGTCGGGCGGCGAGGCACAGCAACCCTTCGTTCGGCGGACAAGTCGAGTCGGTCCAGCACCGTGCCGGCTGGACGAGAGGGCGCCTCTCGGCTCTGATAGATGTCGATGACATCCCCCGAAACACGACAGCTGATCGGCCGCGCCGGAAACCGCGAACTCTGGCGCATCGTCCGCTATCAGCAGGGCGGCGAAGAGGCCCAGACCATCATGGGCTGGCGGCTTCGCCGCGTTGCCGATGGCACGACGCAACCGTCACCAGACCAACTCGTGTTCCGGTCCGAGGCCCTCGGGCGGGATTGGCTCGTGGCGGAGTGAGGCGCACGCAGCGCGGGACAGGATCGGACTGGGCTCCCGGCAAGGTTGCGAGCCGGGTCATTCGCGACAAACACCGGGGGCCGAAGCACCCACCGTGCGATCGGCCGCCTTGTGCGGTAGAGTGGCTCGCGCAATTCCCACGACGGAGCCTTGCCCGATGACGATCCTCTCGGCCTTGAAGCGTCTTTGGGCCAGGACGCGCGCACCTAAGCCTGGCCCCGTACCGGCGCAGCGCAAGGAGCTGGAGTACTTCCGTACCACCGCGGGTGGCCTTGGCTTCTTTTACACCCAGAACGGCGAAACGAAGGCCCACTTGATGCCATCAGGTGGCGCACGGAATACAGGTGCGGAACACGCAGATCTGCCACTGGTGAAGATCAACTATGTCGCTATCCCGGGGATCGACGAAGACATTATCCGTAAGCTGAACGAGATGGGTGAGACAAAACGTTAGTCACGCGCCCGGGGCGAGGGTCAAATTGTGGCGAACGATTCTTTAGGCCATGCAATTTACGAGTGAGATTGCATTTGGCACGAGCGGGCTCTGTGGGTGGAATCGCGAGCACTCAGCACTCGTAGTTCTAACACCAGGGCTTAATCTGAAAGCACCCCCACCAAAGAGCTCACCCGTGAGCTTGTGCGCGCCTGAATCAAAGAAAACAACATTGGCCAACAGGGCCAAGAGAAAAGAGGCCTAATGCTCACCGGCGACATTCGAAACAAGGTCGATCAAATCTGGAACGCCTTCTGGTCGGGGGGCGTGTCGAACCCATTGTCGGTGATTGAGCAGATCACCTATCTCCTTTTCATCAAGCGGCTCGACGACCTGCACACGCTCGAGG
>ERZ761602.1802-NODE-1802-length-36995-cov-56.862263_pt1 | contig 36995 bp, 32 predicted proteins | sample MGYA00512165_ERZ761602 | MGnify/ENA primary metagenome ERZ761602 (study PRJEB28899, sample SAMN02445085) | bioreactor sludge metagenome | biome: EBPR sludge; isolation source: Thorneside wastewater treatment plant | place: Australia: Brisbane, Thorneside...
CCTGATTTCTAAAGTCAAAAACCGTATTTCCTGTGTGAACCTATGTACCTATGTGCCTATGTGGTGAAAAAAATCAATACCCACATCAACATATCCACATTCTCTGTATTCCCATCTCACCACACGCTCTGAGTAACAAAAAAAACATAATTGCTTTTGCTTTTCAGCGATATGATCGTTTACACAGACCTTATTTCCCCGTATACATTTCCTTCTCCTGACTCCTCGATTTCAACCGCAAAGAACTGACACCAAGCAAAATCGTAATAAAAGTCAGTATTGCAAAAACGATCTGATAACCTTTGATGCTATCCCGGTAACCGGCAGTGAACGCACCGATCAGCGCAGAGGCGATGATCTGCCCGAAACTGATCATGATCGTGAGTACACCCTGAGCAGACGCCCTTTCGCCCGCGGAAACTTCATTCAGCATGATATATCTCAAAGATGAACCCGCCAGGACACTTAATCCGATTCCCAGCATCACACCTGCAAAATAATAAATCGGTTTAGTCAACGGCACCGCAAATAACAAAGTCAGTCCGATCGCCATCAATCCGAAAGCGATGTTGATGATGATCCGCGAACCGTACCTGTCGATCAACCGCCCTGAGATGGGTGAAGAGATCGCCATCGCCAGGACCACCGGAAGCAACATGAAACTGGCAGTGGAAGGTTCAACTCCAAAAACCATCACCGTCATACCAGGCACAAAAACGAAGGCAGCCTGGTACAAGCCCGTTCCAAAGGCAAGGAAACCAACTATTCTGACTTGTTTCAGGTAAAAAAGCTTTGTGTCCACGATCGGATGCTCAGAATTTCTCTCAATCAACAGAAAAAATACAAAGGCGATCAACCCTACAATGATAAATGGGTAAAATGACAGGGACAAAACAGTTTCCCAAAACCCTGCTGTCTTTAGATTATTCAGGGCAATGGTAAATCCGCTCAGGAAAAGCCCCAGGGCAACAATTCCAGGCCAGTCAATGGATTTGGAATCCGGACTCCTGTTGGCAGGCAAAAGTTTCATGCTTCCGATTATCACGAGAATAACTATGGGAATGTTGATCAGAAACAATGAATTCCAGGTGAAATACTTCAACATCAGCCCTGCCAGCACCGGCCCTGTCAAAAATGCCAACCCAAATACCATGCCGATCAGGCCCAACGCCCTGCCACGCTTTTCCCTCGGGAAAATATCCCCCACAGTAGCTGAGGCAACCGGAAAAATACCGCTCGCACCAAATCCCTGTATAGCTCTGCCGATCAGCAATAATTCAATATTGTGTGCCATGGCCACCAACAATGAACCGATACCGAATATCAGGACTGCAAGTATGTAAAAGGGTCTTCTTCCATATTTGTCTGACAACCGGGCAAAAAGTGAGATGCCCATCAGGCTGAACAGGATATAGATCGAAAAGATCCAGGATACCTGTTGCTCATCCAGGCCAAGTGAATCATGGATGGAAGGAATGGCAGGCCCCACTATAGAAATGTCGAGTGCACCCATCAACACCCCGATAAATAATAATCCCAGTATTACATTGTTCTTTTTCATCCAGTTGATCTGTTTTATAATATGATCTATATTGTTCTCTTCGTTGTCCTTGTCTTCTTAAAATTCAACTTTCCCGGCAAACAGAATTTTCCACATCACAATGTTATCACAATATTTAAAATATTTGTAATTGTTTAGCTAAATAGTCTTTTTGTCATAAGCCAATTAGTTAATGATTTATACCAAGGTTAAACCATGTTATCAGCACAAATTAGCTGTCTATTCCTCAATGTCCCTGCTCAATTTTGGGAAACTTACAGGCTATCAGACAAATAATCTTACCACCTGAATCACTACAAATAATTAAAATGTATTCGTTTATTAAGGAAGAAGCCTGTAGTTTTTATTTGGATAGCGATATTTTCTTCCGGCCAAAAAAAGGTATCAATCATCAGGTTCAAAGCGCTGTGAACAGCCAAAAAACAGGAAACACAAAAACAAGAAAACAGCGACGAATAAAAAAGTGTTTTATTTTGACTGGGAATAATGCATATTTTTCCTCCTGATATTTTCTTCTAATTCTCTCTGTGTATCTATGTTACAGTGTGTTGGATCTGTTTTCCGTATATATTTCTCATTCACTGCAATTTTTTTTTCATTGAAAGACAAAGAGCAGACACAAGAGGCAAAGCTACCGGGAAAATTAAAAAATGTGCTCCCCTGTAAAGCTTAGGGAAGCACATATTGTAAATCAGTCAAATTCCGGATGATCCGGATAGCACAGTTTTATATCTCGCAATCCTTAACCAATTGCTCGTTGTGAATATCAAAACTGTAACTCATCATCAAATTCCTTTCATTCGCCATCCAGTCAGCCATACCTTTTCTTGACTTTTTAAATACTATTTTGCGCTCTATAGCGATTTCCATCGCCACTTTTTCCACATCATGGTCTGCACCGGAATAAATAAATGTCCATCCTTGTTTTTTCATTTCTTCGATCAAATCTTTGATCTTTTTCATCGAATACTCTTTGGAAGCATTCTCATATCCGTCCGTCATAATGTTGACCCGAACATGACAGTCCTTACGGCCTTCCACGGATGCTCTCAAATCTACAATGCCCTGTCCGATCGCATCATATAAAGGAGTGTCGTTGTTGGGTTGATATTTTTGATGATCGATCTGTTCGATTTGTTCAACCGGCTCCATGATATGGTGCTTTTTGATCCCTGATCCGTTGAATGTGTAAAAACTGACCAAATGTTCCTGTTCAGGAAATTGTTTTTCAATGTCCCTGATGTTGTTGAGCAAAGCATTAAATGCATGGATGACCTCATCTCTGATGGAATTCATCGAACCGCTTTCGTCCAAAATGATTAAATTGTGTACCTGGGTTTTTTGACTCATGTTAAATAAATTAATTTGTGAAAAGATCATTTTTGTTCGGGCAAAAGATTACAGTCATTCAACCTGTCCTTACCAGGTCAATGCGGATCGTTTCCCCACTTAGAAAAGAAATTTGAATGTTCAAAAATGGTGTAATGTCAACCAATCCGGCCAGTAAACCTGCAGTATTTATTCGGGCTCTTTATTTTTTTGATACACTCGGGTACATTCGTAGTTTTTTCCTTTCTCTATGCAATCTCCTGAACGTAAACAATCCATTATAAGTTCCTGAATGTTATTTTTTTATAAATTCTTTTTCATTTTTAAATTGAGAAGGGACAAATCGATGGATTTTCTTTGAAAAAGAAAGCTACTCCTGGCCATTTCAGGTATTTACCTAAAATCATATGCTCATTCAGCATTGCTTGAAATGTCAGTTCCCTGTGTTTTTTATTCTTAATCAATAGTGTCCGACAAAAAAATTAAGGGTTGAGCCTGCTCCGGTAAGGCATTTCTTCAATGTTTTAAAACTCATATATAATATTACAATTTATAACATACTAAATTACAGCCTTAAAGTATTTGAAGTATTTGTTTCTATTGGTACATTCGTAGCGATTTATACTTTTTGGAACAGATTCAATCATTTAAAAATCAAATCAAAAAACTGAGAAAAATTAAACAATTCCAACCTTTATACACTTATATATTTTGTCATCAAGTGTTTATATGAACGCATCATTTTTAACAGTTACATTTTGGATATTGGCATCAGCTCTTTTGCTCTTCGCTGCTTACCGTTGGTGGTTCAAATATGTGTTTTCAAGGAAAAATCCTGAATTGGAAGAGAAAACGCTCATCGAAGACGCCCTCAAACATTTGTTCGACAACGAATACAAAAGCCTGATCTCCACAGCTCTTTCATTGTCTTCATCACTCAAAATAAGTAAAGAACAGACTCATTCCCTGTTGTTGAGGATGGAGACCATGAACCTCGCCACCAAAATCGGTGAAGATCAACTTCAATTGACCACCGAAGGACGGGCATACGCTTTAAAAGTCATACGCATACACCGTATCTGGGAAAGATACCTTGCCGACGAGACCGGCTACCATGAAGACCATTGGCACAACAATGCTGACCAGGTAGAACATAAAATGACCCTTAGCCAGGCCAATGAGATCGCATTTCGCCTTGGTGATCCTGTATTCGATCCTCATGGCGATCCCATTCCCGGTGTGGATGGTACATTGCCGGCATTTGAGGGTGTGCCGCTCAGCGAAGTTACACCTGGAGAAATAGCCAGAATAATCCATGTAGAAGACGAGCCATTACCCGTTTATCAGCAATTGCTGGCCATGGGTCTTTTCCCGGGTCTGGAGATCAAAGTGCTGCAAATCGACCACCAAAAGATCAGTTTCATTGCCGATGGAGAAGAAAAAATACTAATTCCGGCATTCGCGGGTCATATCACTGTTAAACCCCAACCTTATACTGCTTTCAATGAACAAAAATCACTGACACTGACAGATGTGCCGTTGGGTAGTAAAGCCATCGTAACCGGTATTTCAGCGGTTTGCAGACGGCAACACAAACGGCGCCTGATGGATCTGGGTGTCGTTCCCGGAACAGAGATAGAAGTGATGCTTGAAAGCGCAGGCAAAAACCCTCGTGCTTACCGGATGCTCAATACCATCATCGCTTTACGCAATCAGCAGGCATCGATGGTCCTTGTTGAACCACTAAAAGCTTCATGATGGCAGATCCTTGCAGCACATGTCCGATACACCACCCGGGAAATCTCGAAAAACTGGGCATTGATATGTCAGGTTTTGACTACATCATCGCTCTGGCAGGCAATCCTAATACGGGCAAGAGCACGGTTTTCAATACACTTACCGGATTGCATCAACATACTGGCAACTGGCCCGGGAAAACTGTTTCGAGGGCAGAAGGTGCTTACAAATACAGAGAAAAAAGGTACAAACTGGTGGATTTGCCAGGCACATACTCGTTGTTGTCTACCAGTACAGACGAACAGGTGGCCCGGGATTTTATTCTTTTTGGAAAACCGGATGTGACAGTCATCGTTACAGATGCGACGAGGCTTCAGCGCAATATGAACCTTGTTTTGCAGATACTGGAGATCACTGACCGGGCAGTTTTGTGTGTCAACCTCATAGATGAGGCGAAGAGGCACCAGATAGAGATCGATTTCAGAACGCTTTCCCGCGAATTGGGCATTCCCGTTGCAGGTACCAGCGCCGCGAGGCAATCAGGCATTCCCGAATTGCTCCAGAAAATAGAAGAAGTTGCTTCAGGTAGTTTTGTCTGCAAACCCTTAAGGATTAAAAATAAGGACAAACGATTGGCAGAAGCCATTGAAGAGATCTCCCAAACACTGCATACGCTCTATCCAGGTTTGCCCAATGCCAAATGGATCGCGCTTAGGTTGCTGGAAGGAGATGAAAGTATAGTGAATGCACTGGATTCAGGCCAGTTGGGAAATTTGACTTTATAGGGGATAAAAAAATGGAAAATAGCGGACCAAATATAGATCAGCAAGCAAAAGAACTCGAAAGCCTCATGGCCAGGGTCAGGGATTTGCGTTGGCAATTCGGGGATGAAACCTACGATCTTTATCTGGAATCGGTATACGATGCTTCTCAAAAAATAGTTTCTGCAGTCGTTAAAAAGCCGGGAGAAACGCGTGCATTGAAGCTTGAGACAAAGATTGACCGCGTGGTCACCAGCAAAAAATGGGGATTCCCGATCATGTTTTTATTGCTGGCAGCCGTATTCTGGTTTACCATTGTGGGTACCAACTACCCTTCGCAGTGGCTTTCTTTATTGTTGGTCGATACGGTACATCCCTGGTTGAAATCCATGGCGGAACTCACAGAATTGCCTTTTTGGATCAGTGGTTTGCTGATAGACGGGATCTATCTGACCACTGCATGGGTTGTCAGTGTCATGCTCCCGCCTATGGCTATTTTCTTTCCAATGTTCACCTTGCTTGAAGATTTCGGTTATTTACCCCGAGTTGCTTTTAATCTGGACAATGTATACCGGAAAGTTGGCGCACACGGCAAACAGGCGTTGACCATGAGCATGGGATTCGGTTGCAATGTGACCGGAGTGATCGCATCCAGGATCATCGACAGCCCGAGGGAAAGACTGATCGCCATCATCACGAACAATTTCTCATTGTGCAATGGCAGATGGCCAACCCAGATACTGATCGCCACGATATTCATAGGCAGTCTTGCCCCTTCTTATCTCGGAGGGATCGTTTCTGCAGCCTCAGTGATCGCAGTAGCATTGCTGGGTATTTTCATGAGCCTTTTGGTTTCCTGGGGACTACACAAAACAGTATTGAAGGGAGAAGCTTCCAGTTTCAGCCTTGAATTGCCGCCTTACCGCCCGCCGCGGATAAAAACGATCTTATACACCTCACTGATTGACCGGACCCTGGTGGTTTTGGGAAGGTCAGTCATGTTTGCCATACCTGCCGGGATGGTGATATGGCTAAGTGTCAACATTTCGATAGACGGAAAATCCCTGGCTTTTTATCTGACTGAATGGATGGACCCGGTGGCATTATTTTTCGGACTCAACGGCATCATTTTTCTGGCATATATCATTGCCATTCCGGCCAATGAGATCGTTTTACCCACTATTTTGTTATTGACAGTGCTGGGATCATCTGTTTCAGGACAGGAAGGTATGACAATGATCAGTGCGAATTCAGCGCTCGAAACTGCAGACATATTAAAAGCGGGAGGATGGACCTTGCTGACTGCTGTTAACCTGATGCTTTTCAGTCTGTTGCACAATCCCTGTTCCACGACGATCTACACCATTTATAAAGAGACTAAAAGCCTTAAATGGACCATGTATGCCACCTTTATTCCGATTGTTCTGGGTTTGGTCGTGACGTTTCTCGTAGCCAGAATATGGGAGATTTTTGGTTGATCGGGTGATCCCTCAATCAATTTTTTTCAATTCTTGACCAAGGACTAACCAGAACAAAAGAGGAAATTGATTTAAGTATTCCGGGCCGCTTGGCTACGAGGTAAAACATCAGTGCAGCTATACTACATCAAATTTCTTTATGGTTCTGCAAAAAATACACGAATTCAATTTTTTAGATAAGCTGTAAAATCAGGGTTCAGCTGTAGAGATTGGAATGGCGGATGTATTTTCGTACCTGTTCAGGAACAAGGTATTGAATAGATTTATTTTCCCGGATCAATTGGCGGATAAAACTGGAGGAAATATCCAGTAATGGGGCATTGAGATAAGTGATATGTTCATGATTTTCATACATTTTTTCCAGATTCCCGGGTCTTTGATAGACGATCAATCTGTAGTGCTCAAGGATCATTTCATAGTTTTTCCAACGGTGAAAATCTTTGATGTTATCGCTCCCGAGTACTATGGAAAACAAATGTTGGGGGTATCTTTCCCTCAGATAAGTCAGGGTATCAATGGTAAAACTCGGTTTGGGCAATTCGAATTCAATATTGCATGGAACGATGTCCGGGTTGTCAGAGGCAGCCATCTCCATCATATAGAACCTTTCATATTCATTGGCCAGTTGGAGGTTGGTCTTGAAAGGGTTTTGGGGAGAAACCACCATCCAGACCTGTTCGTGATCCGTGAAATTAATGATATGGCTGGCAATGATCAGATGGCCCTGATGCACCGGATTGAAAGAACCAAAAAACAATGCGATATTCATAAACGGCAGTTGAGATGGACCGTAGCAGATTGAAATATTTTAGTAGCCCATAACAACAGGCATGATGAGCAATAGCAAATGTTCTCCTTCTTCCTGTTCTTCCGGGAGAATGATACAAGGTTTGGTATAATCCAGTAATTCCATCCGGATATTTCCCGGATACATGATGCTCAGTACTTCCATGAAAAACTTGGAATTAAAACCGATGGTTACCGGTTCTCCTTCATAGGTACATGGAAGCTGTTCGGTCGCTTCATTTGAAAAATCCAAATCCTGTGAGGAGATCGTTAAACTGGATTCATCAAGATTGAAAGTGACCTGATTGGTGCTTTTGCTGGCAAAAATCGAAATCCTTTTGAGCGAATTGAGCAAATCTTTTTTATCGATATACAAGGTATTTGGGTTGTCTACCGGAATAAATGCATTGTAATTAGGGAATGGATCGTTGAGTAATTTTGAGATAAATAAGGTATTTTCAAATTCAAAAAACACCATTTTGTCATTGAAATATATCCTGACATCAAAATCCCCGTGCAGCACATTTTTAATCAGATGCAAGCTCTTTTTGGGCGTAAGGAAAGATTTGGTATAATCCACATCTATGCCCGGATAAGTATATTTTACCAATTTGTGTGCATCCGTTCCCACAAAAGTAAGCTTATTGAAATCGATCAGGCATAATACTCCCGTCAATCCAGGTTTCAGCTCATCATCGCTTGTTCCGATGATGGTATATCCGATCGCTTTACTGAGTATTTTGCTGTTGATCGTCAGGGTATGCTCCTGTTCTATTTCAGGTAGGGCAGGGAAGTCTATCGGGTCATCACCGGCCATCCGGTATTTTCCGAATGCAGACGTAACCTCCAGCCAGTTGTTCTCTTCGTCTATTTCAAAATTCAAAGGCTGATCAGGCAGCGCTTTCAGAATTTCAAGCAGTAATTTTGCTGGTAATGCAATTTCACCATCCGTTTCACCCTGAACCTCCGTTTCAACCCGGATCGTCGTATCCAGATTGGAGGAAGTAGTCGTAAGGGTATTTCCTTTTAATACAAAAAGGAAATCCTCTAAAATAGGCTGTACAGGATTGGAGTCGATCGCACCCAGACCAACCTGTAATTTTTTATATAAATCGCTTGAAGAAACTTTAAATCGCATTGGTGATTTTTTTTTAAAAGGTAAAAATAATGTTTTAGCTGAATTAATTCTTTAAAATATTTGAATTATTCCTCAACTTTCTAAATGTCTGTGCCTTCTGCTAAATGAATCTCTGCATTAATGATGTCAGCAAAAACCAATCCAAAATCCTTTTAAAAGGCTGATCCAAAAAAAACTTTCACAGTGTTATTCTGTTTCCAGGGCAGGCGAGTATATAAAGAGGATTTCACAGGCTGGCCTTCTACATCTTAAAACCCGGATCCCTGATGTACATAATTTTTGGTTTTGAAACAAAAATACAACCCAACCGACTTTCAAAACAATAGTTTTGCTAATTTTACAGCTTGGCTCAAGCCACATCGTTGGAATTTGGATGTTTTATCAGAATTTTAACCAAATCATTCAACAATAGAAGCTTAACAATCATCAAATTATGCAATACAGCTTAGGCGATATTCCTGTAATCTCTCCATTCAAACATGTACCGTTTCCGGATTTTCAGCTTGATTATTTATCCAACGGGATTCCTGTCTATTCCCTGCCCAACAATGACTACGGAGTTCTGAAAATGGAAGTGAATGTTTTTGCCGGCAGGTTTTTTGAGGAAAAACAGGCAGTTTCAAGAACCTGCGCGAATTTATTGAGAGAAGGAACCAAAGCGCGTACTTCTGCCGAAATCGCCCGTGATATTGATTTTTATGGCGCATCCATGCAAATGATGGGTGGAATGGATGTGATCAAACTGGAACTGTATTCTATGACCAGGCACTTTGAAAAAGTTCTCCCTGTGGCTGCAGATGTATTGACGGCACCACTTTTCCCAGAGAATGAGCTTGTAAAATACATCAAAAGAACCATTCAGAAACTGCAGAATGATCTGTCTAAAAATGATATTCTTGCTTTTCGTGCACTGACAGAAAATATTTTTGGTTTGGATCACCCTTATGGATATAACACCAAAGAGGAAACCCTCAAAAAAATAAGCACACAGGATTTAAGGAACCATTTCTTACAAACCTTTTATGCAGAAAATTTCTCAGTCATCCTGGCCGGCGGCTTTCCGGAATACTTTCTGAGCATCCTGGAAGAAGCTTTTGGCCATATTCCAAAAAGAGAAAAAGTGATAACAAGGCCTTTGCCCACGGTTACAGGACAACAGATCAATACCCGCATTGAGGGTAAGCAAAAATACCAGAGTTCTGTTAAATTGGGTGTCAGAATGTTTGACCGGACGCATCCGGATTATATCGGATTATATTTTACCAGTACATTGCTTGGAGGATACTTTGGTTCAAGGCTGATGCAAAACATCCGTGAAGATAAAGGATTGACTTATGATATCTACAGTTCAGTGGATTGTATGCGCATGGATGGATATTTCATGATCAGCGCAGAAGTGGACAACAAAAGCGTTGACCAGACGCTGTCTGAGATCAGGATCGAACTTAAAAAACTTGCGGAAGAACCGGTAGAACAGGAAGAACTGGAACTGGTCAGAAACTACATCAAAGGAAATTTGCTCAACATCCTGAACGGACCTATCAATTCAGTCGAACTCATTCGGCTGTTGTCCATTTACGGACTTGATAAAACTTTTTATGATGAGTTTATTCGGGGTATTGATTCCATCGATGCTAAAGTAATAAATGAGCTTGCTGGCAAATATCTTGATTTTGACAACCTCAGTCTGATCATCTGCGGAGTAAGGTAGTCTTTGTATACTTTTTAAAGAATTCGGTATGATTTCAGACCAGGGTTTTTTATTTCAGGAATAGTTTTTGATATAATTAGGATTGCGGCTATCCGGGTAAATAGAAACCGGAAGCGGAGGGGCAAAAAATGAATCTACTCCGAAAAGTCTTTGCCCCCTAAATCCCCACTGACGTTTTCAGTCAGTACAGGCACTGACGTTTCCAGTCAGTACAAGCACTGACGTTTTCAGTCAGTACATGCCTGAAAGGGAACTTTTAATTTGTTGATTTTCAATCGTTTTCCTTTTGTCTGGTGCTGATCTTTGGCGTCAGTGGATTGGGGCAAAAAACGATTGAAAATCAACAAATTGGACTTTTCGGAGCAGACTTAAAATTCGGCATTTCTTTGAACCATCAGGTTCCAGGAACGGAGTTTATAATAAGTGAATGGGTTTTATATTCAAATAAATAATATATATGTGGTTTTCAATGTAATAAGTAAATAATTGGAAAATTTTTTCTTTTTTTGTGGCGGCAAACGATTTGATATTTCATAAATGATATAAATGGGATTATTTAGTTTTTTTACTCAGGAATTGGCAATTGATTTAGGCACTGCGAACACGCTGATCATTCAGGATGGAAAAGTAGTGGTGGAAGAACCTTCCATTGTAGCCATCAATTTGTTGACAAAAGAAGTGGTTGCTGTGGGTCATAAAGCCATGCAAATGCACGAGAAAACACATCAGAACCTGAAGACGATCAGGCCATTGAAAGATGGAGTGATAGCGGATTTTCAGGCTGCTGAAGCGATGATACAGGGATTGATCAATATGATCGGTGAAAGAAAAAAATTCTTTACGCACCTGAAAATTGTGATCTGCATTCCTTCCGGTATTACCGAAGTGGAAAAAAGAGCTGTATTTGACTCAGCTGATCATGTTGATTCAAAGGAAACCTATCTGATCTATGAACCTATGGCCGCAGCTTTGGGCATTGGTCTGGATGTGGAAGCGCCTGAGGGCAATATGATCATTGATATAGGAGGTGGAACTACAGAAATTGCGGTGATCGCACTCTCGGGTATAGTCACAGATCAATCAATCCGGATAGCCGGAGATGTGTTTACATCCGATATCGTTGATTATATGAAGAAAAAATACAATCTGCTGGTTGGTGAACGGACAGCAGAACAAATCAAGATCGCTGTGGGATCTGCCATCACAGAATTGCCAAATCCTCCGGAACCGATCGCCATCAACGGAAGAGACCTGATCACAGGTATTCCGCGGCAAGTGGAAGTGAAGTATTCTGAAGTAGCTGTTGCGTTGGATGATTCTTTGAACAAGGTTGAAACCGCTATTTTAAAGGTACTGGAAGATGTACCGCCTGAGTTGGCATCTGATATATATAAAAGAGGGATTTATCTGACCGGAGGCGGCGCTTTACTCCGCGGGCTGGATATCAGATTATCCCGGAAGACCAAACTGGATGTAAGGGTTGCAGATGATCCTTTGAGAGCAGTTGTCAAAGGTTCCGGCATCGCTTTGAAAGGAACCAACAGATACACGTTTTTGATGGATAGGAAAAATCTTTAAGTCATTGAAAATGTATGCGTAATTTAATCCTCCTTTTAATAAAATTTGGAGCGCTGATCATTTTTTTGATTTATGAAATCATAGCTTTCAGCCTCATTGTGAGCTACAATAATCCTCAAAAGGAAATTTTTATTTATTCAGCAGGACTATTTACCGGTTTTTTCTCTGAAAGGTATAACAGAGCAGCTGATTATCTGAGGCTGGAAGAAAAAATAGACAGTATTCACCTTGAAAATACCAGACTGATCCGCCAATTGTATAACTCACGGCAGAATGATGTCATTCCGGTTGAATTTCAGGATTCTGTGTTGATGCAGTATGATGTCATCCCTGCGAAAATTTCCAATAAAACCATTAACCTCAGGAACAACAGGTTGACTTTATCGAAGGGTCGTTTGGACGGGATAAGTGAAGGTATGGGAGTAGTTTCCGAAAAAGGGATCGTTGGCATTGTCCAAAAAGTGAGCGATCATTTTTCCAGTGTGATCCCTTTGATCAATAGCCGTTTTCAGGCGGGAGCAAAGATCAAGACAAGGAATTACTTTGGTGATCTGCTCTGGAAACCTTATGATGAACGTTATATTCAGTTGAGAAATATCCCCAAGCATTATAAAGTGGCTGTAGGAGACACAGTGGTTACCAGCGGATATTCAACCATTTTTCCACCGGACATTGAAATTGGTATCATCAAAGATGTTAACATTGCCGGAGGAAGCAATTATTATGATCTGAAAGTCAGGCTGCATAATAATTTCGGGAAAATGGAACACGTTTATGTGATTGATTACAAGTACAAACAGGAAAAAAAAGAAGTTGAAAACATTGAATGATGTACTCCATATTTTTTAAGCAAACGATCAGGCTGGTTTTTATCTTCCTGCTTCAGGTACTTGTACTGAAAAGGATCAATCTGAGTTTCAGTGAATTCAACTACATTTTTATTTATATCTACCCCTTATTTATATTATTACTGCCGATCAAAGTAAACAGAATTTTGCAGTTGACCCTTGCTTTGGCCATTGGTTTGGCAATGGATATGTTTTATGACTCTCCGGGTTTACATACTGCTGCTTTGGTTTTAACAGCGTATTTGAAAAAAATAGTACTCAAGTTTTTGGAACCGGTAGAAGGATATACCGTTGAAAGTAGTCTGGGAATGGTCAAATATGGTTTCAACTGGTTCATGATTTATTCCAGTATATTGCTTTTTGTCCATTTATTTGTATATTTCATGCTGGAAGCATTTGCTTTTCAATTTATCCTGGGCGTAATGCTGAGAACAGTGTTCAGTTTTATCATATCTCAGCTTTTGATCTTATTATATATGGTGCTCATTCGGCCCAAATAATTTTTTTGTGAATTCAGATTTATTCAGATACAGGATCGTACAGATCATTTTCTTCATAGGTGCAGTGATTTTGGTGCTTAAAGCTGCCCAGCTACAGATATTCGATTCTACCTATAAGGATAAAGCTGAAAGAATGGTGCTTCGCAAAGTCGAACAATTGCCTGCCCGGGGATTGATCTATGACCGGTATAATAATCTGATGGTGTATAATGAACCGATCTATGAGTTGGAGGTCATTTACAATGAATTACCCGAAAATCTGGATACAACATTACTTTGTTCGCTTTTGGGGATCAGACCGGCAGAATTTGAAAAGCGGATTGAAAAGGACTGGAAGGATATTCGCTTTAGTAAGTTCACTCCATTCCAGTTCATGACAAAGATCGACCAGGAAAAATTCCTTAAATTTGAAGAATTCCTCTGGAAATTTCCGGGGTTTTACCCCAGGGTCAGAAGCATCAGAACCGCTGCCGTTCCTTCAGCTGCTCACCTGCTGGGTTACATCAGCGAGGTAAGTCAGAATGTCATAGATGATTCACTGGGAATATACGGTATGGGAGATTATATCGGCAACAGTGGTCTGGAGGGAAGTTATGAATCTGTTTTAAGGGGAGAAAAAGGGTATAAATATATTCTGAGGGATAAACTGGGCAAATCTCTGGACAGTTATAAAGAAGGAGCGCTCGATAAAGATGCTGTGGCAGGGCATGATCTCATTACCACCATCGACCTCGAATTGCAGCAATATGCCGAAACATTGCTAAAAAACAAAAGGGGAGCAGTAGTAGCCATCGAACCATCCACGGGAGAGATCCTTGCACTGGTCAGCGCACCGTATTTTGATCCGAATGAACTGTCCATCAGGGAAAACCGGGGAGAAGCCTTTCTCAAATTGCTCAACGATACCATCAACAGACCTTTGATCAACAGGGCTTTGATCGCCCGTTATCCACCGGGTTCCATTTTTAAACCCATCATAGGTCTTCTGGCAATGCAATTGGGTGTAACGGATGAAAACAGGTCTATTTATTGCGGAGGCGCTTATGTGTACAGAACAAAATATAACGTATTCCGGTTTGGCTGTCATCGACACCCAACTGCTACCAATATGTCCATCGCTTTACAGCATTCCTGCAATTCATATTTTTTCGAGCTGACCCGGAATCTGATCGAAATGTATGGTTATTCCTCTCCCGGTCGAGGGTTGGACACGATGTCGAGTTATCTGGCTGATTTTGGTCTGGGAAAGCATTTAGATATTGGTTTGGCCAACGAAAATAAAGGCTTTGTTCCGGATAGCCGTTATTATGACTGGGTATACAGAAATCAAAGAGCAGCCTGGAGATCTACTTATATCATGTCCATCGGGATCGGTCAGGGTGAGATGGAACTGACTACTTTACAGATGGCCAATCTGGCTGCAATTATAGCCAACAGAGGTTATTATTTCACGCCTCATGCCGTGAAAAAATTTGTTCCGGCACTAAAACTCGATAAAAGATTCACTACAAAAAATTATGTTCGGGTCAACAAAAAACATTTCTTCAGTGTAGTGGACGGAATGGAGCGGGTAATTACTTCCGGAACTGCCAGATCTTCCTATGTACCAGATCTTCATATATGTGGAAAAACGGGAACATCCCAGAATGTTCATGGAGATGACCACTCTGTTTTTTTTGGATTCGCACCGAGGAATAATCCAAAAATCGCTATTGCAGTTTATGTGGAAAATGCAGGTTGGGGTGGACAGGTTGCAGCGCCGATCGGAAGTCTGATCATGGAAAAGTACGTCAACAGAGAGATTAAACCCTATAGAAAAGTGCTGGAAGAAGTGATCATCAAAAAGTCATTCCTCGGACCCAAGCATAAAAGCAAAAAGCCAAAACCAGGGATTAAACCTATCCCAATTGAAGAAGAATCACCTCATGATCATTCCGAACATGAAGTGGTCAACGACAACGAAAACAACTGATAATCAGAGATTAAACGGGAATGTTTTCTGTTGTTTGCAACAGGTCCTGGACTTTGGTAAAGCCTGATTTCTTTTTAGCAATCATGGGAGTTAAGTTTGAAAAAATGATTTTCTCAGTTAAAATAAAAGGCCAATTTTTCAATGACCATATTTCATCCTGACTTGAGGAAGGAAAAAACTATCTGACTGAATCAATACAAATTTGCAGTATTCGGTCTGTTTCCCCATGCCTGAAACTATTTTTTTATAATTTCGCCTTCAAAAAATGATAATATCAGCCATCGTTGCAGTTTCCAAAAACAATGTCATCGGAAAAGATAATAAAATGCCATGGCATCTGCCGGCTGATCTGGCTTATTTTAAAAAAACAACGCTTGGTCATCCTGTCATCCTTGGCCGGAAAAATTTTGATTCGATCGGAAAGCCCTTGCCTGGCCGAACCAATATTATTGTTACACGGGATAGATCTTTTGCCTGTACCAATTGTACGGTCGTTCATTCATTGGAAGAAGCGCTGCTTTACGGATTTCAAAATAAAGAAGATGAAGTGTTTATCATAGGTGGTGGTACCATTTATGAACAATCCATGGATCTTTGGGATAAACTTTATCTGACTGAAATCGATACGGAAATGGACGGAGATGTTTTTTTCCCGGAGATAGACAAAACTAAATGGGAACAGATCTCCGCAGTTGAAAAAGAAGCAGATGAAAAAAATGCTTACAATCTGATATTTAAGGTCTTTTCCCGCGTACGATGACCAAAGTCAGTTTGCCCGGAAATGATATATGATTTCCACAGAAAGATGCGCTCACCAATAAATCTTTTCGTAATTCTTCAGCCCTTAAAGGTTTTAGAATCAAAGTGTTTTGCCAATTTTCTTCATCCTGGATCAATATCCTATCTGTTATGGAAGTTGGATTTATTAAAGCACGCATATTCTGCCAACTAAATGCCAGTTTTTTATACTCCTGAATAATGCATTAAAATTGAGTCAACTCCGAAAAGTCCAATTTGTTGGTTTTCAATCGTTTTTCGCCCCAAGTCCAAAAGGGAAACATTTGAAAACCAACAAATTAAAGTACATTTTTAGCGAGTTATAAGAACTCAGGATTTTTCGGGCCAACCTCAAAATTCAAATTTTTCAAAAATACTTGTGGAACACACGCTTTCAATGGTCTTAAGGGAAAGCAATTTTAACGATCAATCATATAGATCTAAGTGCCATTGACAAATAATAATTTTTCAGAATAAGCTCGGATTTCCTTAGAAAAATGCATCAGGATTCCAATTGCGACTTATTAAGAATTAAAACTATCCTGACTACTGAAAAGTCAGAAACTAATTCATTTGATTTGGCACAACGGTTATGAAAACCTGGATAATATGCATCGTTTGACATTGAAGGATTTTTTAAGTGATTAGATATAGGTAAAAGTTTTGAAGTATGAACTTTTGGCAACCAATATAATCATATCAAACAATTTTTATTTTAAATAAATTTTGATAATTTTGAAACAGCAATTATTAATTAAATCTAAATCAAATTCCAATGAGTAAGAGAGATGAATTGATCGTTCTTTATACCAAAGAGCTTAAAGAAAAATGCAATGTTAACGCAGATGCTGCATTGCTTGAAAAGGTCACTATAGGCTGCGGTCCTTCTATTTACAATAAAGATTCTGCGACGGTAAGTTGTAGCCAGGCTTCAGAACTGGAAACCATCAAGAATAATTTCCTGATCAAAAAACTGGGATTGTCTGATGGACCTCAACTGGACGCTGCATTGAAAGAAGTATGTGAGCAAATGGGCAGCTCAAACAAAAATAAATATAGAGCTATTTTCTATTATTTATTGGTTAAAAAATTCAAAAAAGAAGCCATATACGGCTAATTTTCTTTAAAAAGCCGGTTGATTTTTGAGATTCGCCGGCTTTTTATCCCAATAATTAAACAATTATGACCTCAAAGCTTACCTCCAGATTTTGGCGCACCCTATATTATTTAAGGCATATCCCTAGTTTATGGTTTTGGAATGTTGCAGTTGTAAAAATCGATGATCATGAATCTGAGGTGGCTATTCACCATTCCTGGGCCAACAAGAATCCATTCAGAAGCATTTATTTCAGCGCTTTGACAGGCGCAGCGGAGTTATCCACCGGTTTACTGGCTTTGATGGCGTGTCAGCATAACAATACCTCCATGCTCGTCACAGGTCTGGAAGCAAAATTTCTGAAAAAAGCTACAGGAAGGATCCTGTTTAAGTGTACTGAAGGAGATGTTTTGTTAGAAACTGTGAAAAAGGCAGGGGAGACAGGTCAGGGACAGGAAGTGATCGTGAAAAGCTCAGGTTATAATGAAGAAGGCATCGAAGTGGCCCGATTCCTGTTTACATGGTCATTTAAAAAAAGGCGGTAGCAATAGATTGCAGCATATTTAAATTATTTCATCTGAAACCAATAAAAATCCACCGTAGACTGCTGTCATTTTAACAGTTATTCGGACATATTTTGTAAAAGAATATTCATTAATGTACTTTTGTATTTAGAAACAAGTTGAATTTTCCAATCTGATTTAATGCAGAAATAGCTTTTGAAAGAACGGAAATTTCACGGTTACGGTTGTAGAAGTAATTTGGCTCTTTAGTTAACTTACTTCTGTTATTTTTTTGGGCTAAATCATCGGATCAACATGGAATGATAGCTGAAATGCCCGGAATAGAACAGCTTCCGGACCAACTGATTTCTGTGTGGATCAATCTAAACTAATCAGATGAAGCAGGAAACGAAAGTGTTCAAGGAGAATCTCATTATTCAGGCTGCAGAGACAGTATTCAGAAAAATGGGTTTTAAGAATGCAAAAATGGAGGAAATTGCTTTTGAAGCGGGAATAACAAAGGTTACTTTGTATACGTATTTTCAGAGCAAGGAGAATTTATACATGGCATTGACCTATAAAGCTTTCCATAGATTATTGGACGGATACTATGCATCCATCGAAAAGAATAAGCATAAAAGCGGACTGGAATCGTCCCTGGCTCTGATGGAGACGAGTATGAATTTTTTTGCCAATAATTTTTTGTACTCAGAAGCATTACTCGACTATTTCAATACCGTCAGGTCATCGGATTCCGGTCAGAATAAAAGCAAACTCACCGAAGCCATCAACCAGAGTCTGTATTTCAATAAGTTGCAGGACATACACAACTTGCCCTTCAAACTCAATTTCAAAGAGATTGAAAGGGGTAAACAAGATGGCAGCATTCTCAGCCAACTTGATTCCATGTTGATCACTTTACAAGGTTGGTCCATGGTCACAGGTTTTGCAAAGATCCTGTCTGCTTCAGGGAATACCGTGAAACCTTTGTTCAACATCGACCTGAACGAATTAAAAAATATTACCCTGATCACCGGCAAGGCTCTTTTGCTTGAAAAGGGTAAATAAAAAAAGCTGCCTGCATCAGGCAGCTTTCAATTGTTCATGCTCTTTTGTTGATTTGTGGTCTTGTTCTATACTGTACGTCTGAGTTCTTAGTCAAATGATTGATTTTCGACTTCAGCCTGTTTTACCATTTCTGAGTATTCATCCGGGCTAAGCCCGTCGATTACAAACCCGATAGGATTGATGGGTTTTCCGTTGAAATGAACTTCATAATGCAGATGAGGTGCAGTTGACAAACCTGTATTTCCAACAGTTCCGATCACCTGACCCTTTTTCACTTTTTGTCCTTTCTTTACATTGATTTTGTTCATGTGTCCGTAAAGGGTTGCATATCCGTGTCCATGAGAAATTTTAATATATTTTCCGTATCCTGAACGACTGTTGACCACTTCCACCACCCTACCGTTGCCGGTTGACTGAATAGAAGTGCCCAATGGCGCTGTAAAATCCATTCCATAATGGAATCTCCTGATTTTGTGAACTGGATGAATCCGGTATCCAAATCCGGATAAACCTTTGATGTGGGTAGACAATTTATCGATTCTTACCGGAATGATGGATGGAATGGATGCCAGTTTTTCTTCCCTGGCTTTTGCTTTTTTAAGCAATTCATCCAAAGACTTATTTTGAAGGTCTATTTTTCTTTTTAGTTTATCTGCTTTGGAAATGGTGGCTCTGATCAGACTTCCTGAATTTTTAAACTCAGTGATGTTGGTGTATCTTTCATGACCTCCGATGCCGGCGTTCCATATTGCACTATCCATTGGAGCCACGCCTAAGATCAATCTGTGTACATTAGCGTCCTTTTCCTGGATCTTTTCCAGATGGCTGGCCATATTTTCAAAATCATGAGAAACCGTATTGTACCAATACGTCATTTGGTCCAATTCACGTTTTAAAGCTTTTTCCTTAGGCGTCTCAAAAAACTCACCGCTGACTTTGATAAAACCTACCGATAACACAATCACTGCAATTAAATAAACCAAGCCATTTATCAATGCTTTTTTGGCAGTGATACGCACAGGTTCATATTGCAATGTTTTGGGGTTGTAATAATATTTTTTTCCTTCCATAGTTGTTTTAACTTGGGCAAATTAAAGTAGTTTAACTACATTTGCAACGTTTTGGATATTTCGCCGAGATTATTAGAATTGTAAAGTTAGCTTTTTATTTTCTATTAACAAAAGAAATCGAATCGAATTTTTATTTCAGTAATATTTTATTTCAAAATACGTAACAATCTGGTAGTCTTTAAAAAACAAATTATCGCAAAACCTTCCAGGGTTTAAAAAAATACATTAACAACTAATTTTATATATACAGCATTGAAAACAAAAAGAAAAGCTTCAGAGATCAGGGAAACATTTTTAGAGTTTTTTAAGTCAAAATCTCATAAAATTGTTCCTTCTGCACCAATTGTCAATAAAAACGATCCGACATTGATGTTTACCAATGCCGGAATGAATCAATTTAAAGATTTTTTTCTGGGTCATGCCATCAGTGAATCACCCAGAATAGCGGACACTCAAAAATGCCTGAGGGTTTCGGGTAAGCACAATGACCTGGAAGAAGTGGGCATCGATTCTTACCATCATACCATGTTTGAAATGTTGGGCAACTGGTCATTCGGTGATTATTTCAAAAAGGAGGCGATCAGTTGGGCCTATGAGTTGCTTGTAGATGTTTACGGACTGGACAAGGATCGGTTATATGTGAGTGTTTTTGGCGGTGACGAACATGAGGGTCTCGATCGGGATACCGAAGCTGCTCAGATCTGGGAAAAAATAGTCGGACCGGACCGGATCCTGGATTTCGGGAAAAAGGACAATTTTTGGGAAATGGGCGATACCGGTCCATGTGGTCCTTGTTCTGAAATCCACTATGACCTCCGCAGTGACGAAGAAAGAAACAAAATACCCGGTAAATCTCTCGTCAACCAGGATCATCCTCTCGTCATCGAGATATGGAATCTCGTTTTTATTCAGTTCAATAGAAAAGCAGATGGTCAACTGGACAATCTTCCCGATAAACATGTGGATACAGGAATGGGTTTTGAACGTCTTTGTATGGCCATACAGGGGAAAACATCCAATTATGATACGGATGTTTTCACTCCGTTCATTGAAGAGATCGAACGTTTGACGGGTAAAAAATATGGCTTTAAATATGAAAGAGAAGCCCGCAAAGACATCGCTTTCAGGGTAGTGGCCGACCACATCCGGACGGTTGCTTTTACAATAGCAGATGGTGAATTACCGAGCAATACTGGCGCCGGTTATGTGATACGCAGGATTTTACGCCGGGCAGTCAGGTATTATTATTCATTCCTGGATTGGAAAGAACCACTGATGTTCAGACTTGTACCGATGCTTGCAGAATATTTTGCCCATGTTTTCCCGGAACTGGACAAGCAAAAGGAGTTTGTTGCCACAGTCGTGCTTGAAGAAGAAAAATCATTTCTTAAAACACTCGAATCCGGTTTGAAGCGGTTTGAAAATCTAACTGTTAAAAACAATGTCATCAATGGTTTCGAAGCGTTTGAATTGTATGATACTTTTGGATTTCCCATCGATCTGACCAGACTCATCGCTTCCGAAAAAGGTTATACGATCGATGAAGCAGGGTTTGAAAAAGCATTGCAGGAACAAAAAAGCCGTTCCAGAGAAGATGCCAGATCTTCAAGAGGTGACTGGATTCAACTGATACCGGATACAAATGTCCATTTTGTGGGATATCATCAACTGTCTTTGAAAAATGTTCCGGTTGTCAAATACAGACAGGTAGAGAAAAAAGATCTGACCGAGTACCACATAGTACTTGCAGAAACTCCTTTCTATGCTGAAGGTGGTGGGCAGATCGGAGATACGGGTTATTTATTGGCTGGGAATGAACGGATCAGAATAATAAATACGATCAAAGAAAATGATCTGATCATACACATAACCGATGCAATTCCCGGGAATTTTTCCGGTCTTGTGGACGCCTTTGTTGACATGGAACGCAGACAACTGACCGAAAACAACCACAGCGCCACGCACCTGATGCAGGCAGCACTCAGGAAAGTTCTGGGTAAACATGCCCAGCAAAGAGGATCTTTGGTCACAGATAAATACCTGAGATTTGACTTTTCCCATTTTCAAAAGATGACCCCCGAGCAAATTGCAGAAGTTGAGTCTATTGTTCAGGCAAAAATCAGGGAAAACATCAGTCGTAAGGAAGATGCAGACATCAGCATCGCAGACGCTGAAAAAGCTGGCGCGATGATGCTTTTTGGTGAAAAATACGGTGAAAAAGTCCGTATGATCACCTTCGATCCTGAGTATTCAGCAGAACTCTGTGGCGGTTGTCATGTGGACAACACGGCCAGGATCGGAACCTTCAAAATATTGAGCGAAAGTGCAATTGCTGCAGGTATCCGAAGAATTGAGGCTGTCACCTCGGTGGAAGCGGACAGATATATCGGGCGCGAATTGAACGAATTGAACGAGATCCGCGGGTTGTTCAAGAACCAGGGAAATATGATCCAACATGTGACCCAGCTTCAGGAGGAAAACAAACTGCTTCGGAAGGAAATCGAAAAATTGATGGCAGAACAAGCCAATCAGTTCAAAGATGTGCTCAAAAACAAGGTTGAAACGGTTGACGGTATCAAGTTGCTGGCTTCTACTGTCCCATTTACCGATCAGAAAGCGGTTAAAACATTGGCTTACAACATCGAACAGGAACTGGGTGATATGATCATTGTTTTGGGTATGGTGACCAACGAAACGCCTCAACTCATGGTGGTGATCAGCAAAAATCTTACAGAAAAAGGATATCACGCCGGTAATATGATCCGTGAACTGGCTAAAGAAATTGGCGGAGGAGGCGGTGGACAGGCGTTTTTTGCAACAGCAGGCGGGAAAAATGCTGCAGGACTGCAACAAGCCATACTCAAAGTGAAATCGATGATCCAGAAGTAAGGATTTTTCAAATCTTCGGAAAAGCGAAAGCTGGTAATAATGAAATCAGGGGTTTTGGTCTGTGGTTCTAAAACCCCTGATTTTTTTGATATTCGTTGTCAATCAATAAAAATATCTGGCATCAAGTCATAATCCGGGTTGACGGCATAACTTAAAAAATCAGTGATACCGACCTCTTTCAATACATCTTCGTCCAGGAAAAAATTGCCCGAACATTCCCTGCTGTTGCGAGACAGGATCTCAGCAGCAGCATCTGCTATGATCCCCGGATTTCTGGACATTTCAATACCTTTCTGACTGCCGAAGAGAAAGCGTACTGCTGCTGTGGCAATGATGGTCTTTGGCCACAAGGAATTGACGGCTATGCCATCATACCTGTATTCCTCAGAAAATCCCAGGGTACACATACTCATCCCATACTTACTCAGGGTATATGCTAAAAATCCCTTGAACCATTTGGGATCCATATTCAATGGTGGTGACAGGGTCAATACATGTGGATTGGGAGATTTTTTCAAATGTGGTATACAGGTTTTGGTAACCATATATGTACCTCTTACATTGACATTGTGCATCAGATCAAAACGCTTCATAGGTGTATTCATGGTGTCGGTGAGATTGATCGCACTGGCATTGTTGATCAAAATGTCAATGCCTCCGAAAGTATCCACTGTTTTCTGCACGGCATCAGCCACCAATTGTTCATTGACGATATTGACCATCAGGGGTAAAGCTTTTCCTCCTGCTTTTTCAATCTCTTCGGCTGCTGTATAAATGGTCCCTTCCAAAACCGGATGCGGTTCCACTGTTTTGGCAGCAATGGCTACATTGGCGCCGTATTCTGCCAGTTTCAATGCAATGGATTTGCCAATCCCGCGGCTACCACCTGTGATAAATACTGTTTTTCCCTTGAAATCTTTCATGTATATTTATTTATTTTTTTATAAAATTGCCCTTTAATAATGTGTCAATGTCAAAACGATGCATTTCATGAAGATATTAAACTCAAAAAAGCTTCTTCTGTCAAAACCTCAACCGTACCCAGTTTTTGAGCTTTAACCAGTTTCGAACCAGCATTTTCTCCCACTACCAAAATATTCAGATTGCTGCTCACGGCACTGATGTTTTTGGCACCGGCTTTCTCTGCCATTAATTGCGCCTCTCTGCGGTTGAGCCGGGTCATTGTTCCGGTAAATAAAATGGTTTTTCCTGCCAGGGGAGCATCTGCAGCGATCACGGGAGGTTGATCTTCCTCCATCTGATCAAAGTTGACACCATTTTGTTCCAGTTTTTGCAACAAAACCAGATTGGACTCCTGACTAAAAAAATCAACCATATTTTGCCCGACAACCGGGCCGATATCCTTTATCTCCGTATAATTTTCCAGTGTCCATGTTTTCAGTTCCCAGATATTACGGATGCGTTCTGCAATGAGTTTGGACGCTTTTTTACCTAAGTGGTGGATGCTCAGACTGTGTAAAAGCCTGTGGATGGGTTTATTTTTAGCCAGTTCGATGGCTGATTTTAAGTTGTTGGCAGATTTTGTGCCAAAACCTTCCAGTTGTGCGATCTGATCAAAATCCAGATCATATACGTCTCCAATATCCCTGATCCAACCCATTTTATAAAATTGTTCCACATAGGATTTCCCGAAACCATCGATGTCCATGGCGGGTTTGGAAACATGGAAAATGATTTTTTGGAGGTTTTGCGCACCACAAACGCAATGGGGACAACGCCATGCCGCTTCATCGCTTTCCCGGATCAGTTTCACCGGAACTTCTGTATCATTGACCGGGCAAAATTCGGGAAAAACAAACGGTGTTTCATGACCTCTGCGAAGATCATTGACGGATCCTACCACATGAGGGATCACATCACCAGCCCGCTCGATCTCGATCGTATCACCGATCCGGATATCTTTGGAGATGATGAATTCTTCATTGTGCAGGGAAATGGATGAAACGGTCACCCCTGCCAGCTGAACCGGTTTGACTTTAGCAACGGGTGTAATGGTGCCTATTTTCCCTACCTGATACTGAATTTCAAGCAATTGGGTAAGGGCTTTTTTGGCTTTGAACTTATAGGCGATCGCCCAGCGTGGATGATGCTGGGTGTATCCACACAATTCCTGTAATTTGAAATCATTGAGTTTGACCACCATGCCATCGATCTCATAAGGATATTGTTCTCTTCCTGCTTCCATTTCCCGGCAATATTCCACTACTTCTGCAATATTTTTGCAAAGTCTTGCTTCCTTTTCGGGGGTCTTGAAGCCCAGTTTTTGAAGGATCTCTATGCTGCCATACTGGGTGCCGATATTGTTTGCCACTGATTCACCCTGTTTGTTTTCCGCAATGCCGATCTGATATATAAATGCTTCCAGTCTGCGCTGTTTCACCTCATTGGGATCTTTCATCCTTAGTGCGCCGGTAGCCGCATTTCTTGGGTTAGCAAACAACATTTCACCCTCTTCTTCCCTTTTGGCATTCAGTTTTTCAAAGTTATCTTTGCTGATGATGACTTCTCCACGCAATTCTGCCCTGAAAATCCCGTAATCTGATAAAGCTGCTTTCAAAGGTATGCTTGGAATGCCGGTTTTAACATTGCTGGTGATCTCTTCACCGACTGCGCCATCTCCGCGTGTGGCGGATCTGGTCATGATGTTTTGTTCATAAACCAGGGTGATGCTGCCTCCGTCAAATTTTGGTTCCACCGCATATTCTATGTCACCATCCATTCCGGTCAGTTTTTTGATCTGATTGTCAAAACTGATCAAATCCTGTTCGTCGTATGAGTTGTCAAGGGAAAGCATGGGTCCAAGGTGTGAAACTGTATTGAACGTATTGGTGAGGTCGCTGGAAACCCGCTGGGTAGGCGAGTCTTCGGTGATCAGTTCTGGATGATGTTTTTCCAACTCCCTTAGTTTGGAAAACAGCAGATCATATTGCTGATCGGAAATCAAGGATTCATGGCGAACGTAATATTTCCATTCAAAGAACCTGATCACATCCCTTAGCTGCTCAATTTCTTCCGGAGACACCATTTTTTGCAAAAATGCCCCGGACCATTCAAAATACTTCGCTTGCTCTTCAACAGAATACATCATTTTCCATATAATTTAGCCATTGATCGCTTTTCATTCTTTAGAAAAAGCAAAATACGGCAATTACCAGATTTTCTGCAATATTTTTAAATAATTATCCCGTAAGTTGAGAAAGCACTATTGAAAGCCATTACTGATTTTAATTTAATTGACTAAATTGCGCCCAATTCAGAATATATTAAAATCGACACCAAAAAATGACGCTGAACGAACTTTTTGAATATCTCAAAGAACACCAGGTTTTTGTTTTTGCTTATCTGATCGGTATGCCGACGCTGGCAGGTATTTTTGGTCTTTTTAGCGGAGAAAAAGGCAACCGTGACCCATGGAGATATTTTTACATGCTGATACTGTATGGAATCTGCATCCCCGGCATTTTTGCGATCACTCTGCTGATCTATGCATTGACCTATATGAAGATCAACGTGTATGAGATCGATCTGCTGACACATGTTTTACCGGTCATTTCGATGATCGTAACCATTTTGGTGATCAGAAAGTATGTCAATCTGGACGAAATACCTGGTTTTAACAAGATAAGTGGACTGATGATGATGATCGCGGTAGTGTTGGTATTGTTCTGGATACTGGAAAAAACAAGGATCATGGTATTTACCTATATGCCATTTTATTATGTGTTGCTGATATTGGCCGGGTTGCTGCTGATCTTCAGGATGGCTTTAAAGAAAGTGTTTTGAAAGAAAAAATTAAAGCATTGGGTTCGATGAAATTATTGAATGCGTTCTCTTTGAATGTGAGAATCATATTATTGTTTTCGGTTATATTTTTCCTTACATCCTGTGGTGGAAATGATAACGGGCAAAAGAAGGAAAACATAAAACAAAAACTGCCTTTTAAAGTGGATGCTCCCTGGGGAGCAAATTATGAAACCCGTGAGTATAATGAGGTGACTTCGTATATTATCAGCAAGGATGATGAATATGCCGTTGAGGTCATCGCAACGCCTGCCGGGTCCGAAGACATTGCTACCATCAAAAACGAGCAGTTAAACACAGTGACGGAAAGCCCTTATTTCAGCAGACTGATTTTGAATGAACCCAATGGTTTTATCTTTGAGATGGTCGTAGATTCTTCAAAGCATTACGATTTCAGACTGGTTAAGCTGAGAGACAATACACAGTATGTTTTTCAAACCGAACTCACCCGGGTATTTTCTGAATGGGAAGCGAGGTCGATGTATGAATCGGTGAAGTGAGGGATTATTTGGATATGGGATAAATTAGTTAGATTCAGTTATCGGGTTTGGGTAATGACGACATCTGGATCCCCTGGAGAAGGAAAGCAGATTTTTATGGGGATATTCTGGCGGGGAAGATTTTATGAAACCTTGCAGATTGGTTGAATACCTTGATCAAACTCCAAATGATTCCAATGATTAAAATGTAGAGATCTTTTCATGGAAATTACGATCATTGATGCTGAAATACAGAAGTATCTCGGGTCTGAAGACCAAAAAACCTATGTTCCCGAATGTATGTGATTGACTAAAGAAAATTGAAACGCTGGCCGGATCCAAAATCAATAGATCTGTCCGAAATATTTCATGAACTGAATCCTTTCGAATGCTGCCGGATTGATCAGTTCTTCCATATTGATGGTAGATTGGAAATCTTCGATGCTTTTGTATTTTTTTTCTGCCATCCAGACTTTGAGTACCTCCAGCATGTCACTGATGACGGATGGATCATTTTTATAGATAGCGGAAACGATCTGGACGGTTTTTGCACCGACCAGCAGTTGTTTGATCAGATCTTCACCATTATGAACGCCGGTAGAAGCAGAAATATCCACATCAATTTTATTGGCGAGCAGTGCCACCCAACGAAGGGAAGACGCCAGTTCAGCAGGCGTACTGAAAACTCCTGCAGATCCGACTTTGAGGGTGTGGATGTCTATATCCGGATTATAGTAGCGATTGAACAACACGAATGCATCCACCTGTTCTGTCCAGCTCAGTTTTTGGACAAGGTTGGCAAGTCCGGCGGAATAGTGGCTCATTTTAAGTGCAATGGGGATTTTGACACTTTTTTTAACTTTATGGATAATGTTGAAATACATTTTCTCATTGTCAGCACTGGTTTTGTTGATGTCTGAAGGCAAGAGAGATATATTGAGTTCCAGTGCGTCTGCACCGGCTTCTTCGATTTTTTGTGCAAAACTTGTCCATTCTCCGTCAGAAACACAGTTGATGCTGGCGATGATGGGTATGCTGATCTCTTTTTTGCAATCTTTGATCAGGTTTAAATACTCCGACAATGCGGTGGATTTCACAAATGAATTGATATAATCCAGCGCTTCGGGATAATCATAGGTATTTTTGGTGTCTTCTGCCTGGCTTTCATATTGAATTTGTTCTTCAAACAAGGATTTCAGCACTACCGCACCGGCACCATGGGATTCCAGTGTTTTGATCTTCTCGAAAGAGTTTGTTAGCCCTGAACTTCCAACGATCAAAGGGTTTTTAAGGTTTAAACCCATGTATTTAACAGATAAATCCATTTCCTTTTTCATTTAATTCGCACAAATATCTGTAATTTTCTTCTTTTGTCATGTCTTATTGCCTGATTCTTTGGTAATTTTGACCGATTCTAATCAAGTGGTTAGCCGTAGTATGAAATTGCTTTTAAATTAATCACTACTGACCGACTAAAATTCTAAAGGTTAGGATAATGCGTTAAGATTCCTCACTTCGTTCGGACCTATCCCGATCGAATAGGATGAGCATAGGGGACTGTCCCGATCGAATAGGATGAGCATCGGGACAGGTCCGATCGGAGCGAGAAATCTTGTAATTTTTGTCGGTCAGCAATGAATCAAAATAATAATCGCTAAAATCTGGTTCGGTTCAAAATCAAAGGTTTTCATTTTCAAGGTGTAGATATTTTTACTTGTATTACAGGATTTCAGATCTTTCTTCACCCAAAAATTGAAGTTGTTTTACCCTGATTGAAGGTTTCTGGACGTCAAAACAAGTATTTGTGATAATGATCAATCCAATTTGAACTTTTATGAAAATAATTCGCTATATCTGCAAATTATTTATTCCTTATAGATCAAAATCAAATATGAGACAATTAATTTTAGCTATTCTAATGATACTCAGTATTTCCCTCGGAGCTCAAAATGAATTCGCTGATCAATGGAACGGCACCTGGAAAGGAGAACTTTCCTGGTATACGCCCGGAGCCAAAACACCTCAGTCGGTTGCCATGGAGATCAGCATTGCGCCTGTACAGGACAGTACGGATCAGTTTCACTGGGAAATGGTGTATGCGGGAAATTATGATGCTGTCAGAGCCTACGTTCTTCAGGCGGTCGATAAAACCAAAGGAAAGTGGATGATCGATGAAAAGAACGGTATATTGCTGGAACAGTTTCTTTACGGGAATCAGCTGACCGGGGTTTTCACTGTTCAGGATGCAACCATAGTCAACAGCTACCGTGTTGAACAGGATCAGATGACGGTGGAATTTACAAGCTTCAAGCTCAGCCCTTCTCTTTCCAGCGGAGGACAATCCGAGGATATTCCTCCTGTGGAAAGCTACACCGTTTATAGCTATCAGCGGGCTGTGCTGAAGAGAAATTGAACAGATTTTGATCATTTCCTGCCAAAACGCAAAGGGACAAAGCAGGCTTGATAACCCATTTTGTCCCTCTGTTGTAATGCTGATCATTCATGCGATATCTGAAAATCAGCAACGCTTTCATTCTATTTACTTCATATACTCCTCAACAGGTACACAGGAGCAGAACAAATTACGGTCTCCGTATGCATTGTCTATCCTTCTGACTGTCGGCCAGGCTTTTTTGTCGGTTTTCAATCCGGCGACAGGGAAAGCAGCCCTTTCTCTCGAATAGGGGAATTCCCAGGTATCTGAAGTGACCATCTGAACTGTATGAGGAGCGTTTTTGAGCAGGTTGTTTGCCGGATCGGCTTTGCCCGTCACGATTTCTTCAATTTCTTCCCTGATGCTGAGCAGTGCTTCCACAAACCTGTCCAGTTCCCGGATGTCTTCGCTTTCAGTGGGTTCGATCATCAGTGTTCCCACGACCGGGAATGCAACTGTGGGTGCATGAAAACCGTAGTCCATCAGTCTTTTGGCCACGTCTTCTGCCGTGATGCCTGCGTTTTTGAATGGATTCAGATCGAGGATAAATTCATGTGCCACACGTCCAAGTTCGCCTTTGTAGAGAATTTTATAGGCATCTGAAAGTTTTTTAGCGAGATAATTGGCATTCAGCATTGCGATTTCAGTGGCCTGGGTCAAACCTGTACTACCCATCATTCTGATATATGCCAATGAGATCATCAGGACACCTGCGCTTCCCCAGGGAGCAGAAGAGACTGCTGAAGTTTTGCCTTCCTTTCCAAAATACCAGTGACCGGGCAGGAAAGGAGCCAGTTTGTCATTGACCAGAATTGGACCAACGCCCGGACCGCCACCACCGTGAGGGATAGCAAAGGTTTTGTGCAGATTCAGGTGGCAAACATCTGCGCCGATGGTTCCCGGATTTGTAAAACCGATCTGTGCATTCATATTGGCGCCGTCCATATACACCAAACCTCCGTACTGATGCACGAGTTCGCACATTTCAACGATGGGTTTTTCAAAAACACCGTGTGTAGAAGGGTAGGTGATCATTACGCCAGCCAAATATCCTTTGGTTTTTTCCAGCATTTCCTTCAGATGTTCCACAGAGATATTCCCGTGGTCATCGCAGATCACGATCTCGACATTCATTCCGGCCATTACAGCGCTGGCAGGATTGGTTCCGTGAGCAGAAGAAGGTATTAAAATGATATTTCTTTGCAGGTCATTGCTGCTTTCATGGTACCTGCGGATAGCCATCAGGCCGGCGTATTCTCCCTGAGCGCCGGAATTGGGCTGGAAGCTGCAAGCCACAAAACCTGTAATTTCGCAGAGCAATTCTGCCAGTTCCTTGAAAATCAACTGATATCCTTCGGTTTGATCACCTGGGGCAAAAGGGTGCATATTGCCAAATTCCGGCCAGCTGACCGGTATCATCTCGCTTGCTGCATTGAGTTTCATGGTACATGAACCGAGCGGGATCATGGAATAAACCAGGGACATATCCTTGTTTTCCAGGTATTTGATATACCTCATCAGCGCAGTTTCGGTTTTGTATTGTTCAAAAACAGGATGCGTCAGAAAATCCGATTGTCTGAGGAGTTTTTCGTCAAAAAAGTAATTTTTGTGGTTGTCTGAACCATGAGGAAGAGCCAGTTGAAGCGCTTCACTGAATATTTTCAGGATGGTTTCAATTTCTGTTTCACAGACGGTTTCTCCAATATTTATGCTGATACCTTCCTGAGGATACGCGAAGTTGAATTCGTGATGGAGCGCCAGTTTTTGAACTTTATTGGCAGATGCCTGATCCACCCTAATGGTCAGCGTGTCGAAGAAGGAATCATTGGCAATGTTCAGTCCCATTGCCTTCAGACCTGAATAAAGTTTTTGTGTAAGGCCGTGGATGTTTTGCGCGATTTTTACAAGACCTGATTTGCCATGATACACCCCGTACATTCCTGCCATGATCGCGAGCAATGCCTGAGCGGTGCAAATATTGGAGGTGGCTTTTTCCCTTTTGATATGTTGTTCACGGGTTTGCAGCGCCATTCTGAGTGCCGGATTGCCATCAGCATCTACAGAAACGCCGATAATGCGACCGGGGAATTGGCGTTTGTATTCATCTTTTGAAGCGAAGTAAGCTGCATGAGGACCACCAAATCCCATAGGGACACCGAATCTTTGTGTGCTGCCAACAACGATGTCTGCGCCCCATTCTCCCGGAGGAACCAGCAAGGTAAGACTCATCAGATCGGCGATGTAGGTACCCAAAATGTTTTTAGCTGCAGCTTTTTCCTGCATTTCCCGATAGGCGCACACGCTGCCTTGGCTGTTGGGATACTGAACCACGAACCCGAAAGTATCATCATTTGCTTCAAATTCTTTCCAATCCCCGTAAACGATCTCAATGCCCAAAACATAAGCCCTGGTTTCCAGCACGTCTTTGGTTTGACGGAATACGTGTTGATCCACGAACAGCTTGTTGGCTTTATTGACTTTCCGTTTTTTATTATGAATATCATACATCAGCGCCATAGCTTCAGCGGCGGCGGTTCCTTCATCGAGCAGTGATGCGTTGGCCAGTTCCATTCCCGTCAGGTCAGCGACCATAGTTTGAAAGTTTAGCAACGCTTCCAGGCGACCCTGTGAAATCTCTGCCTGATAAGGCGTATATTGTGTATACCATCCCGGATTTTCAAAGACGTTTCTTAGAATGACGGATGGCGTAATGGTTTCATAATAGCCCTGTCCGATAAATGATTTGAAGATCTTATTTTTTTGGGCAATTTTTTTGATGTATTGCAGCCATTCAAACTCCGTTAATGCTTTGGGTAAATTAAGAGGTGTTTTGATGCGGATATCATCCGGAACAGTCTCATAAATGAGCCGTTCCATCGATTCGATTCCCAAATCGCTGAGCATTTGTTGGATGTTTTGCTGGTTGACTCCATTATGTCTTGGAGCAAAAGCGTCAAAGCAGGCATTATTTGTCATTTTACAAATCATTTTAGCCTCCAAAAGTAAGGATTTGCTATCAGAATAAGGAGTATTTTATATTAAAATGTAGTATCGAGACCATATTTTGTAACCTGTCAGGATAAAATGATTTGAAAATCCAAATATAGTTTTGTATTCTGAAAATATGCGGATGTACATCCCGGGGGAAAGATCTTCTGATATGAACCAGAATGAACCTGTATTTGGAGGATTATCTGACCCTGTTCAGGTTTGATGTGCCTGCCCGGATCACAGAGAAAATTTTATGAATTTATATGGAGGTGCTTTAATCCAGTGTTGTGTTGGCAATGAATTGCCGGCTGCTTTAGCTGGCGGATATATTTGAGTTGTGCGTCAATCTAAAAAACGACCGTGCTATACTTTAAACTTATCTAAAACTGACAAATCTTCTGTAGAAGTTATGACTTGCATAAAATATTTTAACTCTTCATTATCAGACATTAAAGCAGGATTATCCATTAACCTTTTAATGCCCCATTCACGTAAAATGACAATAACAGGTAAAAGTGATTTCCCATACTCGGTTAACGAATATTCGACTTTGGGCGGAACTTCTGCAAAAACTTCCCTTTTTACAATTCCATCTTTTTCTAAATCTTTTAAATCGGAATTGAAAATTTTAAGAGAACATTTTGGAATTAGTTTATGTAATTCACTAAAACGTAGTGGTTTTTCTCTCAAGTACCAAAGTATTACAGACTTCCATTTACCACCAATTACATTTAAGGTTGCCGTAATGGGACAAGAAACTTCAATTTTTTTCATTTTTTTTTTACTTCAAAACGCCTTATATTTTCAAATATTTACTTTTGGTTACAAAACTTTACTTTTAGCTAGTTATTGACAAAGTAGAAATTAAGTTGCAAATTTGCAACTTAATTTTGTAATACAATCCATAATGAATAGGATATTTACAATTGTACTTCTTGCTTTTACAATAAAAGCAAATGCACAAAACAATTTAGCATTGCTATACAGCAGTGCAGGTATGGAATACGGAAAAGCAAGTGCAGTTGATGGCTCAAATAATTATATCAATGGTTCACTTTTTCAAAATACAATCAATGTAAATCCTCAAGGTACAACCTATCTTACAGCACCTGGTGTGGCAACTCAAATGGCAATTACTAAATACAATCCTCAAGGTCAGTTAGTTTGGGCTAATCATATGGGAGGAACGACAACAAGTGAAGCTCCACACGGAATTGGAAATGATGCGAATAATAACATTTATGTTACAGGTTATTTTGGCAGTACTACATTGACTGGTTCTCAAAATGCCGATTTTAACCCTGTTGGTGGCGGTACCATTTCAACGCAAGGAAACGAAGATATTTTTGTGGCAAAATACGATAGCAATGGCGTATATCAGTGGGCTTTCGGACTTGGAAATATTGGTCAAGAAACTCAAGAGAGAGCTTGGGATATTGCGACAGATAATTTAGGAAATAGTTATGTAGTAGGTGGTTTTCACGGAACAATGAATTTTAACCCTCTAGGCACTGCTATGAATTATTCGTTGCCTGACGCTACGTCAGGTCTTTTCATTGCAAAATATAATACGAATGGAATTTGTCAATGGGTTGTAATACTTGATGTGAAAGGGAATAGTGTTTTCACTGAAACCTATGCAACTTGCGACATTGACGGATTAGGTAATTTATATGTTGCAGGAAATTTTAGAGGAGCAAATGTAAATTTCAATCCATTAGGGACTTCAATAACATTAAGTAGTACAGGTCAAAATGATATTTTCATTACTAAATATAATGTAGCCAACGGAAATTTAATTTGGGCTAAACGAATTGGAAGTACGGCACAAGATTTGGTTTCTCCGGGTGCATTGAGATGTGATAATAATGGAAATCCTTATTTTACAGGAAGATTATCAGGCACGAATACTGTGAATTTCGACCCTAATGGAGGGACAACAAATGTTTCTAATTCAGCATTGTATTTAGCAAGTTACGACGAAAATGGAAACTTGAGATTTGCAATAGGGATGAATAGTGGTACAGGAGATGGCGGACATAGAGTAGAATTTGACAATTCAAACAATGTTTACATAGCAGGCTGGATGAATGGTACAGCAACCTTCGGTACTATTACACGGACAGCCAATTCTACAACTGCTGATGTTTTTTTAGCAAAATATACTAATAATTTAACTACTTGTGCTTGGGCTTTAAATTTCGGGGGAACAGGAAGCACAGCCAATAATATTTGTGCAGGACTTTCTGTTGACCAAGAGAACAACCCAATAATAACCGGACAGCTTTATGGTACAAATGCAAATGTAAATCCATTGGGAACAACACCATTAAATTTGTCAAGCATTGGCAATAATGACTGTTTTGTTATCAAATACAATCCTATTGGCACTCTTTGGGAAAATAACTCAAACATTGAATCAAATGTAAGTGTCAGCGAAGGTGATCTTTTTATCACAGATATATCAAAAGGAATTATTTTGAAATCTCCTGATGGAAATTGTTGGAAATTAACTATTGATAATAATGGACAAATCATTTCTACTTCAATTGCATGCCCTTAATACAAAAAAAATTGAACATCTATACTCTCAAAAAATGGATATACACCATGAAAACAATCCTTTTTACTATTAATATATTATTATCTATTCAATTATTACAAGCTCAAAATAATTTAGCAATATTATATAGCAGTGTCGGATTGGAATACGGAAAAGCAAGTGCTGTGGACGCAGACACCTCCTATATTAATGGTTCATTGTTTCAAAACACAATAACTGTAAATCCCAACGTTTCAACCAATTTAACTGCACCCGGTGCAACCACACACATTGCACTTACAAAATACGACCGACAAGGTCAATTAGTATGGGCAAAAATGTTTGGTGGTGTAACCACAAGCGAAGCACCTCATGGAATAGATTGTGATGCTTACAAAAATATTTATGTGACTGGGTATTTTGGCAGTACTACATTAACAGGACCTCAAAATGCTGACTTTAATCCGCTTGGTGGTGGAACAGTCGCAACACAAGGCAACGAAGATTGCTTTGTTGCTAAATATGACCAAAACGGAAATTATCAATGGGCGTTCGGACTTGGTAACACAGGAGCAAATACACAGGAAAGAGCGTGGGACATTGCAACAGATCCAAACGGAAATTCCTATGTAGTAGGTGGTTTTCACGGTACTATAAATTTCAATCCATTAGGTACAGCGATGAACTATACATTACCTGACACACTTGTAGGTTTGTTTATTTCCAAATATAACACTAATGGGATTTGTCAATGGGTTATAATGCTCGATGCTCAATGCACTAGTGTATTCACAGAAGGTTATGCAACTTGCGATTTAGACAATTCTGGTAATTTATATGTTGCAGGTAATTTCAGGGGAGCAAATATTAATTTTAATCCACTTGGTACTTCAAATACTTTAACGAGTAGCGGTTTAACAGATATGTTTATTGCCAAATATGATGTTTCAAATGGAAATCTGTATTGGGTTCAAAAAATTGGCAGTACGGCTCAGGATATAGTTTCACCTGGTGCATTAAGATGTGATAATAGTGGAAATCCATACTTTACAGGTCGTTTAAGTGGAACTGGAAGTGTTGATTTTGACCCTTCAGCAGGAACATCAAATATTACCAATTCAGCCTTATTTTTAGTTTCATACGATGCTTCAGGTAATTTAAGATACGCTACTGGAATGAATAGTGGCGTTGGTGATGGTGGTCATAGAGTTTCATTTGACAATTATAACAATGTTTTCATTGCAGGATGGATGAATGGTACAGCAACCTTCGGTACTATTGCACGGACAGCAAATTCATCAACTGCTGATGTTTTTTTAGCAAAATTCAATAATAATTTAACTACTTGTGCTTGGGCTTTAAATTTCGGGGGAACAGGAAGCACAGCCAATAATATTTGTGCAGGACTTTCTGTTGACCAAGAGAACAACCCAATAATAACCGGACAGCTTTATGGTACAAATGCAAATGTAAATCCACTAGGAACAACAGCTCTTAATTTATCCAGTGTGGGAAACAACGATTGCTTTGTTATTAAATATAAGCCAGATGGCACATTGTGGGAAAATACTGTCACTGGGCTTAGTGATTTTAAGTTCCAAAACAAAATATTTATCTATCCGAACCCAACAAGCAATTTTCTCAACTTCAAATCTGATTTAACTATAAAAAAAGTGGAAATATTTAACCTCACAGGACAAAAACTTTTATGGAACGAAAATACAAACTCAATAGATGTATCGGACTTAACAATAGGGACATATATTATGGAAGTAACTGAACAAACAGGAAAAAAATATCGGACAAAGTTTCTCAAAAAATAGAATTGAACGACTGAAAAGAAAAGAACGAACGCACAATAAGTAGGAATATGAGCGGTCTGTAAGACCCAGCGATTATTCCAGGTTGCCCTGACGCTGAAGGTC
>ERZ761602.1803-NODE-1803-length-36961-cov-9.535821_pt1 | contig 36961 bp, 25 predicted proteins | sample MGYA00512165_ERZ761602 | MGnify/ENA primary metagenome ERZ761602 (study PRJEB28899, sample SAMN02445085) | bioreactor sludge metagenome | biome: EBPR sludge; isolation source: Thorneside wastewater treatment plant | place: Australia: Brisbane, Thorneside...
TGTTCATCGCGCACGAACCGCAGATGCCCTCGCGGCAGGAGCGGCGGAAGGTCAGCGTCGGGTCGATCTCGTTCTTGATCTTGATCAGCGCGTCCAGAACCATCGGGCCGCAGGCCGCGAGGTCGATCTCGTAGGTATCGGTGCGCGGGTTGGCGCCGCTGTCCGGATCGTAGCGATAGATCTTGAAGCGGCGCACCTTGCCGGCTCCGGCCTTGGCCGCATGATGCTTGCCGGCCGTGATCTTCGAGTTCTTCGGAAGCGTGAATTGGGCCATGGTCCTGCCTCTAGTTCGTCACTGCTCAAGCCGTAGGTCATGTTGGCCCGAAGGGCCTACGTGACAATGCCCGTGCCGCGCGTCACGTAGGCCCTTCGGGCCAACGTGACCTACAACGGCTTCTAGTACGTGCGCGCCTTCGGCGGCACGGCGTCGACTTCGTCGGTCAGCGTGTACAGATGCACCGGGCGATAGTCGAAGCTGACTTTCTTGTTGTCGTCGACATACGCCAGCGTGTGCTTCAGCCACTGGTTGTCGTCGCGATCCTTGTAGTCCTCGCGCGCATGCGCGCCGCGGCTTTCCTTGCGGTTCTCGGCCGAATAGATCGACACCAGCGCGCAGCCCAGCAGGTTCTGCAGCTCCAGAGTCTCCACCAGATCGGAGTTCCAGATCAGCGAACGATCGGACACCCGGACGTCGTCGAAGCTGCGGCTGATCTCGCTGACCTTGCGGCAGCCTTCCTGCAGCGACTCGCCGGTACGGAACACCGCGGCATGCGTCTGCATCGCCTTCTGCATGGCCAGGCGGATATCGGCTGTCGGCGTGCTGCCCTTGGCATTGCGCAGGCGATCGAAGTTGCCGAGAGCCTTGTCGTAGGCCGAAGCCGGCAGCTTCTTGTGGGCTGCGGATGCGGTCACCACCTGGGCGGCGCGATTGGCGGCAGCGCGACCGAACACCACCAGGTCGAGCAGCGAATTGGAACCGAGGCGGTTGGCGCCGTGCACCGAGACGCAGGCGGCCTCGCCGATCGCGAACAGTCCCGGCACCACCGCATTCGGGTTGCCGTCCTTGATGGTCACGACTTCGCCGTGAACATTGGTCTGGATGCCGCCCATGTTGTAGTGCACGGTGGGCAGCACCGGGATCGGTTCGCGGGTGACATCGACGCCGGCGAAGATGCTCGCGGTCTCGGCGATACCCGGAAGGCGTTCGTGGATCACTTCCGGACCGAGGTGCTCCAGATGCAGGTGAATGTGGTCCTTTTCCGTTCCAACGCCGCGACCTTCGCGAATTTCGATGGTCATTGCGCGACTGACCACGTCGCGCGAGGCCAGGTCCTTGGCGTTCGGTGCGTAGCGCTCCATGAAGCGCTCGCCCTTGGAGTTGGTCAGATAACCGCCCTCACCGCGCACGCCTTCGGTGATCAGGCAGCCGGCGCCGTAAATTCCGGTCGGGTGGAACTGGGTGAATTCCATGTCCTGCAACGGCAGGCCGGCGCGCAGCACCATGCCGTTGCCATCGCCGGTGCAGGTGTGCGCCGAGGTGCAGGAGAAATACGAGCGGCCGTAGCCGCCGGTCGCCAGCACCACGGCGTGGGCGTGGAACATGTGCAGCGTGCCCTCGCTCAGATCCCAGGCGAGCACGCCGCGGCAGGCGCCTTCTTCGTCCATGATCAGATCGAGCGCAAAATATTCGATGTAAAAGCGCGCGTCGAACTTCAGCGATTGCTGGTACAGCGTGTGCAACATGGCGTGACCGGTGCGATCGGCCGCCGCGCAGGTGCGCTGCGCCGTGCCCTGGCCGTAATGCGTGGTCATGCCGCCGAATGGGCGCTGGTAGATGCGGCCGTCTTCGGTCCGCGAGAACGGCACGCCGTAATGCTCGAGTTCGATGATGGCCGGAATCGCTTCCTTGCACATGTACTCGATCGCATCCTGGTCGCCGAGCCAGTCGGAACCCTTGATGGTGTCGTAGAAATGGAAGCGCCAGTCGTCTTCGCCCATGTTGCCCAGCGCCGCACTGATGCCACCCTGGGCGGCCACCGTGTGGCTGCGCGTCGGGAACACCTTGGTCAGGCAGGCAGTGGACAGGCCCTTGGCGGCCATGCCCATGGTGGCGCGCAGTCCGGCGCCGCCAGCGCCTACGACGATGACGTCGTAATGGTGATGAGTAAGCTTGTAGGACTCGGTCATGTGCGCTCAGCCACGATAAGAACCAGACGCAGGATTGCGATGGTCGTCGCCAGTACCGCCAGCACCGCGCCGAACCGGATAAGGACCAGCAAGGTGATCTCCAGGGCGCGCGGATGCACGTAGTCCTCGATCACCACCTGCAATCCCAGATAGGCGTGGTAGAACAACGAAAACACGAAGGCGAGCATCAACAGCGCATTCAGCGGGTGCCCGAGTGCAGTCCCGACCACCAGCTGATCGCTGCCGGGCAGCGTAGCGACGAACCACAGGAACCACAGGCTGAGCGGCGCCAGTGCAAGTGCCGTCACGCGCTGCGCCCACCAGTGACCGGTACCCTCGCGGGCGGAGCCCAGGCCCCGAACCACCTTCAACGGCGTGCGAAATGCAGTCATCGGATTGTCCCCGTCAGGTCCAGATGCACCAAAGCGAGATCGCCGTCAGCGTCGGCGCCAGCGCGACGACCAGCCAACCGGACGCGTACGCCTGTTTGATCTCCAAGCCCCAGCCGATGTCCCAGGCCAGATGGCGCAGGCCGTTGAGCCCGTGGTAGATCAGGCAGAACACGAATGCTGCCGTCAGCAGCCGGCCCAGGATGCTGCTGGCGAAGGCACTGAAGGTCGCATACGCCTCGGCGCCGAGCGCGACCGCGACAATGCCCCAGACCAGAGCGACGGCGCCGATGCACAGGGTGACTCCGGTCGCTCGATGGATGATGGAGAGCAGCGAGGTCAGCTGCGGACGATAGATCTGCAGATGCGGCGAGAGCGGTCGCGAGCGCGTGGCCATCTTGAGTCCCCGATTGCGGTCGACGGGACGTCGCTTGCGGACGCTCCCGAGTGGGTGCCAGACAATAGCAGTTGCAACAAGGCGAGTGCGGCTCGGTGCGACAAAAGTCGATGCGAAAGCGCAGCTCGCGGACTTCAGAAATCGATGCAGCGCCCGTTTTTTTCCCAGTCGCCATAGCGGGTTGGCTCCGGGCCCTTGCGTCCGCCGATCTCCGCCGGAGCTGGCGATGGCGGCTCGGTGGGGCGCGCGACGGCGATCGCTTCAGCCTCTGAGGATGGTGTGTTGGCCTGCGACATTCGTATGCTCCAAGTCTGGCGAGTAGAGTCAGCCAGCGAATCCAGTCAAGAGGTTAATCCAGCGCGGATGACGACATTGCCAACATTTGCGGAAATCCGGGTGAACGGCGCCGATGCGGCATCCTTCCTGCACAGCCAACTGGCCAGCGACGTCCGCGCGATCGAACCCCTGCACTGGAACTTCGGCAGCTATTGCGCCGCCGACGGTCGCGTTCTGGCCCTGATGCTGGTCGCCTGCGAATCCGCCGACCGCTGGCGACTGCTGCTGCCAGCCGACGTTTCGCAAGCCGTTGCGTCGCGTCTGCAGCGTTACCGCCTGCGTTCGCGCTGCACCATAGACACATCGGAAGTCGCCATCAACGCGGATGACGGTGTCCAGCCAGCGGCAGCCGCCTACCGCTGCGAACAGTTCGCATGGCAGGCGACTGGCGAATCCCCGGCACCAATGCCGCACCAACTCTGGGAGCAGCAACTCAAGTTGAGCATCCCGTGGCTCGTCGCCGCTACCAGCGAGCGCTTCCTGCCGCAGATGCTGGCACTGGAACGCTTGCAAGCTTTCTCACTGCGAAAGGGCTGCTTTCCCGGGCAGGAAATCATCGCGCGCACCCATTATCTGGGCCGCAGCAAACGCCGCCTGGTGCGATTGGCGAACAGCGGCGATTGCGAACTGGCCGAGCCAGGCGATGAACTGCGGTTGCTCGACAACGACTTGCTGGTCGGCACATTGATCGGCGCCGGCCGCGGTGCCGCTGGAGGCCTCGCCGTGGTCTCCGAGAGTGCCACCACGGGGATGTCGATTCGCACCTCGGACACGCTGCGAAACGCAACATTCGTGATCGAAGGCGACGTCATTGAAAAGATCGGCGACGGTGGCCTGAATGGCCGCTATCACCCCCCATTCAGCGCATAGCGTTCTGTCAGATAAAGTGGTATGACCATGTTGTATTCGAGGGGAGAGGCATCATGGCCCAAACGCGACGCGTCAATCGGTTCCAGGCACTTTCGCTTGGCCTCACGCTGGCAGGGTTGTCGCTGACTGCAGTGGCGACTGCCGCAGACTACAACTTCGCGGTTGAGCCGACTTACACACCCGAGCGCGCCCGTGAGGTGTACGAGCCGCTGATCACTTATCTCAACAACGCGACCGGGCAGAACTTCAATCTGGTGGTCGCGCGCAATTATGCGTTCTACTGGAACGACCTTCGCAATCGCAAGGATCTGCACTTCGTATTCGACGAAGCGCATTTCACCGATTTTCGTATCCAGCGTTATGGATACGAGCCACTGGCGAAATCGTCGATCCCGTCGAGTTATTCGTTGCTGACGCAAGACGACGTCGGCGAGGGCAATGTGCAGGCCTTCGTCGCGCGTAGCCTGGTGACCATGCCTGCGCCGAATCTGGGATTTGCCCTGTTGCTGGAATACTTCCCGAATCCAATGCAGCAGCCTGACCTGCGCTCGCTGGCTTCGTCGTGGAACGACACTGTCGAGAGCGTTTTCGCCGGTGAAGCCGACGCCGCGCTGGTGCCGACGTGGTTGCGAGACCAGTACCCCAACCTGATTCCGATCATTACCACGCGCGAGTTTCCGGGCTCGGCGATTTCGGCGTCAGCCGACGTACCCGCCGAGGTCAAGGCATCGGTCAAGGAAGCCTTGCTGAAACTGCACGACGATCCCAACCTGTTCGAAGTTCTGAATGAACTCGGCACGCCGCAGTTCGTCGAAGCCACCGCGGCCGAATACAAAGGTTCGGAGCAGATGCTGAAGAATTTCTACGGGTACAACAAGCGCTGATCCAGCGTACTTGCCAGCTGGCGCCGCGTAACCTCGCGGCCATCCTGCACGTCTGAACCGCTATGTCTCAGCTCGCGCGCCGGAAAACGTAGACCGAGGCCGGCGGCAGGTTCATCAAGGTGAAATCGACGCGTTTCGCCTTGAGATTGAGGCGTCTCAAGGTGTTCGACGAAACCGGGCACTTCGGGCCGTAGGTGAACTGGACCAGCACGCCGAGTGGCGGCAAGCAAGCGAACGTCGCCACCAGGATCTGCTCGACCAGCGACGGCGGCATCGACAGAAAGCCCAGCGAACTCACCACCGCATCGGCACAACCGTCGGCGAATGCTTCGGTGCCGGCCAGCAAGTTCGGTAGATCGCGCGCATCTCCACAAACCACCTTCGACAGCGGGAAGCTGCGCTGCAGGTGGTCATGCAACTCCGGATTGAGTTCGACAACCAGCAGGCTCTCCGGGCGCACTCCATAGCGCAACAGCTCACGCGTGATTGCTCCGGTGCCAGCACCCAGTTCGACGATACGTCGTGCGTGCGCTGGCAAGGCCATGGCCATCGCCCGCCCCAGACGCGGACTGCTCGGCACAACCGACGCGGTGGTGAGCGGCGCTCGCAGCCATTGACGAAAGAACACCCAGTTGCGCGAAGCACCACTGCGCCATCGGGTGAATGAGGTTTCGGCTGAGGATTGCATGGGCGCCTTTGCGCTGGACTGTTGCGAGTCTGGTGTAGTGCGGCAGAAGCAACTGCCATTATTTCCGCGCCTTCTGACCCGAATGCGTCGTTGTCAGTCGTCGCCATGGAAGACCTATGGCTCCTGCTCTCGCCTCGGGTCCGAATGCAACGGAAAAAGACAGTTACTGCGCCGCGCTACACTAGCAAGGTCGACCCTTGCGCGCCAACATGACTTGTGGTCCCGGCGACATTCGCACGCGAATCCTGCTGCAACATCGCCACATCCGAAGTCTCGCCGCGGAGCGTCAGCGCTCGATGATTGCCTGCTGCTTGATCGACTGCCCGAGATCGAGGGCACGCTGGCGCATCATCGTCGCGCGGATGCTTTCGCGCACCTGGTCGAACGGCGGCGCACTGAACGGACGCTTGGCGCGCAGCAGCGCGACATGGAAGCCGAATTCCGTCGCCACTGGTTGCGCCGACCAGTTGCCTGGCGTGAGTCCGGCCAGCGCGTCTGCGAGCGCCGCCGGCAATTGCGTTCGACGTACCCATCCCAAATCCTTGGCATCGCGTACGCCGGCCTGCCCCGCCTGGGCCCTCAGCACGTCGTCGAAACTGGAACCCGCATTCAACGTTGCCAGAATCTGCTGCGCACGCTCGGCGCTGTCGAGCAGGATGTGGGCGACCTGGTACTCCTCGCTGCCGGTAGTGGCCAGTTCCTTGTCGTAGGCAGCGCGCAGTTCCTCGTCGGTCGCTGGCGCCACGTTGCGCTCGATCATCAATCCACTGAGGCGATTGAGACGCTCCAGTTCCAGGTCGGCTCGCACCGCCTCGTCGGCCAGCAATCCGCGCTTGTCGGCCTCCATCGCCACCGCCAGCAATTCGGCCAACTGGTCATAAACCTGCTCGCGCTGACCTGGATCACGCACTTCCCAGCCGCGCTTGCGCGCGTAGGCCTGCACCAGCGCCTCGGGAACTTCCTGTCCGTTGACCTTGAGACCGCTGGCTGAGCCCTGCAACTGGAACAAGCCGGTATCGGACTTCTCCGCCTGCTGCTGACAACCCGCCAGCAGCCACAGAGCCGTTGCGGCCGCTATCGCGTGAATCTTCATGCAATTTCCTCAGGGGTCATCGCCTTGATCGACAAGGCATGGATATCGGTATCGAACAGGTCGCCGGTGGCATCGTAGATCAATCGGTGGCGCGCCAGCGGGCGCAGACCTCGAAAGCACTCTGCCACCACAATGACGCTGAAATGGCCGCGACCGTCGCGCGCTCCGGCGTGGCCGACGTGCCGGTGACTGTCGTCGACGATCTCGATCGAAACTGGCGCCAATGCGGTCTGCAGGCGGGCGCGCAGGCGTTCGCTGCGGTTGTTGTTGGCGGTCATGCAGGACGCTCGTGAAACGGGGTTGATTGGTAACGCGCTGGTTGAGAGGGCACGAGGGCGCGAGGGCACGAGGACACGAAAAAGCCGAAGCGCACCTTGAACCGGCTCTCGCGTGCCCTCGCGCCCTCTTGCCCTCGTGCCCTCCCGAGGCGCGAACAAGCGCACCAGCGAGGGCGACCCGGACTCCTGCACCACTCCACCCACATGAACGAGGTACCGACAGCAAACGGGTCGCGAATGGTACGGAATCCGTCTGGTCCGGTACACTCCCGCGTCTTTGCCTTGCCTTCGACTCGCGCCTGCCGGTGTGCCCGAGCCTGGGGCCTACGACTGTTCGGATACACATGTCCCGCCGCATTTCGATTCACCCAGTATCGCCGCAACAACGCTTGATCGATCAAGCCGTTGCAGCCTTGCGCGCAGGTGAGTTGGTGGTCTATCCAACCGATTCCGGTTATGCGTTCGGATTCGCACTGGACGCCCGCGCTGCGCTGGAACGCGTGGTGCGCCTGCGTCAGCTCAAGCCGCGTCACAATTTCACCCTCGCCTGCCGCGATCTCAAGCAGATCGGAAGTTATGCGCGCGTCGATGATGTGGCGTTTCGACTGATGCGCGCGCATTTGCCGGGACCCTACACCTTCATCTTGCCGGCCAGCTCGCTGGTGCCCAAGCGCGTTGCCACCGAAAAGCGTCGTTCCATCGGCGTGCGCATGCCGGACAACCGCGTCGCCCAGGCGCTGATCGAAAGCCTCGGCGAACCGATCCTGAGTTCCAGCCTGCTGCTTCCCGGGCAGGATGTGCACGGCATGGAGATCGAAGAACTGGCCGAAGTGCTCGAGCCGCATATCGATGTGTTCATCGACGCTGGTCCCTGCGGCGTCGACCCGACTACCGTGGTTTCGATGCTCGACCAACCCTTCGAAGTGCTGCGCTACGGCAGCGGCCCGGTGGACTGGGAATGAACGAACAAGCGCCCATTTCCGGCGACGGCGCCAGTGCCCGGCAAGCGGAGATACCGTTCGCCGTGGTCCGCGGAGAACCGTTCTACGAGCTACCCAGGGATCTCTACATCCCGCCCGACGCCCTCGAGGTCATCCTCGAAGCCTTCGAGGGACCGCTCGACCTGCTGCTGTACCTGATCCGTCGCCAGAATCTCGACATCCTCGACATTCCGATCGCCGCGATTACCCGGCAATACATCGGTTACATCGAGATGATGCGCGAACTGCGCTTCGAACTCGCCGCCGAATACCTGTTGATGGCCGCGATTCTGGCCGAAATCAAGTCGCGCCTGCTGCTGCCGCGACCGCCCGCCAATGCCGACGAAGAAGGCGACCCGCGCGCCGAGTTGGTGCGACGCCTGCAGGAGTACGAGCGCTACAAGAAGGCCGCCGAGGACATCGACGCACTTCCGCGCATGGACCGCGACACCTGCGCCGCCAGCGTCCACGTACCGGAACGCAAGGTTCATGTTGCACCGCCGGAAGTGGATCTGCGCGAACTCTTGCTGGCCTTCCGCGATGTCCTGAATCGCGCCGACCTCTTCGTCAGCCACCAGATCCGCAGGGAACCGCTGTCGGTGCGGGCAAAAATGACCGCCGTGCTGGATGCGCTGAGCAGCGGCGAATTTCGCGAATTTTCGTTGCTGTTCACGCCCGCAGAAGGGCGCCTGGGCGTGGTCGTGTGTTTTCTGGCGCTGTTGGAACTGGGCAAGGCCGGACTGATCGAAATCATTCAGGATCGCCCGCTTGCGCCGATCTATGTCAAATCGCTTGCAACCCGCGACCCCGACGAATCATGAACATCAATTTTTCCATGCTGAAGTCCATCGTCGAGGCGGCACTGCTGGCTGCCGGTCAACCGCTGACCATTGCCCAGCTCGCCGAGCTGTTCGACGAGGGTGCACGACCAACGCACACCGAAATCGCCCAGGCGCTGGAACAATTGGCCGCGGATTGTGCCGAGCGCGGCGTGGAACTGATCGAGGTCGCCAGCGGTTTCCGCTATCAGGTCAGAACGGAGGTGCACGCGTTCGTTGCGCGCCTGTGGACCGAGCGTGCGAGCAAGTACTCGCGGGCGATGCTGGAGACTCTGGCGTTGATCGCCTATCGCCAGCCGATCACCCGTGGCGAGATCGAAGCGGTGCGCGGCGTGGCGGTCAGCACACAGATCATCAAGACCCTGGAAGAACGCGAGTGGATCCGCGTGATCGGACACCGCGACGTCCCTGGTCGACCAGCCCTGTTCGGCACCACGCGCAGCTTTCTCGATTACTTCAACCTGAAAAGCCTGGATCAGTTGCCGACCCTCGCCGAGATCCGCGATCTCGAAGCGATGGAGCCCGAGCTGTCCTTTCCCGAACGTGACGGCAGCAACGCGCCCGGCGCCGAACCTGCGCCGATCGTGGTCGCCCCGCTCGAAGTACCGTCCACGGAGACGCTTCAATGAAACGCCGCCCCACTTTGTCGCTCAAGCGCGGCGCCGACCTCGTCGGTCCCGAACGTCTGCAGAAACTGCTCTCCAAGGCCGGCCTCGGATCGCGGCGGATGATCGAAGAGCGCGTGCTGCGCGGCGAGATCGAGGTCGACGGCAAACCTGCGACCATCGGCGCGTCGCTCGGCGACGGCCAGATCGTCAAACTCGACGGCCGCGAGTTCGTGGTGCGCGCAGTGACCCACGAGGGTCCACGCGTGCTGGCCTACAACAAGCCCGAAGGCGAAGTGACGACAACTTCCGACCCGGAGGGCCGTCCGACGGTCTTCGACCGCCTGCCGCGCCTCAAGGGCCTGCGCTGGATCGTGGTCGGTCGCCTCGACCTCAACACCGCCGGCCTGCTGCTGTTCACCACCGATGGCGAACTCGCCAACCGGCTGATGCATCCCTCGCGCGAAATCGAGCGCGAGTACCTGTGCCGGGTGCACGGGGAAGTCAACGAAGACACCGCCAGGAAGTTGCTCAAGGGTGTCGAACTCGACGACGGTCCGGCGCGGTTCGATGAGATCGAAGCGCTCGGCGGCGAAGGCACCAACAAATGGTACAAGGTGATCATCCGCGAAGGACGCCAACGCGAGGTGCGGCGACTGTGGGACGCGGTGGGCGTCGAGGTCAGCCGCCTCAAGCGCGCCCGCTACGGCGTCATCGAACTCGGCAAGGAACTCAAGCGCGGCTGGTATCGCGAGCTGGAAGCCGAGGAGATCGCGCGCCTGCTCGAGTCGGTGGACATGCCGATGACCACGCGCAACGAGCTGCGCATCATGCCGGTCGAGGTGGCGCGCAAGTTCGAACGCGGCGCGCGCGGCGACAAGCGGCCCGGCGATCGTCCGTCCTGGAAGCGGGAAGCCGGCGAAGTGCTCGCCGAACGCGGCCATGGCGAAGGCCCGCCCCGACGTGTACCGGGGCAGCGCCAGGGCGAGGAATTCCGCGACCGCGGCGCAGCGCCGGGTCGTGCCGGCCCGGCGCGCGGCGATCGTGCGACTCGAGGCCCTGGCGAGCGCCCGGCCGCGCGCTCCGCGCCGCGCTCACGCGACCGCGCCGCCGGCAGCGGCCCGCGGCCGTCGTATCCGGCGCCGCCGCCCGCGCGCGCCAAGCCCGAACCCGTCGAAGTCGTCGAGCGCGTTCAATCGCGCCCGTGGCGCAGCTCAGACAGCAAGCCGCGGCCTGCGACAGGCGCACCGCGTGCCGAACGGCCCGCCGCCACCGGCGACACTCCCTACCGCGCATCGCCGCGTCGACCTGCATCGGGGGACGCGCCGCGCGGCCGCTCCGACGCAGCGCGTGGCGGGCCCCGAGCCGGCGCCCGTGGCGCCACCACCGAGCGTTTCGAAGGTCGTTTCGAAAGTCGCCCCGAGTTCGCCGCAAAGGACGCGCCGTCGCGCCCAGGCGCGCGCAGCGGCAGCAGTCGCGGCCCGGCCGCCAGCGGCGACCGGCCGACACGCGACGCTACCCCCGGCAAGCCGCGCAGCGTTGGTCCGCGCAGCGAAGCGGGACCCGCACGGCCCTACGGCGACCGCCCCGCTCGCGCGGGCGCGTCTGCCGGCAACCCGCGCGGCGCAAGCGAACGTGGACCAGCACCGACACGCTCGGGAGAGCGCCCAGCCCGTTCGTCGGCGCCGCGCACCGGCAGCGGGCCGCGTGCATCGGCGCCTCGTGGAGGCGCCGGAGCGAAGCCCGCCGCACGCGGACCCGCAGGTCCACGCAAACGCGGGTGACCCGACACCGTCCACGTGTCGAACATGACTATCCAGGGATCGCGCGCAGTCCGCGGCGGGCCGAACGTGCGGTAACAGCTGCCGGAATGGCAGTCATCCAGATGGCGCTCGATGTCAGTACAAATGACGATGACAGCCTGGATTCCCCTCTCCGAACCTGCCGCAAGGCCTTGATTTTACTTTCGGAGCGGATTAACTCCGCAGGAGCTTTCGCGGGATGAACCCGCTCCCACAGGTTCGACGCGCGAACAAGTGCACCGCCAAGGCCGACAGTGACTCACCAAACATGACGCAAGTATCTGAAAGAAGAGCTTTTCCGCAAAGAACGCAAAGGACGCAAAGAAAAGCAAAACCAGCAGAGCATCAACACCATGGTTCTTGGCTCTCTTTGCGTCCTTTGCGTCCTTTGCGGACAAAAAGGCAATCCGCATGGTCGCCGCCAGTACAACTGCGCTGCTGCAAACGTGACGCTGTCGCCATGAACGAAAGCGGGCGCGCCATGGCATCCAGCCAGGACGCGCCCGCGGGTCGGACGGTGACCCTTCTGCGTCAACTCACTCCAGATCCAGCGCTCCGCGGGTCTTCTCGCGGCGGGCATTTTCCTTGGCTTCGTACTCGTCCATGCAGCGGTTCTGTTTGACCATTGCGCATTCGAGGTAGTCGGTGATCTCGACCAGCGCCGCGCGGATTGCTTTTCCTGCCGGCGTCTTGTTTTCGCTGGCGAGCGAGCCGCCGAATCCGCCGCGGTACAAACCGAGGCTCATGCCGCCGCCCTTGGCCGTGCCCTCGACGGTGCGTACAAAATCAACCTCGCCGGTCGTCGCATTGATCACGCGCAGATCGACCGCGAGGTACGCCTTTTCGCTCTTGCCGCCGACCGAAACGCCACCGAAGCTGATGCCACCGCCGGTGCTGGCGGTCTCTTCTTCATAGGCCGTCACCGTGCCCGTGACCAGGTACTGGGCGCCAGTCAGGCTGCCGATTTTCGCACCGCTGCCCGGGGCGACGCGACCGGAAGCCGCCAGGTTCTGTTCATCCAGCACCGCGCGGATCTTGTCGCGCTCGACCACCTTGAACGCGTTGGTTGCGGAGAGCTCATTGCTGAGCATGCCTGCCAGTTCCCAACCCACACCACCACGCCACCAACCGGCACCCGACTGGTTCTGGAATTCGATCACCGCCAGCACCGGCTTGTCGCCGCGAGCGAGCGCCATGTCCGGCGTTGCGGCCAGACCACCCATAACAGCAAGACCACACAACCAGATCGCGCGCATGAACGTCTCCTCAAGTCAGAGCCGCCGAAACGGCGGACAGGTCAAAATTGTAGATGCAAATGTGCTCAGCGCGGGCACCATCCATCGCGTAAGGCGGGTGCCCGCTGTAGTCACCCCAGAGAACGCAAAACCGAAGGAAACCGGGCCATCGTCCGCACGCTGGCTCAAGCCGAGTGCACCGCCGGGCGCACACGTCGCTTCGATGCCCGCGATACGCGTTCGTCGGCATCCGCCTCGGCGCCCGGCGCGATCACCTTCGATCGGTCCCACTCCGGCACCGTCCCGAGCAAGCGCCACTGACCTCCACCGTAACCGACATCCAGCAGGTGCTCCAGCCATTTGTTGGCGAAACTGTTCATCCGCCGACGGTACTGGGCGATCAGCCGCGCGGGTGTCTCCGGTGCGAACAGTCGCACACGATGGGCATCGAAGCGGCAGTGGGTGACTTCCGCCTGGCGCGCGTCGTGATAGACCCGCCAATAGGATTCCGGATCTTCGGCCGGTTCGGAATCGACGAAACGCAGGCTGAGGCGCAGCAGCGTGGTGTATGGCTGTTGTTCGAGCAGGTCCAGGAGCAGCGCTGGTTGCCCGTCGATCTCCCGGACATAGCGGCCTGGGGTAAGCTCGCGCGCGTCCACCAGCTTGCGCAGCCGCTCGAAGTTGTCGGTGTAAAGACCGAGCAACCATTCGAAGGCATTCGGCAGTGCTTTGAAATTGGTCATGATCCCTGGCGACGTTGCTTGACCTACAGTCGGTGAGGGCTGCAGGCCGGGTTTTCAACCATCGCCGGGAAGTTCTGGCGATGCGGGTGCGGCAACTGGCGGCACCCGCACCGTCAGGCCAGATCAGGCCTCACGCGGCAGGAAGAAGAACTCGCTGCCTTCGTGTCCCGCATGGCGCAGCGCCGAGTACTGCGGGCGTTGCGGCAGGCGGGCGACAGCCGAGCGCTGGCCGACCAGTTCCGAGACTTCCTCGTATAGGCGATAGCCCTCGGAGAGTCCATCCGCCTGCTTCAAGGCAGTCAGGAAAGCGTGGGCAAAAATCGAATGGCCGCTGCCGCCATCGTCGAGCACCGGCTGCAATCCACCTGAAGTGATCACGGTGCGCGCCTTGACGCGCGAGATGAACAGCAGATCCTCTTCCTTGGCGTCCAGCGGGATCGGCCGAATGGCATTGCCGGACATGGTGCCCGAGTAACAGGAATCTGCCACCACCATCACGTGCTTGGCCGCCGATGCCCCCAGATAATCGTTGATCTGGTCGTTGCTGATCCAACTGGATGGATCGTCGCTGCGACCGTCGACCGGGATCCAGTAACCCTTGCCCTGAGGGTCGATCTGACCGTGGCCGGCGTAATAGATCAACAGGTTGTCGTTCTTCTTCATGCCCATCGTCAGCTCGGCCAGCTTGGCGACGATCGCCTCCTTGCCGACGTTGGTGAGCTTGCTGACCTTGTAGCCGAATCGGCTCTGCAATTGCTCGGCCACCGCATCGGCGTCGGCCACGGCGGTCTTCAGCGCCGGAAACGCGGAGTACGCGTCATTGCCGATCACCAGCGCCTGGAAACTGCCCAGATCGTCGCGCATGCGGCGCTGGAACAGCTTGCTGGTGACACGCTTGGCCGCTGCCGCACCGCCGCGGTCGCGGGTGATCAGGAAGCTCTCGATGCTGCTGATGCCGTCGTTGGTGATGGCCTGGATCTCGACCGGCGTGTCGCCGGACGCGAGGTCCAGGTCGATCTGGAACAGACCATCGGCATCCACCTTGTCGCGGAAGTCGCGATCGTTGATCTTGAGCGCCTTCAGGCTCTGCGCCGGATACACCCGGCCGACCACCTGATAGCTCGGCACGGCTGCCAGCAACGGCGCGGCGAGCACACCGGAGCGCGTCGTGACGAGTTTGGGCGCGATCAACTGGATCTTGGGCTGGGTGCCGGCGGGTGCCGGACCGCGCAGGCTCATGTCGACGCCCATCAGCGCCAGTACCTTCTCCGATTCCGCACGCGATGAGTCGACGGCCAGTTCCTGGTCCGCAATCTGGCGTTCCAGTTCGGCGATGCGCTGCTGCGCTGCCGCAGCCTTCTTCTGATCCGACTTGGCGGCGTTGAGCTCGGCGCGAGCGCCGTAGAGCGCCTCGCGCGACTTGTCGAGTTCGGCCTTCTGCTGGCTCAACTGCGCACGCGTGTTGTCGAGCTGACCACGCAGGCGCTCCACCTCACCTCGCAGGCGATCGGTTTCCTCGGCTGCGGCGCGGCGCCTGGCCTGCTCCTCCTCGGTCACCAGTTCCAGCGTGCCGGTACTCAGACCAGACGCCTTGCGATACCAGTTCATTGCCTGGGTCATGTCCTGCGGCACGCCGCGGCCGGACTCGTACAAGCCACCCAGGTTGATCATCGCGCTGGAGCTGCCCTTCTCCGCGGCCTTGGTGAACCACTCGGCCGCGAGCGCATAGTCCGGCTGCACGCCGAGTCCCTGCTCGTAAATCTCGCCAACGTAATTCATCGCATTGACATCGCCCTCTTTCGCTGCCGGCAACCACACTTTCAGTGCGGTCGCATAGTTGGCGCGGTCGAAGGCCACGTACTCGCCGCCGCGGATGGCGCAGTCCTTGGCCGTGGTGCGGATCGGACGACGTGCCGACAGGTAGGTGAAGTTGCCGCCGAGCTGACGGACCTGTCCCGGCAGCAGGCAGTCGACGACGTACAGTTCGTCGACCGTAATGGCGCCCTGCGGCAATTCGGTCTTCTTGGCGAACAGCGGGCCGCTGCCGAGCAGGGTCACGGTCATCGCCGTCGCCAGCGTCAATGCCAGGCGACGCATCGACCCGGCGGGTCCGCGTCTTTCGAGTCCCGAGTCCCGAGCCCCGAGTCCCGTCAATTTGATCTGTCGCGACATGGTCTATTCCTCTTTGGTTTCCACTGCCCCGGGATTCATCCAGGGGTTCTGCTGTTGATCGTTTCCCGATGTTCGGTCAGGGTCGCGAGGGCGTCGGACAAACCACGCTCGCGAACCTGGCGGCGGCAACGGTTCGAGCCGTCAGAACTCGAAGCGCGCCCCGATGTTGACTGTGGACCGGGAAAGTCCATCGACACCGATGCTTTCGCGCCACTGCAGGTAAGCCTGCTTGCCGTTCGCGAGTACGTAGACCAGACCAAAACCGAAACTGCCGTAGCTTTCGTCGGGATCTTCCGGGCGCAGACGGAAGAACTCGCCGGGCTCGCCGCCGACGTAGCTGGCGTTGATCACGGTGTCGTCGTAGCCAGTCTCCTGATTCCAGACCAGATCGAATTGTGGCACCAGCACGCCGTTGCTCAGGCTGAACACCCGGTTGACCTGCACGCCGACGCCGAACACGGTGCCCTTCACGGTCTGATCGTCGTAGCGCACGCCAAACTCGCTGCCGCGCTCGGCGAAACCGTCCACATCGCTGGTCATGTACCGCACAAAGGCGTTTGGCGTGATCGTCCACGCACCGCGCGTGAAATGATGGCCGACGCTGCCGGCAATGCTCAGTTGCGTCGCGGCGGTATCCGACTTCAGCGTTTCATCAAGCGTGAAGCCGGTCAGGTTGGCCACCAGGCGCCGAGTCTGGTCGAGATCCACCTGGCCATAGCTGAGGCGCGTGTCGAAGTAGGTCTGGTCGCTGACGTAGTAAGCGCTGTAGGCGGTCAACGTGAAACCGCTGGTATCCAGGCGGCCATCGTCGGTCAGGTCGGATTCGAACTGGTTGTATCCGAGTGCGGCGCCGAGCACCCACTTCGAGCTGAAGCGATAGTCGACGCCCGCGGTGATACCGATGGAGTCGAAATCGGTGACCACTTCACGCTGGTCGGAAGCGATCTTCTGGTCACCGCGGCTGATGGTTCCGTTCACGAAGAAACCCCACGGACTGATGAGGTCTCCGGGGCCACCGATCTGCGGCTCCTCATCCTGCAGCAGCGACTGGAACAGCCCCAGGGGAATCGCCTGACTGCCGTTGATCACGGTCAGACCAGCAACGCTGAAACCACCGCCACCGCCGCGCAACTCGGACATGCGTGCGTCGACATTGAAGAACTGCGTTGCCGACAGTTGCGTCAGCGAAGCATGGTGCGACAGCACTTCTTCCGGATACAGCGAGCGCAGCGCCTCGTTGACCTCGGCGTCGTTGCCATTGGCAGCGGCGCTGTAGAGTGCGTCGCACAGGGCCGAAACCTGTCCGGCGGCACCGTCGCAGAGTTCGACCACCGGGGACACGGCGTCACCGGCGATCGCATCTCCAAGGGTGGCGGGCTCCAGTTCCGCTTCGGCCTCGGCACCATCGGGCGGCTCGACCTGCGTGGTTTCCAACGCGCGATTGTTGCTGGCGACCGGATCGGCCGTGCTCGATTCGACGAACGCCTCGTTGCTGATCGAAGCACGCTCGGAGGGCGCCTCCACGGTAACCACCACCTGAAGTTGCTGCGCGGCCGCCAGTGGCGCACTGGCGCGGCATTCGACTGCCGCGCCCCCACTGCAGACGACACCGGAACCACTGGCCGAAACGAACGTCAGCGACGGCGGCAGCGGGTCGCGAATGAGCACGTTGCTGGCCGGACCCGGACCCAGGTTGCGCACGGTAAGCGTGTAACTGAAGCGATCGCCAAAAGCGACCGGGTCGATGCTGTCGGCCTTGCTGATGCTGAGGTCCGCGGACTGCGGCGGGGCCGTGCCGAGCGGGATGTTGACGCTGGCACTGTTGTTGCCGCTGACCGGATCGGGTGTCGCCGCCGACACGTCGAGCACTGCCGACAGCGCGGCACTCGCGGTGGCATTGACCGTTCCCTGCAGGCGCAGCTCGACCGTCTGGCCGGATGCCAGCGCATTGCCGCGACACTCCAGGCTGGCGCCGGCGGCAACACAATTGAAACCGGTCCCGCTGCCACCCTGCAACGACCATGGGCCGCCAGTCTGCGTCCGCAGAAGAATGTTCGACGCATTCGCCGGCCCGAGGTTGCGGATCTGCGCCAGCAGTTCAAGGTTGCCGCCGGCAACCGCGGAGGCCGGTCCGGAAGCGCTCAACTGCAAATCGGCGAGGTTCGCCTGCGGCTGGATTTCCGTGGTCTCGCTGTCGCTGCTGTTGCCGGGATTGGGATCGGATTCATTCGCGGCGACGCTCGCGGTGTGCGTCGCCAGTCCCGAACCGGTGGCGCGCACGCGCATGACCAGCACCGACTCGGCGCCGGTTGCCAGCGATCCACCCAGGTTGCAGACCACCGACTGGCCCGACTGGCAGTTCCACCCGGCGCTGCTGGTGCCGACGAATTGCACGGCAGCCGGCAGCACGCTGGCCGTCCGCACGCCGGTGGCAGCATCCGGACCGATATTGCGCACGCGCAGCAGGTAATCGAACTCTGCGCCCTGCGCCACCGGATCGGCGCTGTCGCTGAGATCGAGCAACAGATCGGCGCTCGCAGCGGGCGCTGGGGTAACCGTGATGCTGTCGCTGGCCTGCACCAGAGCACTGCCGCTGGCCTGCACCTGTGCGTTGTTGACCAGGGTTCCGGCGCTCGACGGACGCGCCTCCAGCACCACCACGCTGGTGCTCGAACGCAACAACGTCGGTCGGCGGCAGTCGACGCTGGCACCCTGGATGGTGCAGGTCCAGCCGTCGCCGCTGGCGCTGACCGCCGCCAGACCGCTCGGCAGCGTGTCCACCAGCACGACGTCGCTGGCATCGGTCTGCCCGGTATTGCCGACGGTCAGGTCGAAGGTCGCCAGCGACCCGATCTGCACGCTGCTGCTGCGCGCCTGCTTGCTCAGCGACAGCGTTGCCGTACTGGTCAGCGTGGTGGCCTGGCTGGCGCTCGCGCCGATCGAATTCTGGTCCGATCTGACCTGCGCGGTGTTGGTGACGGTACCCACGGATTCGGCCCGCACGCGCAGTCGGACACTGCTGCTGGCACCCGGCGCCAAGGTGCCTGGACGCTGGCAATCGATCACGTTGGAAGCGGCCGTGGGACCCGGGTTGCAGACCCAGCCGGTGCCGCTGAAACCAACATAGCTGATGCCCGACGGCAACGGGTCGCTGATCACGATTCCGGTCTGCGCGACGCCACCGCCGTTGGTGACGATCAGCGTGTATTCGAACTCGTTGTTCACCGCGACCGGGTCGGCGCTGTCCGTCTTGGTGAGGAACAACGTCGTGCTGGCCGGCGTCACGGTCACCTGCAGCACCGAGGAATTGTTGCTCGAGGTGGGATCGAAACTGCTGCCGCTGATGGTGGCGATGTGCTGGAACGGGCCTCCGGCGGTGGTTGGAGCGATCAGCGTCAGGCCCGCTGCAACGCTGCTGCCGGTTGGCATCGACGGGCGCTGGCAATTCACCGACTGCCCTGACGCCAGACACGACCATCCGGAACCGCCACTCACCACGTTCACCGTGAATCCCGCGGCAATGGTGGCCACGGCAGTCACACTGCCGGCCGCATCCGGTCCGCTGTTGGCGGCCACCAGTTCGACGTTGAACGGGTTGCCCGCGATCACCGTTGATGGCCCGGTCAACTGCACAGCGAGGTCGGCGCGACCGCGGAAGTTCGCCACGGCAGTGGACTGGTTGTTGGACGGATTCGGATCCGGTTCGGCGCCGCTCACCGTCGCCGAGTTGGATACAAGCGTGCCGCTGGTGGGAACCGGATTGGTGTACACCACCTGCAGATCCAGCGGCGCACTGGACTGGCCGATGGCGAGGGTCAATGCGTAGTTGCACACCACCGTCCCGGTGCAACTCCAACCGGCTCCGCCGAAACCCTGCAACTGGATGCCGGCAGGCAGCACATCGTCGATGCGGATCTCGCTGGCGGTCTGGTTGCTGCTGCTCGCATTGGTCACCACCAGGCGATAGGTGAATTCGCTGTCGCGCGGTATCGGTTGCGCGCCGATCACGGTCTTGGACAGCGACAGATCAACCGCCGGTGGCGGCGGCGCGCTCACCGAGACGCTGCTGGTCGCACTCGCCGGCGACGGATCGGTCACGGCCGAGACCGCATTCAGGCTGATCTGCGCCGTTCCGGCGCCGGGCCCGGCGATGCCGTTGATGACGATTGGCGCGGCATTGACGCCATTGGCGAGCGTGCCGGTGGGGCTTCCGCCCTGGTACGTGCAATCGATCGTGCCGTTGGAAAACGCGCAGTTCCACGCCGAGGACACGCTGAATCCGGTGAAACTGACGGCGCCGCTGAGGCTGCCGTTGACCTGCAGCGACGGCGCAGCGCCGGGTCCGGCGTTGCCCACGTTGGCGGTGAAGCTGATCGGCGTGCCTGCGGTTGCTGCCGAGGTATTGGGCGTGATGCCGAGCGTGAGGTTGGCGCTGTTGAACACCACCTGGGTGGATTGCGCAATGCTGGTGTTGTTGGACGGGTTGGAATCGAGTTCGTTGGCGCCGGCGGTGACATTGATCTGCACCGTCTGCGGCGTGGCCGGGGCGGTGAAGCGCAAGCGCAGCAGTGGCGCGGCAGCGCCGCTGCTCAGGGAAGTCGCGACGAGCGAACAACTGATGACGCTGCCGAGGCTGCAGTTCCAGCCCGGCGTCGCCTGCGCAACCGGCGTCAGCGCCGACGAGAAGAACACGTCGACACCTACGGCCGTCGCCGGACTCGGGCCGAGATTGTCCACATTGATGTCGTACTGGACATCCTGGCCGACCGGCACCGGATCTGGCGCATCGCTGGTGGTCACCCGCAGGTCGGCGATGTTGCCAAGCGGCAGAGCCGCGGCGTTGCGACCCGCTGGTTCCTGGCCCTGGGCAAAGGCCGCGCTGATCGATGCAGGAGCACCCGCGACAGCCAGGATCAGGCATAGCCACGCCATGATTTCGTTGCTGCGGCGTCGAACGCTGGCGCTGCGCTGTTGATCTGGATTCACAATGGTCCCCTGGACGCTGCTGGTGATTCTGCCGCGCATTTCACGCTGATTGCGCGCAGGTAGCAAGTCTGGCGCTGTCGCCAACTGGTGGTCTCAACGCAAACGACGCGACGCCGGGGTACGGGACATCGCCGGGCGCAAGTTGATTGCCGGGCAATTGGCGGGCAACCGATCTGCCAGTCCAAAGCCCGTTGGCGACTCACTAGAATCAGGCCGGATCCGTCCGCCCTGGAGTCGCGTCATGAGTCACGCCTTACGCAGCAGCACGTGTTCGCCGCGAACCACGCCGCCGGCCAGTTTGAGCGCGGCGGCCTGGTCGCCCCGACGTGCCATCCGCGCTGGCCTGATGGTGCTGGCGGTGCTGCTTTCGGCCTGCGGCGAAACGCCACCGCCGACGATCGCGACCACGGAAACGGAGACTGCCGCAGCGTCCAGCGGCTTTGCCGTCGTTGCCGTTACCGGCGAAGCCAGCGACGGCCGTCCGGCACTGGCCGTGCGCTTCTCGCGCCCGCTCGCCGATGCCCAGGACCTCAGCCAGTACCTCAAGGTGACCGACGCCAGCGGCAAGACCGTCGACGGCGCCTGGGTGACCTCCGACGGTGGACGCCTGGCGCGTTTCCCACATGTCAAGGCCGAGCAGAAGTTCCGCATCGAAATCCTGCCCGGCGTGGTCGCTGCCGACGGCCAGACGCTCGCCGCCGGCCTCAGTCGTGACGTCGAGTCGGTCGACCTGCCGCCGGCAGCCGGCTTTGCCAGCCAAGGCAGCATCCTGCCCAGCCAAGGCACCGATGGCTTGCCGATCATCAGCGTCAACGTGTCCGAGGTCGACGTCGAGTTCTTCCGCGTACGTCCGGCCAGCCTGCCGCGCTTTCTTGCGCAGTTCCAGGGCGGCGGGCGGCGCGGCTACTGGGGATTGAACGAGCTCAAGAGTTTCGCCGATTCGGTCTATCTGAACCGCTTCGTCATCAATGCGATCGCCAACGAGCGCAAGACCACCCACCTGCCGGTGCACCAGATCGAAGAACTGGCGTCGCCGGGTCTGTACTTTGCGTTGCTCAAGCCGACCGCCGAATTCGAAGGCGAGTACCAGACCACCTATTTCGTGCGCAGCGACATCGGCATCCATACCCGCGTTCACCGCGACCGGCTGTGGGTGATCGCACGATCGCTGGCCAACGGCGAAGCCCTGGGTGGCGTGGATCTCGAAGTGCTCGACGAAAATGGCGCCCGCGTCGCTGCCGCCAGCAGCGACGGCGATGGCACTGCGGCTCTCGATTACCGCATCGACAGCCGTCACGTGCTGGTCGGCCGGCGCGGCGAGCAGATGTCGCTGCTCGCGTTCAGTCAACCTGCCCTGGACTTGTCGGAGTTCGCCGTGGACGGCGGCACCGCGGCCGACGTCAGCGTATTCCTCTGGTCTGGCCGCGATCTGTACCGCCCCGGCGAGCCGTTGCGCGTGGCGGCGTTGTTGCGCGACTACGACGGGCGCCCGCTGAGCGGCGAACAACCGCTGTTCGCAACCTTGAAGCAACCCGATGGTCGCGCCTATGCGAGCGCTCAATTGAAGCCCCGCGCCAGTGGGTATTACCTGTTCCAGCGTGCGATGCCGGCCGATGTGCCGACCGGTCGCTGGCGCCTGGAGCTGAGCCCGGACCCGGCCGGTGGCCGCGCGGTGCACAGTTTCGACCTGCGCATCGAGGAATTCCTGCCCGAGCGCATGAAGCTCAACCTGGAGACCGCCCAGGCTCGCCTGGCGCCGGGCGAAAACTTCGATATCGCGATCGAGGGCGCCTATCTCTACGGCGCGCCGGCAGCCGGCAACCGTTTTACCGGCAAGCTCGCCTACAGCGTCGAATCCAGCCCGGTCGAAGGTCTCAAGGGCTATGTTTTCGGCGATCCGGTCAATCCACCCTCGAAGGAACCGGTCGATGCGATCGATGAGACGCTGGATGCCAGCGGTCGTCTGAGCCAGTCGCTGGCGCTTGATCCCGGCACGCTCAGCGGCCCGGTTTCGGTGGCGCTGATCGGCAGCCTGTTCGAAAGCGGTGGCCGACCGGTTTCGCGCATCTTGAAGCGCACCCTGTGGCCGGCGCCGCAACTGGTCGGCGTGCGTCCGCTGTTCGACCCGGAGAATCTCTCCAGTCAGCAGGAAGCGGCGTTCGAGGTCATCAAGGTCGACGCCGACGGCAAGCGCGCCAGCGCCAGCGACCTCAAGGCCAGGCTGATCCGCGAGGACCGCGACTACAACTGGACTTACGACGATTCGCTCGGCTGGCGCGTCGATTACACGCAGCGCTTTGTCGAGGTCGAGGAGCGCGCCCTCGACTTGCCCGGCGAAGCACCCGGTCGCATCGCCTTCAACGTCAACTGGGGACCGTACCGCCTGGAAATCAACGATCCGGCCACCGGTCTTACCACGCGCTTTCCGTTCACCGCGGGGTGGAGCTACGATGACGACAACCGGGGGCTCGATGCGCGTCCGGACAAAGTCAAGCTGGCGCTGGATCGCACCCAGTATCGCGCCGGCGAACGCCTGACCGTCACTGTCACCCCACCCCATGAAGGGCCGGGCTTGCTGCTGGTGGAAAGCGACCGGCTGATCCAGAGCCTGCGCTTCGACGCTCGTCCCGGCACGGAACTGAAACTGGACGTCGGCGCCGACTGGGAACGCCACGATGTTTACCTCACGGCACTGGTATTCCGGCCCGGCACATCGAGCGACAAGATCACGCCGTCGCGCGCGGTGGGCATCGTGCATGTGCCGATCGACCGCAGCGATCGCACCATTGCGGTCGAACTCGCGTCGCCCGAGCGCATGCGCCCGAACGAGGTGCTCAAGGTCAACGTGACCGCCGCCGCGCTGGCCGGCAAGACCGCCCATGTGACGGTTTCCGCAGTCGATCAAGGCATCCTCAACATCACCGGCTTCGCGGTGCCGGATGCGGTCAAGTATTTCTTCGGCAAACGGCGTTACGCGATCGAGGCCTTCGATCTGTACGGCCGCATCATCGAGGCGCTGGCCGGCGAAAGGGCACGGCTGAAGTTCGGCGGCGATCTGGCCATACCCGGGCTGCCGCAGGCGCGCCGGCCTACCGCCAAGGTGCTGACCGTCGACCTCTACAGCGGCCAGGTGCAACTGGACAGCGCCGGCAAGGCCGAGATCAGCCTGGAGGTACCGGATTTCAACGGCGCCTTGCGGGTGTCGGCGCTGGTGTTCGGCGAGGATCGTTACGGCTCCGCCAGCACCGAGACTCTGGTGCGGGCGCCACTGGTGGCGGAAGTCAGCACACCGCGGGTCATGGCGCCCGGCGATCGCGCCAATCTGACGCTCGACCTGCAGAATCTTTCCGGTGCGACCCAGACCTTTCAAGTTCGTTTCGAGGCCGACGCGCCCATCGCCATCGCCGATGCAACGCGTTCGGTCACGCTCGCGGACAACCAGCGCAGCACCTTGCGCTTCCCGTTGACTGCACTCGGCGATACCGGTGTCGGCCGCTTCCGCCTGCATGCGCTTGGCGCTGGCATCGACCTGAAGCGCGATTGGGAAATCAACGTGCGTTCGCCCAACCCGAGTGAACGTCGCTCGCGACTGGAGCAATTCAACGGACCCGGCCAGGTCGATCTTGGCGCACCCACCCAAGGCCTGTTGCCGGCCACGGTGCGCTCGCGGATCAGCGCATCGACGCGCGTGCCGCTGCCGGTCGGAAAGCTGATCGGCGATCTGATGGAATATCCCTACGGCTGCATCGAGCAGACCACCAGCAAGGGTTATCCCTACGTGCTGCTGGATGACGCTGGCAGCGCCGCGCTGGGACGCGCGGCTATCGATGTCGAGAAGCGTCGCACCAACGTTCAATTCGCCATCGACCGCATCGCCTCGATGCAACTGGAGAGTGGCCACTTCGGTTTCTGGCCGGGCAGCAGCGATTACTCCGATCCGCTGATCACGCCGTATGTGGTCGAGTTCCTGCAGGACGCCGAAACCGCCGGCTTCAGCGTGCCAGCACGTGTGATGCAGAAGTCGCTCGAACGACTGCGGGAAGACCTGTTGTCGGGCGGCGTGGTGTCCTGGGAACGCGTCTGGGGCGATCCGGCCGAGCACGTGCGGCTGGCGTTCAACGCCCACGCCGGCCTGGTGTTGGCGCGGGTCAATCAGGCACCGCTCGGCACCTTGCGCAATGTCTTCGACAACAGCAAGGACAAGGCCAGAGGCCCGCTGCCACTGATGCGTCTGGCCGCCGCGCTCAAGCTCGCCGGAGACGCCCAGCGCGCCGACGCGGCTGCAAAGTCGGCATTCGGTGCCGCGTACGAACGCGGGAACGGCTACTGGGGCGATTATTACAGCGGCCTCGGCGATCGGGCCGGCACGCTGGCGCTCGCGGCACAGCACGGGTTCCTCGATGCGAACGGCCGCCAGCGGGTGCTGAAAGTGGGTCAGGAAGCCCAAGGTGCGCGCTACATCGGCACCCACGATGCCCTGGCGCTGGTCAAACTGGCGCGCGCGCTTGCCGGCGGCAATGAAAAACTCGCCGGCAAACTGGTCATCGGCGGAATCGAAGAAGGCTTCGCCAGCGGCGGCTGGTTCTCGCGCGATCTGGTGATCGAGGACCTCAACGCCGGTGCCGCCCTGAGCATCGACAGCGCGGGACCTTATTTCCTGGTGCAGGACACCGTCGGCATCGCTGCGGCCGCCCCGCCCGCGAGCGCCAACGGCGTCAGCCTCGACGTCACCTGGTATCGCCACGACGGCACCAAGTTCAGCGGCGACACCCTGAGCGAAGGTGAAGGACTGGTCGTGCACATCAAGGTCAGCGCCCGCGAGCGCCTCGCCGACGCGCTGGTGATCGACGCCCTGCCCGGCGGCCTGGAAATCGAGAACCTGAACTTGATGGACAGCAAACAACTGGCCGATCTGGTGATCGCCGGCACCAACCTCGACGAGTGGCGCAGCTACTCGGCCAACGTGCGCTACCAGGAATATCGCGAGGACCGTTATGTCGCGGCGATATCGCTGGATGCCGGCTCCGAGGTCGATCTGTATTACCTGGTGCGCGCCGTTTCCCCCGGCGAATACCAGATCCCGGCGACCTTCGTCGAAGACATGTACCGCCCCGAGTTCCGCGCGATCACGTCGACACCGGCAGGCAAGTTGAAGGTGGTGGCGCCGACGCCGGCGGGGCAATGACCGTCGGCTGAGCCGGCTGCGCAAAAGCTCCCTCCCCCGCTGGCGGGGGAGGGATGGGGAGAGGGCGGACCGCACGTATGGTGAAGCACATCAGAAGGCGACTGCGTTTGAATCCGGCACACCCGTAGCGCGAATGGGGCGCGTAAACCACCCTCTCCCCAACCCTCTCCCGCCAGCGGGAGAGGGGATTGCATTGCCCGCCGATTCTGCGCGTCACCAAGCTTCCACGCGAGGTCCCTCGACGGTGGTGCACTTGATTCTGTGGGCCCAGACTTGTCTGGACGCTTGTGCTGGCGGCCGCCGCCAGAGCGTCCAGACAAGTCTGGACCCACCAAAGCCGCGCAATGCGATCCTTTCCCGCGCGACGTATAGCTCGCGCCCTGTGGACCGTTTCGTTTTCTCGGTGCCCCTTGCCCCGTGTCCCGTGCACCAATGACGCCTCGCGCACGCCGTTGGCTGGCACTGCCGCTGGTATTCGTCGCAGCCGTCTGGCTACTCGATTACTGCTTCCCGCCCCCGCTCGCGCGCATCGACGCCCCCGGCAGTACCCTGGTGCTGGCGCGCGACGGCACGCCGCTGCGAGCTTTCGCCGATGGCGACGGCGTCTGGCGCTACCGGGTGCGTCTCGATGAGGTGTCGCCGTCGTACATCGAGGCGCTGCTGAGTTATGAGGACCGCTGGTTCCACCAGCATCCCGGCGTCAACCCGGTGGCGCTCGGACGCGCGCTGATGCAGGCCGTGGTCAATGGCCGAGTGGTCTCCGGCGGCTCGACGCTGACCATGCAGGTGGCGCGTTTGCTGGAGCCGATTCCGCGTACGCCGCTCGGCAAACTCAAGCAAGCCTGGCGCGCGCTGCAACTCGAGTGGCGCTTCGACAAGGCGCAGATCCTCGAGATGTACATCAATCTGGCGCCATTCGGTGGCGCCATCGAGGGCGTGCAGGCCGCCAGTCATGCCTACCTCGGCAAGTCGGCGGCGACGCTGAGCGACGCCGAGGCCGCATTGCTGGTGGTATTGCCGCAAGCGCCAAGCCGGCTGCGTCCCGACCGGCATCCCGGCGCCGCGCAGCGCGCGCGCGACAAGGTCATCGATCGCCTGGTGAGGTTGTCGGTCTGGGATGCCGCGCGCGCCGCCGATGCGCGCATCGAGCAGGTCGCCGCACGTCGCCTGCGAACGCCGATGCGCGCGGCGCTGCTGGCGCAACGACTCCGGCAGCGGCAACCGGAACGCACTACTCTGTGGAGCACGATCGACGCCAGCCTGCAGGCGCGCGTCGAGGCGCGCATCGAAGCGCACATGAGGCGCTTGCCGGATCGCAACTCGGTGGCAGTGATGGTGATCGACAACCACACCGTCGAGACCCTGGCGTACGTTGGGTCGGCCAGTCTCTTCGCCAACGGCCGCGCAGGTCATGTCGACATGGTGCGCGCGCCGCGCTCGCCCGGTTCCACGTTGAAACCGCTGCTCTACGCGATGGCGCTGGATCAAGGCCTGATCCATTCGATGAGCCTGCTGGTCGACGCACCGCAGTCCTTCGATGGTTATCAGCCGAGCAACTTCATGGAGCGCTACCAGGGCCCGGTCAGCGCCACCCAGGCACTGCGGCTATCGCTGAACGTGCCCGCGGTCGACCTGCTCGAACGAGTCGGCGTGGTGCGCTTCGCGTCGACGCTGGAGAACGCCGGTGTGCGTTTGCGCATGGCCGAGGGCGCGCGGCCGAACCTGTCGCTGATCCTCGGCGGCGGCGCAACATCCCTGGAAGAACTGGTTGGGAGTTATCTCGCGCTTGCCCGTGGCGGCCTCGCCGCACAACCTCGACTGCAGCCGGACGACGCGCTGAACGAGCGCTACCTGATGAGTCCCGGCGCGGCATGGATCGTGCGCCGCATGCTCGAACGCGACCCCAACGACGATCTCGGCAGCGCCAGCTTCAGCAGCGCGAGCCACGTCAGTCTGGCCTGGAAGACCGGCACCAGCTACGGCTTCCGCGATAGCTGGGCGCTGGCGGTGACTCCTGAGCACACCATCGGCGTCTGGATCGGCCGCCCCGACGGCACCCCTTTGCCCGGCCAGTATGGCGCGGTGACCGCACTGCCGTTGCTGATCGAGATCACCGACGGCCTGCCCGCGCGCCGCAGCCGCGACCTGACGCCGGCGCCGGCCGGCGTCAGCGAACACCAGATCTGCTGGCCACTCGGCGTCACTTTCGATCCCGCCAAACCCGAATATTGCCACCGCCGCTGGGACGCCTGGGCACTCAACGGAACCCTTCCGGCCACCTTCCCCGATCGCCAGATCGACACCTGGCGCGGCCTGCTGTTGCAGTACTGGCGCGACCGCCGCACGGGCGCACGGCGCAACCTGAGCTGCCTGCGCGATGACGCCGAACTGGTCAGCGTGGCGCGCTGGCCGGCGCTTGCCTACCCGTGGTTGTCGGCAAGCGTGCGCCAACGCGCGCAATTGCCGCCGCTCGCCAGCGGTTGCGCTGCAGACGAATACAGCACCGGCCTGCGCATTGGCGGACTCAACGACGGCAGCGTGTTGCGCAACCCCAGCAACCGGTCGGGGCCGATCCTGGCGCGCCTGCAGGCACTCGGCGCCGACGGAAAGGTCGACTGGCTGTTGAACGATCGATACGTTGGAAGCACCACCGCTGGCGGAGTCCTGGAACTGCGTTTCGATCACTCCGGCGACCAGCATGTGATTGCACTCGATGGCGCCGGCCGGCATGCCAGCCTGCGCGTGCGCACGATTCTCGGCTCTCGCTGAAGCATTACCCAGGAGCGGCGTCGGGTGCGCGCGAACCCGAGCGCGCTTATCCGGGAATACATTATCGGAAACACAGGCGCAGCCGCGCCAACATGCATGACGCGGCAAATAAAGATATATGCGAGAGCGCGCCGACGAGGGTCGACATCGATCAACCCTCGTCAGTGAATCAATGATCTCATCCGGCGCTGGTCCGGGCATGCCCGGACGTTTGCAGCTCCATTTGCACCACCAGTTCCTGATAACGCCGCTGGCCGACCGAAGCAATCAACTGCTTGCGCAGGCGGTCGTAACTGGTGCGATAGGCAGGATACGGCGTGCGCGCGCCGATCAGCATGCGGACCTGCTGAACGCTGAGGCCGGATTGATGGGCAACTTCCTCGATACTGTCGCCAGCTGCCAGCAGCGGCGAGGCAAAACCCAATGCGGCAACCAAAAGCAATGTCGTCTTGATATTCATTGCATATCTCCGGATTTGAATGGCGCCAGGGGGGCGTCGATCCCAGCCAATGAAACTGCGCGACCGGATTGATTGTTTCCGGCGCGGAGTAACCTTCGCATATCCAGAGATGCCGCAACAGGGCTGAAAGTCGCAGTGACCATCGGGCCATGAAGAGAACAAACATTCTGAGAATGGGCGTCCAATCTCAGTGCGCGGCGTGAACACCGGGCTGCAGCCCAGAAAACAACATGGATTCTCAATCAATCTTCATTAAAAAGCATCGAAATATTAATGCTCGCCCATGTCCTGCGTGCCGTTGCCAGTGGGGCAGCGCTTCACAGCATCCCGGTTTCCAGCTTGGCCGCCTCGCTCATCATGTTCTGGTTCCACGGCGGATCGAATACCAGTTCCACATCCGCCTCGCTGATGGTCGGGATCAGCTCGACCTTGGAGCGCACGTCGCTGACCAGTGTTTCGCCCATGCCGCAGCCGGGTGCGGTCAGCGTCATCTTGATTTCGGCACGACGGCTGTTGTCGTCGAGTCGGAACAGGTTGCACTCGTAGACCAGCCCGAGTTCGACCACGTTGACCGGAATCTCCGGGTCGTAACAGGTCCGCAACTGATCCCACACCAGGGCCTCGACATCGGCATCGCTGGCACCGTCCGACAGCGCCGGCAATGGCAGGGGTGTCTTGCCGATGGCGTCTGCGTCGCTACCGGCGATGCGGAACAGATTGCCCTCGACGTACACCGTGAAGCTGCCGCCAAGCGCCTGGGTGATGTAGCCCACGCTGCCCGCCGGCAGGCTGACGACTTCGCCGCTGGGGACCATGACGGCGCTGCAATCGCGCTCGAACTTCACCGGCTCGCTGGTTCTGCTGTACATGCGCTGTTCGTTCTCGTGGGACGGCGACCAAGGCCGGTCGGCCTTGTCCTGACGGTTCATATTGCGACTACAATCAACATTTGGACATCTGCAACGCGGACCACACGGTGCAGTCAACGCTGCCAGTTCGACAACCGACGCGCCGCGCCGGCAGCCGCACTGGCTGGATCTGGCTGCTCGCCATCGCCGCCCTGCTGCAATCGCTGACTGCACTGGCGCTGGATCCGGACAAGCCCTTCCGCCACTACGTATTCGACCACTGGGGTATCGAAGAGGGCCTGCCGCAGCTTTCGGTCCTGTCGATCACCCAGGACGCCACTGGATACCTGTGGTTGACAACCCAGAACGGCGTTGCCCGCTTCGATGGTGTCCGCTTCCGGGTTTTCAATGTCGAGAATACGCCAGCCTTGCGTGCAAACGTCATCGATCGCGTGCTGCACGGCAGCGACCACAGTCTGTGGTTTGGGTCGGCGCGCGGGCTGACCCGCCATCGCGATGGAATCTGGACGGCGATCGAGCTGATTCCTGGCCGCGACGTGGCGGTCGCCGCGCTGTCCGATGAAGGCGACGGCAGGATTCTGGTCGGTACCGATCAGGGACTGTTCCGCGTCGAAGACGGAAAAGCCCAGCTTGTCGGCGATGGCAGTCTCAACATTCTTGCCCTGGCACGTGTCGGCGACACCATTTATCTGGGCACTCACGGCGCAGTGCACGAGATGCGAGGCGATCGCGTCCGGCTCCACATACATCCCGACGGTGGCGACGCACCGGCCGTCAGCGCCTTGCTGGCGGCCCCGGACGGGCTCTACGTCGGCACCCGCCGCGGATTGCAGCGACTGGTCGACGGGCGCTGGGATCCACCGGAAATGGCGCAGCTGCTGCGACATCACCGAATCGAAGCCTTGCATCGCGACAACGATGGCAACCTCTGGATCGGCACCACCGAGGGTCTGTATCGACAGTCGCCGCGCGGCGACCTGGAGCATTGCCTGGCAGCCAACTTGCCCGCCAGCGCCTGGATCGGGGCTTTGTTCGAAGACCGCGAACACAACCTGTGGATCGGCAGCCTGACCCACAGTCTCACGCGCAGCTGGAATGGCTGGGTGTCGCGCATCGACGCCGAGGCCGGGTTGTCCGATGCCTTTGTCTGGAGCGTGCTCAGCGACGAGAACGGTACGCTGTGGATCGGCACCAACAGTGGCGTCGAACGCGCGGATGCCGATGGTCGCGCGCAACGGGTCACCAGCACCCGCGAGTTGCCGGACTCTTCGGTCTACAACCTGTATCGAACCCGCGCTGGCTCGCTGCTGCTCGGCACCCGCGCCGGCATGGCGCGCTGGGATGGTCGCCGCTTGACTCGCGACCCTTTGTGGGAGGCGTTTGCCACCGCAAGCGTGCACGCGGTGATCGAGGAACCCGCAGGGCACCTGTGGATTGCGACCAGCCAGGGCCTCTATCGGCAGGAGGGCGGCGCAGTGCGCCACGTGGGCAGCACCGAGGGCCTGGGCAACCTGCGCGTGCGCGCTCTGGCGCAGTCCAACCTGGGCGAACTCTGGGTGGGCAGCGAACGCGGCGTCTATCGACGCGTCGATGCTCGTTTCCGCCGTCTCGACCAGCCACCGCAACTGACCTCTGCGCTGGTCACTGCGATGTTGCCTTGGCATGAGTCCGGAATGCTCATCGCCACCCTGGATGCCGGCCTGTTCGTGGGAGCGCCGGGAAACATCAAGCAGATCACCACTCGCGAAGGACTGCCCTTCGTCGGCGCATTCGCACTCGCCAACGAGGGTGGCTGGGTCTACGTCAGCGGTCCGGAGGGCGTTTATCGCCTGGCGCCCAGCGACATCGACCGTTTCCAGCTGGAAGGCGGCCGTGCCAACGGCGACATGATCATTCAGACCGGAACCGGCTTTCCCGGTGCCCTGCGCGCACGCTGCTGCAATGGCGGTGCCCAGGCGCGCATCGCCCACAACAAAGGCGCGTTGTGGCTGCCGACGCTGGAAGGCGTGCTGCGCATCGACAGCGGTCGCATACGCCGCAGCACGCTTGCGCCCACTGCGGTGGCTGAATCCCTGGAGCACCAGGGCGTCACCTACGAGGGCGCCGGGCCATTTCAACTCGACGGCCGCAGTGGCGACCTGTCGATCCAGTTCTCCGGTCTGGCGCTGCAGGATCCGGCTGGCGTGCGTTTTCGCTACCGATTGATCGGTTACGACGAGCGCTGGCGTTCGGCAGGCAGCCGTCGCACCGTTTATTACACCAATCTGCCTCCCGGCCGTTACCGCTTCGAGGCGGTCGCGACCAGCAGTGCGGGCCTCGAAAGCCCGCAGGCAGCCGTGTTGCGCTTCCGCTTGGTGCCGCCCTTCTATCTCGCGCCGTGGTTCAAGCTTCTGGTGGCCGGCGCCGCTGTGGCGCTGGCCGCGCTTGTCTGGCTGATCTATCGACGTCGCCTGCGCGCCCGTGAACACGCGCTGGAACTCCTGGTGCAACAACGCACGGCAGAACTCGACCGCGCCAATGAGCGTCTGCGGGCGGCCAATCGCGCGCTGGTCGAGGAGTCGCACACCGATGCTCTGACCGGGCTGCGCAACCGCCGCTTCCTCGTTCAGCACCTGGCCGACTGGCGCCGCGAACAGGAGCAGGACGGCCAACGTCGACTGGCCTTCATCCTCATCGACCTCGACCACTTCAAGCGCGTCAACGACCTGCATGGCCACCTGGCGGGCGACGAGGTGCTGCGCCAGATTGCATCGCTGCTGATCGACATCGTCGGCTCCCGCGGCATTGCGCTGCGTTGGGGTGGCGAGGAGTTCCTGCTGGTGATGCCCTCCGAATCGATTGTGGATGCCGCGGAATTCTGCGAAAGGCTGCGCCAGCATGTCGCCAGCAAGCCGTTGCTCCATTCGGGTGGCCGCAGCATCCGGCTGACGGCCTCGATTGGACTTGCGTGGTTCCCGGCGCTGGCCGACGGCAGCGACGGCGACGACTGGAATCTCGCGCTGGAGTTGGCCGACGCCGGCCTCTACCGGATCAAGACTGGAGGTCGCAACGGCTGGGCGATCGTGCGGCCACGCTCGAAAGCCGACAGTTCTGCCTTTGGCGCCGGATTCAGCGCACGCCTGGCACAACTCGAAGCCGCAGGACTGGTGCTGGTGGAAGCCAGCACGTCCCATCGTGGTCGCGCCGCCGCGAGCGAGTAGCAAAAACGGAATTGCCGGCGTGTCGGCAGGCGCAATTTGGCATCATCCCGCCAATCGCTCCCTCGCCCCGACCCATGCCCGCCATCAATCTGTTGCTCGGCGTCATCGCCGCGCTGCTCGCCGCTGCCGCGCTCGGCGCCATCTGGTCGCTGGTCGGCCTTTCGGGCGCCGGTCGCGCCGCCTGGATGGCACCGCTGGTTGCGGTTGTACTGGCATGGTTGCTGCGCTTCAACAACCACCCACCCGGCCGCGCCCGCGCAATCGTCGCCGGGCTGCTGTTGATGCTGACCGCGGCGCACGCCAACTACCTGATGGCAGCTGGCTTCATCGCCGGGCAGATGGGGCTGGAACCGCTCGACGCCTTGCGCATCATCGGTTTCGACATGGCAGTGGCGGTGACCCGGGCGCACACCGAGGCGGGCGACCTGCTTGCCTACGCCGTGGCGCTGGTCCTGGCGATCGCGACGGGATTGCGCCAACCCGGCGAAGCGCCGGGCAAACGCCAGTCTGCTCGTCGGTAGGGTAAAGCCGCCGTGGGGTGGAACCGCCACAGGCGATTCCACCGCTACTCGGCGTGCGATACAACGGTGGAATCGCCTGCGGCGGTTCCACCGTTGTTCCGACAATCAGCCCTTCAGGGCAACCAGCACCTCGTCCAGCATCTTCTTGGCATCGCCGAAGAGCATGCGGTTGTTTTCCTTGTAGAACAGCGGGTTGTCGACGCCGGCATAACCTGACGCCATGCTGCGCTTCATCACGATCGAGGTCTTGGCCTTCCACACTTCGAGCACCGGCATGCCGGCGATCGGACTGGCCGGATCGTCCTGCGCCGCCGGATTGACGATGTCGTTGGCGCCGATCACCATCGCCACGTCGGTGCTCGGGAAGTCGTCGTTCAGCTCATCCATTTCCATCACGATGTCGTAGGGCACCTTGGCTTCGGCCAGCAGCACATTCATGTGGCCGGGCATGCGCCCCGCCACCGGATGAATGCCGAAGCGGATGTTGACGCCCTTGGCGCGCAGGTGCTTGGTGATCTCGTACACCGTGTGCTGGGCCTGCGCCACCGCCATGCCGTAGCCGGGCACGATGATCACGCTCTTCGCTTCGCGCAGCAGTTCGGCGGTTTCCGCGCTGCTGATCGGCACCACCTCGCCCGCCGGCTGTGCGGCCGCCCCACCTGGCGTCGCTCCGCTGGTGGTTCCGAAGCCGCCGGCAATCACGCTGATGAAGTTGCGATTCATCGCCTTGCACATGATGTACGAGAGGATGGCGCCGCTCGATCCCACCAGCGCGCCGGTGACGATCAACAGATCGTTGCTCAGCATGAAGCCGGTGGCTGCCGCCGCCCATCCGGAGTAGCTGTTGAGCATCGAGACCACCACCGGCATGTCGGCGCCGCCAATCGCCATCACCATGTGGATGCCGAACAGCAGCGCGATCGCGGTCATCACGATCAGCGGAGTCATGCCCTCGCTGATGGAATGCGCATTGAGGAACTCGCGCCCGAACCAGATCACCACCAGCAGGCCGATCAGATTGAGCCAGTGGCGCGCGGGCAACAGCAGCGGATTGCCGCCGATCTTGCCTGAGAGCTTGCCGAAGGCGATGACCGAGCCGGAGAAAGTGACGGCACCGATCAGGATGCCGACGTAGATCTCCATATGGTGGATGCTCACCTCGACCGGGCTCAAGCCTGCCGACGATGCCGGATCGATGTAGCTGGCAAAACCGACCAGGCACGCGGCGAGACCGACCAGGCTGTGCATCAGCGCAACCAGCTCAGGCATCTGGGTCATTTTCACGGTGCGCGCGGCATACAGGCCCACCGCGCCACCCACCACCATCGCACCGATGACCCAGGGAATGCCGGCCATGGTGACCCGCGGTCCGAACACCGTCGCCAGCACGGCGATGGTCATGCCGAGCATGCCGTAGAGGTTGCCGCGACGCGAAGTCTCGGGATTGGACAGCCCGCCAAGGCTGAGGATGAAGAGGATGATCGCGCCGATGTAGGCGACAGTGACCAGACTTGCAGACATTGGTGTGTCCCCTACTTTTGGAACATCTGCAGCATGCGCTGCGTGACGGCGAATCCGCCGAACATGTTGACCGCGGTCAGCGCGAGAGCCGCCACCGCCATCCAGCGTATCCAGCCTTCTGGCCCAAGCTGGACCAGAGCGCCGATGGCGATGATGCTGCTGATGGCATTGGTGACGCTCATCAGCGGCGTATGCAGCGCCGGCGTCACGTTCCACACCACCATGTAGCCGACAAAGCAGGCCAGCACGAACACCGTGAAGTGCGCCAGGAAAGCCGGCGGCGCGCCGGAGCCGATGAACCAGAACAGCAGTGCGGCGACAGCGAACATCACAGCAGTGCTTTTCGCCGATGCCGGAGCGCTGGCCTTGCCGTGACCACCGCTCTTCTTCTGCACCGCAGCCGCCGGCTTGGCCGCCGGCGCAGCGGGCAGCTTGGGCGCCGGAGCCGGCCAGGTGACTTCGCCATTCTTGATGACGGTCAGGCCGCGGATGGCGTCATCCTCCATGTTGACGTCGATCTTGCCGTCCTTGGTCTTGCACAGCTCTTCGGTCAGACGGAACAGATTGGTGGCGTACAAGGTCGACGACTGCTTGGCCAGACGACTGGTCAGGTCGGTGTAGCCGACGATGGTCACGCCATGCCTGACCACCGCCTCGCCGGGCACGGTCAACTCACAGTTGCCGCCGCGCTCGGCCGCCATGTCGACGATCACGCTGCCCGGCTTCATGCTCTTGACCATGTCGGCGGTGATCAGCCGCGGCGCAGGTTTGCCGGGGATCAGCGCGGTGGTGATGATGATGTCCACCTCGCGCGCCTGCTTGGCGTACATCTCACGCTGGGCCTGCTGGAAACCCTCGCTCATCACCTTGGCGTAACCACCGCCACCGGAACCCTCTTCTTCGTAATCGACCTTGACGAACTCGCCACCCAGCGAAACCACCTGGTCCGCCACTTCGGCACGGGTGTCGTTGGCGCGCACGATGGCGCCAAGACCAGCGGCCGTGCCGATCGCCGCGAGTCCGGCCACGCCGGCGCCGGCGATGAACACCTTGGCCGGCGGCACCTTGCCAGCGGCGGTGATCTGACCGTTGAAGAAGCGGCCGAAGGCGTTGGCGGCTTCGATCACGGCGCGATAGCCGGCAACGCCGGCCTGCGAGGTCAGCGCGTCCATCTTCTGCGCGCGGCTGAGCATGCGCGGCAACGCATCGATCGCCAACACCGTGGCTTTCTTCGCGGCGAGCTGCTGCATCAGTTCCGGGTTCTGCGCGGGCCAGACGAACCCGATCAGCGTGCCACCTTCGCGCAGCAGCCCAACCTCGTCCGATGTCGGAACGCCGACCTTGAAGACGATGTCGGACGCCGACCACAGATTGGCTGCACCGTGAACGATCTGCGCGCCGGCCGCGCTGTAGGTTTCGTCGCTGCAATTGGCTGCATCGCCGGCGCCGGATTCGACGGCGACCTTGAAGCCGAGCTTGATCAGCTTTTCGACGACTTCGGGAACGGTCGCAACGCGCTTCTCGCCCGCGATGACCTCTCGTGGCACTCCGATGGTCAGTGACATTCAGTTCTCCATGACTCGTTTCGTAAGCGTGGAAAATACGGCCCGGGCTGCAAGCTACCCACGCAATCCCGCCCGCCCGTTGACGCGCATCAAGAAGCAGCCAGCAAACAGCCACCCAGCTCGCCGATGCTACGACCTTCGGGCCGCGTCGGGAGGACCACCGGGAGCAATTTGTGCGGTCGCGTGACTTGTCCCGGGCGTCTGCCGCCCGCTGCCGCCGCGGCTGCACATGCTTCGGTGGGTCCAGACTTGTCTGGACGCTCTCCTGGCGCCACTCGCTTTGGTAGGTCCAGACTTGTCTGGATGCTCTCCTGGCGCCACTCGCTTTGGTAGGTCCAGACTTGTCTGGACGCTCTCCTGGCGCCACTCGCTTTGGTAGGTCCAGAC
>ERZ761602.1807-NODE-1807-length-36814-cov-6.599146_pt1 | contig 36814 bp, 36 predicted proteins | sample MGYA00512165_ERZ761602 | MGnify/ENA primary metagenome ERZ761602 (study PRJEB28899, sample SAMN02445085) | bioreactor sludge metagenome | biome: EBPR sludge; isolation source: Thorneside wastewater treatment plant | place: Australia: Brisbane, Thorneside...
TCGTAATGGCTCCAGCCATTGGCGCGCCCGTCGTCCGGCTCGAAGGTCATGTGCGTCACCGCCTCGCCGCCCGGCACAAGTGCCAGCAGCAGGCGGCACAGGTCATCGACGTGGATATAGCTGGCCCGCCCGTCGCGCGCCGGCATCGGCATCAGGCCCCAGCGGGCCATGCGGAACATGTCGAGGATCTCGGTATCGCGCGGGCCATAGATCCCCGGCGGGCGGACGATCGTCCAGTCAAGACCGGAGGCGCGGACCAGCTTCTCCGCGCGGGCCTTGCTGGCGCCATAGGCGGAAAGCTCCGGTTCACGCGCGGAAAGCGAGGAAACGTGAACGAAGCGCGGCACACCTTCGGCCTTGGCGGCTTCGATCACGTTCAGCGTGCCGGTGACGTTGCCGGCTTCGAACCCGGCCGCATCGGGCGCATTGACCACTCCGGCGATGTGGATCACCGCCTCTGCGCCGCGCACCAGCTGGCGCAGCGCGGCCTTGGCTTCCAGATCGCCGCGGACCCATTCCACGCCGTCGCGGGGCGGCTGATCGCGGCGGGTCAGGGCCCTGACCGGCACGCCTTCCCGCCCGGCCAGATCGAGCAGGCCCTGCCCGACAAAACCGGTCGCCCCGGTCACGGCAATGGTCACAGCACCACCATCTGATCGCGGTGGACCACGGCGGAGCGCGGCGCATAGCCCAGGATTTCGGCGTGGTCGGCCGATTGCCGCCCCATCAGCCGGGCGCATTCCAGCGCGTCGTATTCGGCCAGGCCATGGGCCAGCGTGGTGCCGGCCTCATCGCGCACCGCCACGGCATCGCCGCGCTGGAACTCGCCTTCCACCCGGATCACCCCGGCGGCGAGCAGGCTGGAGCCCTTGCCCAGCGCGCGGGCTGCCCCGGCATCGATCACCAGCGCGCCTTTCAGCCGCAGCCGCCCGCCCAGCCAGGCCTTGCGCCCGGCATCCTTGCGGCGCGGCAGGAACAGCGTGCCGATGCCCTGCTGGCAGGCCCGCGAAATGGGGGCATCATGCAGGCCGGATGCAATCGCCAGGGCAATCCCGGCGCGCTCGGCAATCTCTGCCGCCTGAAGCTTTGACGTCATCCCGCCGGAACCCATGCCGGAAGAACTGCCCCCGGTCGCCATGGCGTGGATGTCTGCCGTCACGCCGCGTACTTCGTCCAGTAGCACCGCGCCGGACTCTGCCGGGTTGCGATCGAACAGCCCGTCGACATCGGACAGCAGCAGCACGCCCTGGGCCTGCGCCGCCTGGGCCACACGGGCCGCCAGCCGGTCGTTATCGCCAAAACGGATTTCCTGCGTCGCCACGCTGTCATTCTCGTTGATCACCGGCACGGCCCCGGCATCGAGCAGCCGGGTCAGCGTGGCCGTGGCGTTGAGATAGCGGCGGCGGTCTTCAAGGTCTTCCAGCGTCAGCAGCAATTGCGCCGCGGTGATCCCGTGCGCGCCGAGCAGATCGGCCCACAGGCCGGACAGCGCGATCTGCCCCACGGCGGCGGCGGCCTGGGCATCGGCCAGACTGCCGCGTCCGCCCCGTTCCAGCCCCAACTTGGCCGCGCCCAGCGCAATCGCACCGGAGGATACCACGATGACTTCCTGCCCGCGCGCCTTGGCCGCAGCGATTTCCGCCACCAGCCCTTCGAGCCAGCCACGCCGCACGCCGTCTTTCCCGACCAGCAGCGACGAGCCGACCTTGACCACCAGCCGGGGGCAGGCGGTCTTGTCGGCCAGGTCAGAGAGGCGGGCGATTTTCATGCCCTGCCGATTACGGGAATGCGCGGTTTATGCAACCTTCGCGCGATCAGATCGGCGACCAGGGCCTGTCGTCGCCTTCTTCCTGCTCGCCGCTCGGGCGCTCGGTTACCGTGGCGGCGGGAAGGTATTCGATCACCGCATCAAGCAGCGCGTCCATGCCCTTCCCGGTCGCGCCGGAAATCGGGTAGATCTTCTTGGCACCGGCCGCCTTCAGTTCCTTGATGAACATCTTCACCAGTTCGGCGTCGACCGTGTCGATCTTGTTGAGCGCAATCAGGCGCGGCTTTTCGTCCAGACCGTTGCCATAGGCTTCCAGTTCTTCCTCGACGATGTGGAGCGCTTCGGCCGGGTCGGTGCCGTTGATGTCGATCAGGTGGATCAGCACGCGGCAGCGTTCGATATGGCCCAGGAACCGGTCGCCGATCCCCGCCCCGTCGGCTGCCCCGGCGATCAGGCCGGGAATATCGGCCAGCACGAATTCGCGGTTGCGGTGGCGGACCACGCCCAGCTGCGGCTTCAGCGTGGTGAAGGCATAGTCGCCCACCTTGGCCTTGGTATTGGTGATCTGGTTGATGAAAGTGCTCTTGCCGGCATTGGGCAGGCCGACCAGGCCGACATCGGCCAGCAGTTTCAGCCGCAGCCAGACGTACATTTCCTCGCCCATTTCGCCCGGTTGGTGCTGGCGCGGGGCGCGGTTGGTGCTGGTCTTGTAACTGGCGTTGCCGCGCCCACCCAGCCCGCCATGGAGGAAGGTGACACGCTGACCGGCCTCGGTCAGGTCCAGCAGCACCGTCTCGCGGTCTTCGTCGGAAATAATCTGGGTGCCGACCGGAACCTTGATCACCAGGTCCTTGCCGGCCGCGCCGTTGCGGTCCTTGCCCGAACCATGAACCCCGCGCGGAGCCTTGAAGTGCTGGGTATAACGGAAGTCGATCAGGGTATTGAGGCCGGCAACGGCTTCGAAAATGATGTCGCCGCCCTTGCCGCCGTTGCCGCCATCGGGCCCGCCGTATTCGATGTACTTTTCCCGCCGGAACGAGACCGCCCCGGGGCCGCCCTGGCCCGAGCGGATATAGATCTTGGCCTGGTCGAGAAAATGCATGGGAATCTATCTAGCGTGAAAAGGCGCGAATGTCGCGGATAAGTCCAGTTTGCCGAGAATTGCCTCAGCTTGCGGCGAGAATGGCTGCGTTCGAGAACCGGAGCGGAGCGGCCTGCTGGCCGTGGGCACCGGAAGCGCAGAAGGCTGCCGTTCGCAGGCCAGGATGTGGCAATTATCGGTGCACTGGAATGGTGGAGCCGAGGGGGATCGAACCCCTGACCTCGTCATTGCGAACGACGCGCTCTCCCATCTGAGCTACGGCCCCGTTCCAGTGCGTGCAGGCGGCAAGCCGCCCGTTGCGAGGCGCCCCCTTAGCGAATGGGCGTGACGCTTGGAAGGCCTAATTTTACCGGCGGGTGCCCGGTCCGGCCGCGGTCCCGCCAGCAGCAGGCGCGGCGGCCTTGGGCGCGTACTTCTCGTCCCAGGCGGCGGCATCGGCGCGGTACTGTTCGTAAGACCGGAAGAAGCCTTCGAAAACGGTATCCAGCATGGCGAGGTTGCGGGTCGAAAACGCGGTCAGCTCCGCCGGCTTCAGCGTCAGCGATTCCCGCGCCATGACCAGTGCCGCATCGCAGAACCGCTCCAGCGTCGGCGGGAAGGCGTAATAATTGTAGACCTGCGTCATGTAGGCCTCGCGCGGGCGGATCCAGCTGGTGCCGTGACGCTTCTTGAACTCGGTATCCACGCTGCGGTTGGCCGTGGTCAGGCCTTTCTTGTGCACGGTCAGGAACTTCTTGTAGCCAACCAGGATGTCGGCATGTTCCGGCTTCTGGCAGTTAAGCGCGGCCACGTTGTAGGCCGATCGCAGGTTCCACACGGTTTGCGCCGGGCTGATCCCCGAATTGACCGTCACGCGAACGCCGTTTGCGCCGACCGGCGGCACGGCGAATGCGGCCGAAGCGCCCAGCGGCGGCAGCGGACGCGGCGGAATATAGACCACCACCGGCGGGGGTGGCGGCGGCGGGGGGGGCGGCGGCGGGGTCGATTTGGGGCCGCAACCCACCAAGACTGCCGCACCTGCCAGAACCAGTCCGAAACCTGCCCAATTGCGCATCTGCAAACCCATCGCTTTCAATATTGCTCCCGTCCGGTCGGCACGGGGCTGTCCTTGCGCGGTTAACTAACCGCTTCGCGTCATAAAGCAAATGCCCGGAGTGCTTGGAAGCACCCCGGGCACGCCATTCCGTTTGCGGTTCGCGCTCAGTCGCGGCTGCCGAGGAAGCTCAGCAGGAACTGGAACATGTTGATGAAGTCGAGATAGAGCGACAGCGCGCCCAGGATCACGACCTTGCCCATCATGTCCGTGCCGGCCACGTGGTAGTAGGTATCGCGCAGACGCTGGGTGTCATAGGCGGTCAGCCCGGCGAAGATCAGCACGCCGATTGCCGAGATCGCCAGGGCCAGCGGCCCCGAGGCCAGCCAAAGGTTGAGCAGCATGGCGATGACCAGGCCGATCACGCCCATCACCAGGAAGCTGCCCATGCCGGACAGGTTGCGCTTGGTGGTGTAGCCATAGAGGCTGAGACCGGCGAAGGCCCCCGCCGTGGCGAAGAAGGTCAGTGCGATCGACGGGCCGGTGTAGACCAGCAGCAGCGCCGAAAGCGACAGGCCCATCACCACGCTGAAGGACCAGAACATCGTCTTCAGCGTGCCTTCCGAACGGGCGGGGCTGAAGAAGAAGATAAAGGCCAGCGGGGCAAGCACGATTACCCAGTACAGCGGGGTGGCCATGACCTGCGCGGCTAGGCCCGAATTGGCGAACAGCAGGGCCACGATGCCCGAAAGCAGCACGCCCGAAGCCATGTAATTGTAAATCGACAGCATGTAGCGCCGCAGACCCTGGTCCATGGTGACGGCGCCAAGCGCTTCACCATTGAGGGCCGGACCCCGGCTGCCAAACGGCGAGCTGGTCGTCCGCGGGTCGTTCCATTCAGCCATGACAAACTCCTTTGCCGCCCCACGATAGGGACGATGGAGCAAATATCGGGCGAGTCGGTTAAGGATTCAAGCAAAACCGGAACGATTTCGTCGTCTTTCGACAAACCGCATTCAGCCCCTTGCCGCCGCCGCCAGCTCCGCCCCGCGATCCCGCGCGGCTTTGAGCGTTTCGGCCACCAGTTCGGCAAAGGCGCCATCGGCATCGATTACCGCCAGGCCAGCCGCCGTGGTCCCGCCCGGACTGGTCACCCGCCGGGCCAGTTCCGCCGGCGTTTCGGTTGACCGTGCCGCCAGCGCCGCCGCGCCTTCGACCATGGCCCGGGCCAGCCGGTCGGCCTGTGCCGGGTCAAGCCCCAGCGCCGTCCCGCCATCGGCCAGGGCGGCAATGAAGCGGTAGACGAAGGCGGGACCGGACCCGGCCAGCGCCGTCACCGCGTCCAGCTGATCCTCGGCCTCCAGCCATTCGGCCGTGCCAAGCGGGTCAAGGAGCGCGCCCACCTTGGCCTTGCCAGCCTCATCCAGCCCCTGCGAGAACAGGCCCAGGGGCGACTTGCCGATCGCGGCGGCCAGATTGGGCATAACCCGGACCAGCCCGGCCGCCTCGGGGAAGGCGGCGGCCAGTGTCGCCAGCTCCGCCCCGGCCAGGATCGACAGCACCACTGCCCCGCGCGTTGCCGGAGCCAGCGCGGGGGCGACTTCAGGCAGCGATTGCGGCTTGATCCCCAACAAGACAATCTCGAACCGCTCGGCTGGCACAGCGCGCAGCAACCGCACGCCAGCCGGTGCCTCGGCCAGCACCGGATCGACCACGGTGAACCGTGCCGGATCAAGCCCAGCCGCCAGCCATCCGGCCAGCATTGCTCCGCCCATGTTGCCGCAGCCGCAGATCAGAATCGTCACGCAGTGTCTCCAGTCTCCCCTCCCGTCAGCGGGTATGGGAATCACGGTGCTTCGCGATTATCTCAGGCTTCGCCGGCCGCGTCGACCAGCGCGCTGGACAGGGCCTCGGCCGGAGTCTTGTCACCCCACAGCACGAACTGGAAAGCCGGATAGAACCGGTCGCATTCTTCCACCGCCGCTTCGACCGCGACCTGGGCCTGGGCGAGGCTGAGCAGGCCCTCGTCACCCAGCAGCAAGCCGTGACGGTAGAGCAGGACATTGCCGCTCGACCACATGTCGAAATGGCCGACCCACAGCTGTTCGTTGACCATGGCCAGCAGTTCGAACACGGCGGCGCGCTTGTCGTCCGGTACGCGGATATCGGGCAGGCACAGCAGTTGCAGCACGTGATCCTCGCGCCGCCACACCCCGCGCAGTGTGTAACTGGCCCAGGATCCCTTGATCTCGCCCGACATCTCGTCCTCGGCGATGAATTCACAGGGCCAGCCGCGCGCCTCGAACAGCGAGGCGAGCATGTCGACGGGGGCCGCGTCTTCCTCGCGCTCGTAATGGCGGTCGCCTTGGATCATGCGGCGCTGGATGCCGTGCCAGAGGGGCAATCGACAATCCGCCCCGCTGCCAGCCCTGCGCAAAACTCGACAAGCCTGTTTACAAGGTGTGGAAAAGGGGTGGATGGCGCAGGCACCGGATCAGGCCGCAGGCCAGCCGCGATGGTTACTTGCCGCCACCCAGCGCCTCGACCACCTGCCCGGCCGGGCTGGTCCAGACAAAGGCGCCGTCGATCCCGGCCTTCTTGAGCTGGGCCAGGAAGGCATTGGCCTCACGCGTTGAGGCAAAGGGGCCGGCCAGCAGGCGGTTGGTTTGTCCCCACGGTGAAGTACTGGGGCTGCGTCCCTTGAAAACGGCCGGATTCTCGCGCGCGAAGCGCCGCCAGTCAAAGGCCAGCGCGGACTTATTACGACCCGCCGCCACTTGCACCCAGATTCGGCTGGGCTGGCTGCGCAGGGCCTTTTCCTTGGCCGCCTTTTCCTTGGCCAGCTTGTCCTTTTCGGCCTTTTCCTTGGCCGCCTTGTCCTTTGCCGCCTTGTCCCGGGCGGCCTTGTCGGCAGCGGCCTTGTCCGGCACCGGCTTGTCGGCGGCGGGCTTTGCCGCAGCGGCAGGCTGGGCCGGCGGTCCGGCCGGAGCGAGCTGGCGTATATCGACCGCGCCTTCCTGCGGCTCCACTTCGCGGCTGGGCGGGGCCAGATCGGCGAAGGCTTCGTCGATGCTGGTCGGGCGCGGTGCGGGAGGCGGCGGTGCAGGAGGAGGCGGGGGTGGCGGTGCCTGGCGGACCGGCGGCGGGCTTGGCGCTGGCGCGGTCCGGGCCAGATCGAAGCCTGGGGCCGGAGCCGGGGCAAGCGGCGCCTGCGCGACCTGCACCGACGGCGGCGCAGGAACCGGTACCGGTGCAGGAGCAGGTGACGGCGCAGGCGCGGTCACAACCGGCGGCTTTGCAGGCGGCAGCTCTCCCTGGACTGGCTTGGGGCCATTGGGAGCCGTCACCCGGGCGACCTGTGGCTCGGGTGGCGGCACCGGGGCCGGTGCGGGCGGGCGTGACGCAACTTCCACGGGCGCAGCCTTGGGCGGGGCCTTCGCCTGTCTCGATGTCCGGTCACGCCCGCGCACGCGGCTCGGCTTGCGGGTCGATGCGGTGGTTGCGACCGGGGCAGGTGGCGGAGTTGGCGCGGCGGCCACTTGGACGCGCGAACGCGAGTAATAGGCCAGGCGCGGATCATCATTGCCGATCTCGGCCGCGCGGGGGAAACGTCCCAGGTTGGCCGCTCCGGCCTGCTGCGCCGCCGTCAGCCGCGGCATGTAGCGCAGATAGGCGGTGATCGCGGTCGCCATGTCAGGCGGCATGGTCTGCCGCGCGATCTCTTCCGCCTCGTCGGTGGCCCCCAGAATGGCAAGGCCGAAGGCGCGGGTCCGCCAGGCGGCCTTGTCGTTCTTCTGCAGCAGCGGCCCCAGCGTCCGTTCCATCCCGGCCCGGTCGCGGGAAATGGCCAGGCTCAGCGCGAGGCGACGGGTCGTCTCGTCATTCGGCGCACCGGCCAGCGACTGGCGGTAGAAAACCTGGGCGGTCAGGTTGTCGCCGACCAGGTCGAAGGCCAGCCCGCGGTCCGCCAGCAAGGCCGGTTCGATCGGTCCGGCCTTCTCCGCTTCATCGAACAGCTCGATCGCGGTGAACGGATCCTCGCTCAGCACATAGGCGCTGGCCAGGCCGGCCTTGATCCGGGCATTGTCCGGCTGGATCGCCAGAGCGCGGCGATAGAACCCGATGGCTGCCTGCCCGTCGCCAAGGTCGAGCGAGGCCCGGCCAGCCTCGGTCAGGGCATCGACATCCTGCGGGTTCTTGGCCAGCTTGCCCAGTGCATCGTTGAGCCGCATGCCGGGCGACTTGACCGGCACCGGCTGCACCACCGGCTTGCTGATCTGCGGCACGGGGGCATCCTGCGCCCAGGCCGGAGCGACAAGAGGCAAACTGGCGGTGAGCGCCAGCAGCGGCAGACGAAAGCGCGACGGGGAAAGCGTGGTCCGGGGCATCATGCAAGCAGTCGGGGATTCGCGCCTGACAGGCAAGCGGGGGACAGCACCGTTACCCGATGCTATCCCCCGGTTTGACGCAATCGGCAGCCACCAGCGGCCTTACTGGTTGTTCTGACGGCCCAGGAAGCGCGGGATCGAGATCGCCGGACCATCATCGTCCTCGTCATCGTCGTCAGCCGGACGGCTGCCCCCGCGCGAAAGATTGGCCATGCGTTCGAACAGCGTTGCACCGCCGCCACCGGCCCGGGGCGGGCGCGGCTGTGCCGGCGGGGCGGGTTCGCTGCCGCCATCGCCATCGCCACTGCCCAGCGATCCGGCCTCGGCCGTATCGTCGCTGCTGGAAATCAGCCCGCGGCGACGGCCGGGCATCGCCCCACCGGCCACCGGCTCATCTTCCTCGACCAGCCGGTCGGCATCGAGCAGCAGCTCGTCCCCGCCGCCAGACGCGCCTTCATCGGCTTCGAATTCCAGTTCCAGCGGCTCATCCGCCCCGCCAGCGGTCTCGCCGCCATCGGGCGGAGTCAGCTCCGGCAAATCCCAATCATCGTCGGCGGCATGATCGGCCGGAGCCTCAAACGCCGGTTCCGGCTCGGGCTCGGGCTCGGGCGCGGCGGCAACCGGTTCCGGTTCGGGCGCGGGTTCGGGTGCGCTCTGGCGCTCGAACAGCGGTTCGGCAGCCGGCACGGCCATGGCCGGGCGAGCCGGCCCGCGCGACGCGCCGAGGTTGAACGGTCGGCTGCTCGCATCCTCGACCATGGCGGCATTCTGTTCGATCCCGGTGGCGACCACCGAGACGCGGATCTTGCCGTTGAGATCGGGATTGAACGCGCTGCCCCAGATGATGTTGGCATTGGGATCGACCAGCTCGCGGATGTGGTTCGCGGCTTCGTCCACTTCCAGCAGCTTCATGTCGTCGCCGCCGATGATCGAGATGATGACGCCCTTGGCGCCCTGCATCGAGACACCGTCGAGCAGCGGGTTGGCGATTGCCTTCTCCGCGGCTTCAAGCGCGCGGTTTTCACCGCTGCCCTCGCCCGTGCCCATCATCGCCTTGCCCATTTCAGCCATGACCGAGCGGACGTCGGCAAAGTCGAGGTTGATCAGGCCCGGCATGACCATCAGGTCGGTGATCGAGCGCACCCCCTGCTGGAGCACCTCGTCCGCCATCTGGAAGGCTTCCTTGAAGGTGGTTTCCGCCTTGGCGACCAGGAACAGGTTCTGGTTGGGAATGACGATCAGGGTATCGACGTGCTTTTGCAGTTCCTCGATCCCCGCCTCGGCCGCGCGCATCCGGCGGGTGCCTTCGAACAGGAACGGCTTGGTCACCACCCCGACGGTCAGCACGCCCTTGTCACGCGCCGCCTTGGCCACGACCGGAGCCGCGCCGGTGCCGGTGCCGCCGCCCATCCCGGCGGCGATGAAGCACATGTGCACGCCGTCCAGCGCGCGATCGATCAGGTCCAGGCTCTCCTCCGCCGCGGCCCGGCCCACTTCGGGACGGGCACCGGCACCCAGGCCCTGGGTGATTTCCGAGCCAAGCTGGATGCGGTGTTCGGCGATCGCGTTGTTGAGCGCCTGGGCATCGGTATTGGCGACGACGAAGTCGACCCCTTCGATCCCGGCGGTAATCATGTTGGCAATCGCGTTGCCACCGGCACCGCCCACCCCGATCACGGTGATCCGGGGACGGAGCTCTTCCACGGCGGGAGGTCCGATATTGATGCTCATTTACGCTCTCCTGTCCGCACGGCGGATGCATTTCATGCGAATGACATGGTTCTTGCACCCTTCGAATCGCTGAATCAAAGGCGCGTCAACCATTTTCCACAATCGCCCGGTCACCAGACTGACCGGAAATCCCTTCAAAAATACTCCCGAACCGCGCGATAGAGCCGGTTGACCAGCCCGAAACCTTTGTAACGAACGATCGGTTGATAGCTCGGCCCGATCGATCGGATATCGATCGGATCGGCCGCCGCGTAGAGGACCAGACCGGCCAGTGTCGAAAACCCAGGGGTCGCGTGGGCCTCGGCCAGCCCCTTGAGATGCTGCGGCTTGCCCAGTCGCACCGGCTTACCCAGGGCGCCCTGGGTGAAGTCGGCAAGGCCGGCCAGTTCCGCCCCGCCGCCGGTCAGCACCACCAGCTGCCCGCGCTGGCCGGTAAAGCCCAGGCCCTTCAGCGCCTTTGACACTTCTTCCACCCAGCCCGCCAGCTGCGCAGTGATGACCGAAACCAGCTCGGCCCGGGGAATGCGGTTCTTGTCGTCGGCATGGCGCGCAGCCGGGCCGCCCGCTTCCTCGCCTGGGGCATTGACCGGGATCATCTCGCGGTGGTCGGTCGGGCTGGCGATGGCCGAACCGTGGACGCATTTCAGCCGCTCGGCCTGGAACCGGCGAATGCCGAAGGCGCTGGCCACGGCATCGGTGATGTCTCCCGATCCAAGCGGGATCGTCACCATTCCCAGCAACATGCCGCCGGCGTAGACCGAGACATTGGTCACTTCCCCGCCGAATTCGACCAGCGCCACGCCCAGTTCGCGCTCTTCCGCCGTCAGGCAGGCGTGCCCGGCCGCGACCGGCGATCCGACCACGGCCTCGACCTGCAAGTGCGCGTTCTGGACCGCTTCGGTGATGTTGCGGATCGGCGCGCCATCGGCCAGCATCACGTGGATATCCACCCCCAGCCGTTCGGCATGAAGGCCCTTGGGATCGGACACCCCGTCGGCCCCGTCCAGCGTGTAATGCGCCGGCTGGGCATGGAGCACCAGCCGCCCGTCGGGCTGGATCACGTCGCGGGCGGACACCAGCAGCTGCTCGATATCCTCCGCCTCGATCCTGCGCCCGCCGATATCGACTTCGACCTGCGCGACCTGGCTGGCCAGCCCCGCGCCGGAACAGCCGATCCAGACGCTCTGGACCGAAGTATTGGCCATTTTCTCGGCCCGCTCCACCGCGTCGCGCACGGCATAGGTGGCGGCCTGCATGTCGGTCACGTAACCGCGCTTGATCCCCTGGGCAGCACGGTGGCCGGAGCCCAGCACGACCATTTCGCCGGTCTCGGTCAGCCCGGCGACCATGGCCGAGATGCGGAACGAGCCGATATTTACCGCACCATAGACACGGGCAATGCGGGGCGCGGCCATCACTGCTTCTCCTTCGGCTTGTCGGCGGTCTTGCTGGCTGGCTTTTCGGCCTTCGCGGCTTCGGCCTTGGCGGCAGTCGTGGCTGCTGCCTGGGGTTGTTCGACCGGATCGGTCCGGCCCGGGACCCGCAGATAGATCCGGTCGGGCGCGCGCATGTCAAAGGCCTGGGCCTTGCCGCCGAGCAGACGGTTACGTCCGTCGAGCTGGGCAAAGGTCATCAGCGCCTTGGCCGATGCCTCCTTGCCTTCGGGCAGGGCCAGCAGCTGGCCGGTCTTGAAGGTCAGGTTCCAGCGGCGGTTGCCGACCCATTCGGCGCTGCGCAGCTGCGGTCGCAGCGCGGGCGCGGCCTCGATCAGTTCGGTCAGCGCCGCAACCTGCCGGCCCGCACCGGGGCCTTTCAGCAGCAGCTTGCCCTTGGCCCGCTCGGCCGAGACGACTTCCAGCTCCTGCCCGTCCTTGTCGATCAGCACCAGCCGGTCGGCCTTCTGGACCACGGCCACGGGCTTCCTTTCGACAATGTCGATTACCAGCGTATCGGGCAGCTGGCGCGAAACCCGCGCGTCCTCAACCCACGACAGCTGGAGCAGCTTTTCCCGCACGGCGGCCACATCGACGAACGGCATCGCCCGATCACGATCGGCCAGCACGATCTGGTAGATCTTCAACTCGTTGAGGTTGCTGGTCCCGCGCACGTTGACGTTGTGCAGTTCAAACCCGGCATCGTGGGAAAACAGCGCGATCTGCTCGCGCGCCATGGCCGGAACCCCGGCAAAGCTGGCCGCCAGCCACAGGCCGACCGCCACCACGCCCAGGATCGCCGCCAGGAACAGGCGGTGGAGCTGGCTTTCGCTGAGCGGGACGAAGCCCATAGCGGTATCGATCGCCGATCCGGTCCGGGCCTTGGCGGTGCGGACCTTCTGGGCCTTGCCCTGGGCGGCAGCGGCACGGCGCACGCCCTTGCCGCCGCGCTTGATCGTGCGGGCGCTCATGCAGCCTTCTCCTTCAGGGCATCGGCAATGATCATCTCGACCAGGTCACCATAGGAAATGCCAAGATGCTTCGCCTGTTCCGGGACCAGGCTGAGCGGGGTCATGCCGGGCTGGGTGTTGGTTTCCAGCACGAACAGCCCTTCCACCCCGCGTTCATCGTCCCAGCGGAAATCGGTGCGGCTGCAGCCCTTGCAGCCCAGCAGCTGGTGGCAGCGCAGCGCGATGTCGAGGCAGGCCCTGGTGATCTCGTCCGGGATTTCCGCCGGGCAGACATGCTCGGTCATGCCTTCGGTGTACTTGGCGTCAAAATCGTAGAAGCCGCTCTTGGGCTTCAGTTCGGTCACCATCAGGGCCTTGTCGCCCAGCACTGCGGTGGTCAGTTCGCGCCCGCGGATAAAGGGCTCGGCCAGCAGCCGGTCGAATTCCTGCCATGGCCCCTTGGCATCGCGGCTGATCGGGTTGCCGTAATTGCCCTCGGCCGTGACAATCGCCACGCCGACCGACGAGCCCTCGTTGACGGGCTTCAGCACATAGGGCCGTTCAAGCGGATCGCGCTCATGGATTTCGGCCACGTCGACGATCCGCCCGCCCGGCATAGGAATGCCGTGGGGAACCAGCGCCTGCTTGGTCAGTTCCTTGTCGATCGCGATCACCGAGGTGACCATGCCGGAATGGGTATAGGTCAGCCCCATCAGGTCCATCAGCCCCTGGACCGATCCGTCTTCACCCGGCGAACCGTGGAGCGCGTTGAACACCACGTCGGGCGCAGCCTCGGCCAGCCGCGCGGCGACATCCCGGCCCATGTCGATCCGGGTGACGCGGTGTCCGCGCTCTTCCAGCGCCTTGGCCACGCCCTCCCCGCTCATCAGCGAGACTGGCCGCTCGTTCGACCAGCCGCCCATCAGGACCGCGACATGGAGTTTCGGAAGGCTCACTTTTTACCCACCCTTTGAATTTCCCATTCGAGCTCGACGCCCGACTTGTCTTTCACCCGGCGCCGCACTTCCTCGCCCAGCGCCTCGATATCGGTGCTGGTGGCCTCGCCCAGATTGAGCAGGAAGTTGGTGTGCTTCTCGCTCACCTGCGCGCCGCCCAGGATCAGACCCCGGCACCCGGCTTCGTCCACCAGTTGCCAGGCCTTGTGCCCCGGCGGGTTCTTGAACGTGCTGCCACCGGTCTTGCTGCGCAGCGGCTGGCTGGCTTCGCGGCTGGCGGAAATGCGGTCCATTTCGGCCTGGATATCCGCCGGCACGCCGGGCCGCCCCTTGAACCGCGCGGCGACCACGATCGCGCCGTCCGGCAATTCGCTGTGGCGATAGGTGTAATGCAGGTCTGCCACCGGCAGCGTGACCAGCGAACCATCGCGCAGCACCACGTCACAATCGACCAGGATATCCTTGACCTCGCCGCCATAGGCCCCGCCGTTCATCCGCACGAAGCCGCCGACCGTGCCGGGGATCGAGCGGAGGAATTCCAGCCCGGCAATGCCGTTGTCGCGCGCGGTGGAGGAAACCAGAATCCCGCTCGCCCCGCCTCCGCAATCGAGCGTCAGGTCGGCGCTCTTGCTCACTTTGGCGAAAGTCTTGCCCAGTCGCACCACCACGCCCGGCACGCCGCCATCGCGGACGATCAGGTTGCTGCCCAGCCCCAGCGCCATGACCGGCACCTTGGGATCGAGATCGCGCAGGAACCGTTGCAGATCGGCCAGGTCCTTCGGCTCGAACAGCCACTCGGCCGCGCCGCCGGACTTGAACCAGACCAGCGGAGCCAGCGGGGCGTTCGGCGTCAATTTGCCCGCCACCTTGGGAAGGGCATCGGCCATCATCCGCCCGCCCTCAGGAACTTGATCTTTTCGGCCAGACCGCCGGCCCACTTGGTGATGTCGCCCGCGCCCAGGCAGACCACCATGTCGCCCGGCTGGACGCTGTCCGCCAGCACGCTGGCCAGGCCATCGGCCCCGGCCACGGTGTGTGCGCTGCGGTGACCGCGGGCCTTGATCCCTTCGACCAGGGCATCTGCATCGACGCCTTCGATCGGTGCTTCGCCGGCCGGGTAGACCGGCGCGGCATAGACCACGTCGGCATCGTTGAAGGCGGCCTGAAAGTCTTCCATGTGATCGCGCAGGCGGGTGAAGCGGTGCGGCTGGACCACGGCGATGACCCGCCCGGTGCCCACCCCTTCGCGCGCGGCGGCCAGCACGGCGCGGATTTCCACCGGGTGGTGGCCGTAATCGTCGATGATGGTGGCACCATCGACCTCGCCCACCTTGGTGAAGCGGCGCTTGACCCCGCCGAACTTGGCGAAGCCGGTCCGGATCACGTCATCCGGCACGCCCATTTCCACCGCCACGCCAACCGCGGCCAGCGCGTTCTGGACGTTATGGCGGCCGGGCATGGGCAGTTCGATGCCCTCGATCCGGCGGGCCGAGCCATCGCGCTGGCGCAGCACCGCGTCAAACCGGTTGCCGCCGGGGAACGGGGTCACGTTCTCGCCCCGCACGTCGGCCTGGGCGGAGAAGCCATAGGTTACCACGCGGCGGTCGCGGACCTTGGGAATGACGGCCTGAACCTCGGGATGATCGATGCACAGCACTGCGCAGCCATAGAACGGCACGTTCTCGATAAATTCGACGAAAGCGTCCTTGATCGCATCGAAGCTGCCGTAATGATCGAGGTGTTCGGGATCGATATTGGTGACGACCGCAATGGTGCCGTCGAGCCGCAGGAACGAGCCGTCGCTCTCGTCCGCTTCCACCACCATCCAGTCGCTCGCGCCCAGTCGGGCATTGGAGCCATAGGAATTGATGATCCCGCCGTTGATCACGGTCGGATCGACCCCGCCGGCATCAAGCAGGGCCGCGACCATGGAGGTCGTGGTGGTCTTGCCGTGGGTGCCGGCCACTGCGACAGTGCGCTTCAGCCGCATCAGTTCGGCCAGCATTTCCGCGCGGCGGACCACCGGGATGCGCTTTTCCAGCGCCTCGACCACTTCGGGATTGTCCCGCTTGACCGCCGTGGAGGTGACGATCACCGCGGCATCGCCGACATTCTCTGCCGCGTGGCCGATCATCACCTTGATGCCGCGGGCGCGCAGCCCTTCAACCACATAGCCTTCGGCGATGTCGCTGCCCTGCACGCTATAGCCCAGGTTGTGCATCACCTCGGCAATGCCGGACATGCCGATCCCGCCGATGCCGACGAAATGGATCGTGCCGATATCGGTGCCGACCGCCTTCATGCCACGGCTCCCTGGGTGGAGGCTTCGGCCTCGACACTGTCGGCCACGCGGATCACGTCCATCAGCGGCGCCCCGCCGAAGCTCTCGACCAGATCGGCCAGATCGGCGACGGCATTGGGATAACCGCAGTCCCACGCGGCATGGGCGGCGGTGGCCAGGGTGGCAGGGTTCATGGCAATGGCCTGGATCTGCTTGGCGAGCTCTGCCGCAGTGAACTTGTCCTGCCGGATCATCCGCGCGCCGCCGGCGGTGCAGATCTCGGCAGTGTTGAACGCCTGGTGATCGTCGGTCGCGATCGGCAGCGGGACGAGGATCGCCGGACGGCCCACGGCGGTGAGTTCGGCGATGGTGGATGCTCCGGCCCGGCCGATGAACAGGTGGGCATCGGCCAGCCGCTCGGCCATGTTCTCGAAATAGGTGCCAAGCTCGGCCGGAATGTCATGCGCGGCATAACGCTGGCGGACCGCTTCGATATCCTCGGGCCGGCACTGCTGGGTCACCTGCAGTCGCGCGCGCAGCGCGGTCGGCAGCATGGCCAGGCCATCGGGAACCACCTGGCTGAGGATCCCTGCCCCCTGACTTCCGCCGGTAACGAGGACGCGCAGCAGACCATCCTCGCTGAAAGCCGGGAACGGCTGCTCGCGCAGCGCCAGCACTTCGGCCCGGACTGGATTGCCGACCAGATGAACCTTGCCCAGATGCTTTGGCTTCAGCCGCTCCGTCTCGCGATAGGACGTGGCGATGGCATCGACCCGTCCGGCGAGGAACCGGTTGACCCGGCCCAGCACGGCGTTCTGTTCGTGGATCACGCTGGGAATGCCCGCACCGCTGGCCGCCCACAGCGCGGGGAAGGCCGGATAGCCGCCAAAACCGATCACGGCACTGGGCTGGAAGCTGTCAAACAGGCGCAAAGCCATGCGGCGCCCTTCCAGGATCGCCTCGATCCCCTTGGGCCAGTGCAGCGGGTTCTTGCCGATCCGCCCGGCCGGCAAGACATGGGCAACCAGCGAATGCGGCTTGCCCGGCAGGCGGCTGCCGCGCTCATCGGTGATCAGGGCCACGTGATGGCCGCGCCGCTCCAGCTCCACGGCCAGGGCAAAGGCCGGAATCAGGTGCCCCCCGGTGCCGCCCGCGGCCAGAACGAAATGGCGGGAAATGCCGGTCATAGCTTGATGCCTACGCTGGACAGGGTGAAACGTTCCCGCTTGATAAACGGATTGCGCCGGGTGATCGAGAGCAGGAACCCGATCCCCAGGCACAGCGCGATGGTCGACGATCCGCCATAGGAAATCAGCGGCAGGGTCATCCCCTTGGACGGGAACAGCTGCAGGTTGACGAGGATGTTGATGAAGGCCTGCCCGCCAACCTGCGCGATCAAACCGGCTGCGGCCAGCGTGGTGAACAGGTCTTCCTCGTCCAGCAGGCGCACCAGCACCCGCAGCACCAGCGCGAGATAGAGGATCACGATCACCGCGCAGGCCAGCAGGCCGAATTCCTCGCCGATCACGCTGAAGATATAGTCGGTGTGCGCTTCAGGCAGGCCCAGCTTGCGGGTCCCCAGCCACAGCCCCGATCCGGTCCACCCGCCGGCCAGCAGGGTGCGCTGGGCCAGGTCGACCTGATCGAAAGCCGTACCGCCGCCAAGGAACGCGTCGATCCGGTGCCGGGCATTGTCATAGAGCGCGTAGGCCAGCACCACGAAGGTCACCCCGCCGCCAAGCACCATTCCGATCTTCTTCAGCGAGATGCCGGACAACAGGACCATCACGAACCACACGCCGCCAAACAGCACGGCCGATCCGAAATCGGGCTGCATCATCAACAGGCCGCCGATCACGATCATCAGCCCGGTACAGATCTCGATCACCGGCAGGTTGGGATCGCGCGCGCGCCACGACAGGATCCAGGCCATGCCGATCGCAAAGGCCGGCTTGAGGAACTCCGACGGCTGCAGCGACATGCCAAGGTTGAGCCAGCGCTTGGCTCCGTTGACGGTAAAGCCCATCACCGGCACCAGCATCAGCGCCACCAGCATGGCAAAGCCCAGCAGGATCCCGGCCCGCCGCGCCATGTCGCGCGGCAGCATCGATGCACCGATCATCGCCACCAGGCCGACCAGCTGCCAGCGCACGTGCATGTAGAAGAAATGCAGGTCGTCCAGCCGCACCGTCGCGGTGGAGAGCCGCCGCGCGCTGGCCGGGGAACTGGCCGCAACAGCCGCCGTGCCGATCGCCATCAGGGTCAGGACAAGGAACAACAGGGTCCGGTCGATCTCGCGCCACCAGATCGCGAAATCGCTGCGGCGGCTGCGCTGCAGGCCGCGTCCCTGGGCGGTTGCGGGTACCTTGCCGCCGCGCGGCACGATCGGGGGGTGGGTTGCCATCAGCCGCATCCTCCGGCCAGCGCCGCGCCGTCTTCCGGCTCCAGCAAGGTGGTCACGATCTGGCGGAAGGCATCGCCGCGCGCCTCATAATCGCGGAACTGGTCGAAACTGGCGCAGGCCGGAGACAGCAGGACCACATCGCCGGGCCGGGCCGCGGCCATGGCCTGCTGGATCGCCTCGCACATCATCTCGCTGCGGGTCACCGGCATATGCGGGCGCAGCAGTTCGGCAAAGCGCGGTCCCGCATCGCCGATAGTATAGGCGGCGGCGACGTGGCCGAAATAGGGCGCGCATTCGTCCAGGTCGTCGCCCTTGGGCAGGCCGCCGACGATCCAGTGGATGCGCGGCTGCGGCCGGGGCGGAAAGGCGGCCAGCGCGGGTGCGGTCGAAGCCGGGTTGGTTGCCTTGCTGTCGTTGATGTAAAGCACGCCGCCCGCCTCGGCCACCCGCTCCATCCGGTGCGGCAGGCCGCGAAAGCTGGCCAGTGCCGGACGCCATTGCATCGGGGTCAGCCCCAGCGCTTCGGCAATCGCCACGGCGACGGCGGCGTTCTGGAGGTTGTGCGGCCCTTGCAGGCTGGGCCAGTCCTGCTGCAACGCGATCAGGTCCTTGCCATCGACCGTGCGGACCCGCCACGCCTCGCGCCGGGCCAGTTCGCGGGCGGCAAAACCCCGGGTTTCCGCGTCGCCATCGCCGAACACCGCAAACTGATCGGCCCGCTGCATGGAAAACAGCCGGCCCTTGGACCCGGCATAGGCGACGAAACCGTCATAGCGGTCGAGATGGTCGGGCGTGATATTGAGCAGCGCCGCGACATCGCATTCCAGGCTGTGCGTCAGGTCGATCTGATAGCTCGACAGTTCCAGAACATAGACCCCGCCGGCATCGAGCGGCTTTCCGGCCAGCACCGGCAGTCCGATGTTACCGCCCATCCGGGCCTGCAGCGCGGCCGATTGCAGCACGTGGTGAACCAGCGCGGTGGTGGTCGATTTGCCGTTGGTGCCGGTAATGCCGACCACCCGGTGCGCCGGCAGGTGCGGACGGCACAGCGCGAACAGCTCGATATCGCCGATCACCGGCACGCCATAGCGCGCGGCGTGCGGTCCGATCGGATGGGTGTTGAGCGGGACCCCCGGCGAAACGACGACCCCGGCATAGCCGGTCAGGTCGATCCCCAGCGGATCGGCCAGTTCGACCCGTCCTTCCAGCGCGCGGCGCGGTTCCTCGCGGTTGTCCCACGCGGTCACCTGCGCGCCGCCCGCCAGCAGGCTTTCCGCCGCGGCCATGCCCGAACGGGCGAGGCCGAGGACGGCGTAGCGTTTGCCGGCAAAGGCGGGGCTGGTGATCATCTCCGGTCCGTCACCGCAGCTTCAGGGTGGACAGGCCGATCATGGCAAGCACGATCGCGACGATCCAGAAGCGGATCACGACAGTCGATTCCTTCCAGCCGAGCTGTTCGAAGTGGTGGTGGATCGGGGCCATCTTGAACACCCGCTTGCCGGTTCGCTTGTAGACCGCGACCTGGATGATCACCGAGAGCGCCTCTGCCACGAACAGCCCGCCGACAATCGCCAGGACGATTTCATGATGAGCGGCAACCGCAATCGCGCCCAGCGCTCCGCCCAGCGCCAGGCTGCCGGTATCGCCCATGAACACGGCGGCAGGCGGGGCGTTGAACCACAGGAAGGCCAGGCAGGCCCCCATGATCCCCGCGCACAGGATCGCCAGTTCCCCGGCGCGCGGCACGTGCGGAATGCCAAGGTAGGCGGAAAAGTCCGCGCGGCCGGCCAGATAGGCAATGATCGCGAAGGTCCCTGCGGCAATCACCACCGGCATGGTGGCAAGGCCGTCCAGCCCGTCGGTCAGGTTTACCGCATTGCCCGCGCCGACGATCACGAAAGCGGCGAAGACGTAGTAGAACGGCCCTAGCGGAATGTGGAAGTTGGAGAAGAACGGCACGTAGAGGTTTGTGTCGATCTGGCTCACCAGGATCCACGAGGCGATCCCGGCCACGGCAAATTCCGCCAGCAGGCGGACCCGTCCGGAAATTCCCGCCGTGGTGCGCTTCTTGACCTTGTCGTAATCGTCAAGGAACCCGATCAGACCGAAACCGACCGTGACCGCCAGACAGGCCCAGACCAGCGGGCTGGTCAGGTCCATCCACAGCAGCATCGAAACCAGCAGCGAAACCAGGATCATCAGCCCGCCCATGGTCGGCGTGCCGCGCTTGGCCAAGTGGCTTTGCGGCCCGTCCTCGCGGATCGGCTGGCCCTTGCCCTGGCGGACCCGCAGCATGGCGATGAAACGCGGGCCGATGATCAGCCCCAGCACCAGCGCGGTCATCAGCGCGGCGCCCGCGCGGAAGGTCTGGTACCGGATCAGGTTGGCCAGTCCTTCGAACTCGAAATATTGTGCGATCAGGAAAAGCATGCCTGATCCTAGTCCTTCTGCTGCGCGAGCGCGGCGACCAGCGTCCCCAACCCGACCGAATTCGACCCCTTGACGAGGATCGCGTCGCCGCCTTCCACGCCGTGCGCCTGGAACGCGTTGAGCGCCTCGGCCGCCGTTTCGCAATGGGCGAAGGCAATGGCCTTGCCAAGCGCGCCGCTGGCGGCTTTCCCCAGTTCGTCGGCCAGCGCTTTCATCTCCGGCCCGACCAGCAGGGCATAGTCCGCGCCCGATGCCGCCAGCGGCTCGATCAGCGCGGCGTGATAGGCCGGACCGTGCTCGCCCAGTTCCTTCATCGCGCCCAGCACGGCAATGCGGCGGCGCGCAGGAGTGGCACCAAGCTGCGCCAGCGTGGCCCGCATCGAGGCCGGGTTGGCATTGTAGCTTTCGTCGATCAGCAGGGCCCGGCCGGAACCGTCTCCACCTTGCGCCTTCAACTTGTGGCGCTGGCCCCGGCCCTTGAGGCCCGGCATTTCGGCCAGGGCCAGCCCGGCGGCGCCCAGATCCCCGCCGGCCGCCCCGACTGCGGCCATGACGGCCAGCGAATTGGCAATCCAGTGTTCGCCCGGTTCGGCAACGGTGTAACACACCCGCCGCGCGCCCAGATCGGCGGTGACCAGCGATCCTCCGCCCGGAGCCGGCACGGCATCGAGCAGGCGGACATTGGCATGGGCCTCACGGCCGAACGAAACCACCGTCGCGCCCAGCCGCTCGGCCGCCTGGCGCAGTTGCTCGAAATGCGGCGTGTCCGTGGGAATGATCGCCACGCCGCCCGGCTCCAGCCCTTCGAAGATCTCGGCCTTGGCATCGGCGATCGCCTCCATGCTGCCCAGGTTTTCGATATGGGCCGGGGCGATGGTGGTGATGACCGCCACATGCGGGCGGACCTGCGCGGTCAGGGCACGGATTTCGCCCGCATGGTTCATGCCCATTTCGAACACACCGAACTTGGCCGCAGCCGCCATCCGCGCCAGGCTGAGCGGCACGCCGACGTGGTTGTTGTAGCTCTTGACCGAGCGGTGCGCCGCGCCCCGGCTGGAGCGGTCGAGCGCGGCAAAGATCGCTTCCTTGACCCCGGTCTTGCCAACTGAACCGGTTACTCCGATTACGGTCGCATCTGCCCGATTTCTCGAGGCTTTTGCCAGAAGCTCAAGTGCAGTTGAGGTGTTTTCGACCAGGATGTGCGGACCATTTACCGGGCGATCGACCACCACTGCGGCGGCGCCCCGGGCAAAGGCCATGTCGACAAAGCGGTGACCATCCATGGTCTCGCCTTTCAGGGCGAAGAACAGATCGCCGGGCACCACATCGCGGCTGTCGATCTCGACCCCGGAGACCTGGAACTGGCCGAAGGCGACCCCGCCCACCGCCCGGGCGATTTCCACCGCGTCCCACAGGGCCAGCCCCATGAGGTCGGTCGGTTCGCTGGGCCACTCGAGGATCTTTGCCAGAGCATTCATTCGTCGTTCCTCCCCGGTGGGGCTGCACATTCCCGCGCCACGGCAACATCATCGAACGGCAGCACCCGGGAGTTCTCGCCCGCGCCGATGATCTGGCCCTGCTCGTGCCCCTTGCCGGCCACCAGCACGATGTCGTTGGCTCCGGCCTCGGCAATTGCGGCAGCAATCGCCGCGCGGCGATCCCCCACTTCGCGCAAGGTTGCGCCGCCAGAAAGGACAGCGGCGCGGATCGCGGCCGGATCCTCGCCGCGCGGGTTGTCGTCGGTCACGATGCCAAGGTCGGCCTTTTCGGCCACGATGCGGCCCATCGGCGCGCGCTTGCCGGCATCGCGATCCCCGCCGGCACCGAACACCACGATCAGCCGGCCCGTGCAGTGCGGCCTGAGTGCTGCGATCGCCGCTTCAAGTGCATCCGGTGTATGTGCGTAGTCCACGTAGACTGGCGCTCCAGTACGCGTGATCGCCGCGCGTTCCAGCCGTCCGCGCACCGGCTGCAGCCGCGCCAGTGCATCGAACACCTGTGCCGGATCACCCCCGCTCGCCAGCACCAGCCCGGCCGAAACCAGCGCATTGGCCGCCTGGTAGGCCCCGATCAGCGGCAGCGCGATCTTGCGCGCCTGCCCGCCGAATTCGATTTCAAGGGTCTGGCCGAGTTGCCCGGGAGTCCTTGAAAGTAAACGGATTCCTTCCACATCGGCGCGCTCGCCCACGCCCAGAAGGGTCAGCCCGCGCCGCCGGACGTGGTCGCTCGCCCGCTCGCTCCAGGCATCGTCCATCCAGACCACGCCGGTCCCGCCGTCGGCCACGACTTCGTCAAACAGCCGCATCTTGGCCGCAAAGTAGTCGTCCATGTCCTTGTGGTAATCGAGATGATCGCGCGAGAGATTGGTGAACCCCCCGGCCAGCACCCGCAGCCCTTCGTTGCGGAACTGGCTCAGCCCGTGGCTCGACGCCTCATAGGCGACGTGGGTGACCCCTTCGCGGGCAAGACCGCTCATATTGGCCAGGAACGTCACGATATCCGGCGTGGTCAGGCCGGTCGAAACGCTTTCATCTGCCGTCGTTACCCCCAGGGTGCCGATCGAGGCCGAGCGGTGCCCGGCCATCCGCCAGAGCTGGCGGGTCAGCTCGACGCAGCTGGTCTTGCCGTTGGTTCCGGTCACGGCAACCACCGTTTCCGGCACCGGCACAAAGAACTGGGCCGCGAGCCGCGCGAAAGTCTGACGGGGATTGACCGAGACAATGTGGATCGCACCGTCGACCCGCGCTTCGGGCCGCGCCACAACGGCGACCGCACCCGCCGTGATGGCGGCCGGAATGAAGTCCTCGCCATTGACGACCGCGCCCTGAAACGCGCCGAACACCGTGCCCGGCGCGACCTTGCGATTATCGATCGCAAAACCCGTGATCTGGGGATCGTCCGTCAGGGCAAGAGTCAGGCCGGCCCGCTCGGCCAGCTGTCCCAGCCTCATTCCTTGGGTTCCTTGCCAACCAGCGGCGCCAGATCGGTAATATCGACATCGCGGGTGGCATCGGGCATCACGCCCAGCAGCGGGCCAATCCGGGGGACCAGCCGTCCAACCACCGGCGCCGCGTTCCAGGCTGCCGTGCGCTGGCCGGAGGTGGCGGCAGTGCCTTGTGGCTCATCCAGCATGGCAATCACGACATAGCGCGGACGGTCCATCGGGAAGGCCGCGGCAAAGGTCGCCACCAGGCTGGTGCGGCGATAGCCACCGACACCCGGCTTTTCAGCCGAGCCGGTCTTGCCGCCGACCCGGTAACCGACCGCGTCAGCCTTCTTGCCAGTCCCCAGTTCGACGATCATGCGCAGCATCTGGCGCATCCGTGCGCTGGTGCTGGCCTGGAACACCCGGCGACCCTCGACCGCCTGACCGGGCTCCACCTTGACCAGCGTGGCCGGCCGCCAGATCCCGCCATTGACCATTGCAGCATAGGCGCTCGCCAGGTGCAGCGGCGTTACGGCAATGCCGTGGCCATAGGAGACGGTCATGGTGGTGATGCGCGACCAGTTACCCTTGGGCCAGAGCGGAAAGCCCTTGGCCGGCAGTTCGATTTCGGCGCGCTTGTCCATGCCGAGCGCCCGCATCGTCGCATTGAGCCGCTGGCCGCCCACTTCGTCGGCAATCTCTGCCGTGACGATGTTGGAGGAATGCATCAGCGCTTCCGGCACGTTGAGCGAAGCGCCCAGCGCATGGCTGTCGCGAATCTGGAACCCGCCGATCGAGATCGGACGGGCGGATTGGTAGCGCCGACCCAGATTGGTAACGACTCCAGCATCAATCGCGGCAGCAATGGTCAGCGGCTTGAACGTGGATCCGAGTTCATAGACCTGGTTGGTCACCCGGTTGAAAATGAAGCTTTCCCCGGTCCGATCGATCAGATTGGGATTGAACGAGGGGAGCGAGGCAAGCGCGATCACCTCGCCGGTTTCCACATCGAGCACGATCCCGGCCGCGCCTTTGGCATTGGACAGGGCCATGCCGCGCGACAGTTCGTCCTCCAGCGCGCCTTGCACGCGGGTATCGATCGAAAGCGCCGCCGGTGTGCCACGGGTGGCGGGGTCGGTCAGCCGTTCGTCAAAGACCTGTTCCATCCCTACATGGCCGCGCCCGTCCGCACCGACAAAGCCCAGCACGTGGGCCGCCATGGACCCTTGCGGATAGAACCGCTCGGTCTCGCGCGGAAACTCCAGCGCCGGTTCGCCGAGGGCATGAACGCGGTTGGCGTCTTCAGGCAGGATACGGCGGCGCAAATATCCCGGGCGTCCTTCCGCCAGCCGCGCCGCCAGCGCGTTGACTTCCAGGTCAGGGAAGATCTTGACCAGTTCCTCCGCCACCTGGCGCGGCGTGCGAACCAGCGGCGGACCATCGCCACCAAGTGCCGCCGGGTTGTACCACAGGGCGTAAGCGGGAAAGGCGCGGGCGAGCGGCACGCCGTTGCGATCGACGATATCGCCGCGCTCGGGCAGCAGGGTAGTACCGATCTGCTGCTGGGTCGGAGCCTGCTCGAACAGCCCGAGGATGGCGATCCGGACCAGCGCGGCAAGAGCAATTGCGGTGAACCCGCCGACCACCCACAGCACCCGCCACTTGGCCATCAGCAAGCTGCGCGCACGGACATTTACCAGCGCTCCGCGACCGGACGACAAGGCAGTGGAGATCGCGATCGACGTCATTCAGCCCGCTCCCTAGCCGGCTCGACCTTGCTGAGCCGGTCGCCAAGAGTGGCGGCATTGGCGGGCTTGCGCTTGGGTTCGCGCTCGGGCTCGGCAGCCATCGCCTTGCCGGTCAGGGGATTGACCATGGCCGGCAGCGCACTGGTTTCGCGCGGCACCTCGGCGCTGGCCATGCGGATCGGGCTCGGCGCGTCGGGCGCGCGTGACTTGCCGAGCGAGGCCAGTTGACGCTCACCTTCCAGGTATTGCCCGGCGGCGGGGGCCTGGTAGCCGAACTCGACCTCGTTCAGGCTGCGCAACTGTTGCTGGTTGGCGCGGGTCTGGAATTCGGTTTCCAGCAGCAGCTTGTCCTGCTTGACGGCCAGGATCTGGCGCTCGGTCAGCCGGACCTGGCTTTTGACCGCGTTGACCTTGAAGGTCAGAACCACGGTGAAAGTGAAGCATACCAACAGAACAGCAGCCCAGCCGATCGAGCGGATCCGGTCACGCGTCAGGTTCATGCCGCCCTCCTTTCGCGCGCGGGAGCGGCAGTACGGGTAGCAGCACGCAAAGTGGCGGAGCGGGCGCGCGGGTTGCGATCGAGCTCGGCCAGAGAAGGACGGACCGCCTTGGCCACCTCGGCAAAGGTCGGGGCCTTGCCCGGCGCAGCAGCGGGCAAATGGCGCGAGGTATTGGCAACCGCGCCGCTGGCATCGCGCAGGAACTGCTTGACGATGCGGTCTTCCAGACTGTGGAAGCTGACCACCGCGAGCTTGCCGCCGGGGCGCAACAGTTCCTCGGCAGCGGCGAGCCCGGCGTTGAGTTCATCGAGCTCCGCATTGACGTGGATGCGGATCGCCTGGAAGCTGCGGGTGGCGGGATCCTTGGGTGCACCGGGCCGGTGACCGAGCGCCTTGCGCACCACCTGGGCAAGCTGGCCGGTGGTTTCCAGCGGGCGCGCAGCCACGATCGCGCGCGCCACACGGCGGGATTGTCGTTCTTCGCCAAAGTGATAGAGTACATCAGCGATGGCGGATTCAGCCGCGGTATTGAGGAAATCGGCGGCGCTTTCGCCTTCCTGGCTCATCCGCATGTCAAGCGGACCGTCAGCCGAAAAGGCGAAGCCGCGCCCGGCCTGATCGAGCTGCATCGAGGACACGCCGATGTCCATCACCACCCCGTCAACCCGCGCAATTCCGGCATCGGCAAGGCTTTCGACCATTTCCGAGAAGCGCCGCGGGTGGAGCACGAGGCGGGGCGGCTGGGCACTTGCCTCGGCCCACTGGCGGCCCGCGGCGATCGCATCGGGATCGCGGTCGAAGGCGTGAACGGTGGCCCCGGCATCAAGCAACTTGCGGGTATAACCACCGGCACCAAAGGTGGCGTCAACCACCACACAACCGGCACACGGGGCCAGGGCCGCGATCACTTCATCGAGCAGAACCGGCACATGCGGAGCGGCGGCGGTCATTTGCGCCCCTTCCCGCTGCGAGCCTGGCTGGCGAGATCGAGGCAAGCCTCCTGCGCGTCTTCCCAGCCGGTGCCCATCCGGGCCAGCTCGTCCGGGTTCCAGATCGTGAAGCTCTTGCCGCCGCCCTGGAAGAAGGCGGCATCGGTCAGGTTGCCGAGCTTGAAATAGCGCTCGGGCAGGATGAAGCGGCCGGAATCGTCGAACGGCACCTTGGCAAAGCCATAGAGCTGGGCCGAGCGCATATCGCGGTCATAATCCTGCCCGCGGTCCAGCGCATAGCGCTCCTCGCGGTCGAGCTCGGCTTCGAATTCGGCAACGCGCGACAGGCCGAAGCCGACCAGGCATTTCCAGCGGGAATGCTTGGTCAGGCACAGGACGCGTTCACCATTGCCGGAATCGCGGACCGCCTTGCGGAAGTCGGGAGGCAGCACGAAGCGACCCTTTTCGCCGATCAGCGAAAAGCCCTGGCCGCTATATGTGATCGGCTTGCCCGCCTCCACTTGCCCGTCCCGCCTTAGCCGGGATTGCTCCCGGACCCCGAATAAACGCCCCTGCCCCAGCCGCGCGCCCTCGCGGCCGGCCCGCCCCTTGCGGCGCGCGGCAGACTCAACCTTGTCGATGAAATGAATTCTTAACCCTGCTTGTGCCGGGATGGAAGGGAAAATTGCGGGAAATAACGGGAAATCACGTTAACAGCCTATTTTCCTGTGGATTCCTGTCAAGAAGAGGCGTGCCAGGACCGCCGCCCAGGCGGTCTTTCCGACTCAAAATCAACGATTTACCGAGGTTTTTCCGTGTCCGGTTTGCGCCGTCCCGCGGTTTCCCGCATCCGCGTGAATCAGCGCGCGGCGAAGGCCATGTCGAGCAGCCAGGCAAATGCCCGGGCGCGGGCGCCGTCAGCATCCTCAGATTCCAGGACGGCGGCATCGGCCAGGGCCACGACCCGCCCCTTGCCGATCGCGCAGGTGACGGCCAGGCCATCGGCCCAGAGCCGGCAATTGCCCTGCCCTTCGGTCACGAACTGCCCCGGCAGGTTGACCGGCACGGCCATGCCCATCACTTCCGGCCGCCCCTCGCCCAGCGTCTGCTCCTCGGCAAAACGCAGTTCCAGGCCCCAGCGCCCGAGAATCGGCGAAAGCAGCGCCACGGCCTGCGGACGACGCGGATCGGCGAGAGCAAAGTCGGAATGGGCGGTCAGCGCCGGATCGGCCAGCAGCAACAGTTGCCCGCCGCCGCGCACCCATTCGTCGAGCGCGACATTCTCCTGCGGAGTGAGAACGCGCGGCTGGGCCAGCACCAGCCGCCGCACCCGTCCCAGCGGTTCCCCCCCGGGTATGCCGGCCAGGGTATCGAGCGGCACCACCGGTCCGGTCCCGGCCAGAACGTCGCGCGCCCAGTGCGGCGTGGCGGCGGGATCCAGCGCGGCGGCAAGGTCAGGGCTTTCCGACCACAGGATCGGCAGAGTGGTGAACAGCCCAACCGGCTCGGTCCCGCGCTGGTTGCGGGCCTGACCTACCCAGGCAATGGCGGCAAGGATCAGGACAAGGACAGCCACCACCCCCCAGACGGGGCGCGGCCTAACGCGGAGCATTCGCCCCGCTGGTTCCGCTCGTCGGTGAGGATGAGGCGCTGGGCGCGGTGGTGGGAACCACGCCGATTTCGGCCAGAGGATCGCTGCTGCCGGGCGAGGCGCTGGCCGAAGCCTGCGCCGCCGGGGTGCTGTTTACCGCTTCGTTCAGGCGGGCGCGGTCATTGATGATATTGGCCAGGCCCACCACCAGCAGCACGGCGGCAATGCCGAACAGTCCCGTCTGCAGCCGCTGCACCGCCTGCGCACGCAGCTCCCGCGCCGATGGCGGCACGAAATGCTGGGGGGCGGAAAGGCCCTCGTTGACCCGTTGTGGCGGTTGGCTTGCCATTCTGAGGGGAGACTAGCCGATCAGGCGAGCCAGGGGAAGACCGGCAAGCCTTTCGCCTTCAGCCATTCGGCATTGTAGAGGCTGGAGAGGTAGCGGAAGCCGGTATCGCACAGGATTGTCGCCACCCGCGCGTCCTCGCGCCCTTCGGCCACCAGCTGGCGGCCCAGCGCCACCGCGCCGGCCACGTTGATCCCGGATGACAGGCCCAGGCACAGCCCCTCCTCCTGCAGCAGCCGGGCGACCCATTCGAGCCCTTCCTCGTCCGAGATCCGGAACTGGGTGTCGATCGGAGCGCCTTCCAGATTGGCCGTGATCCGGCCCTGCCCGATCCCTTCGGCCACCGAAGTGCCTTCGGCCTTGAGCTCGCCATGGGCGTAATAATTGTACAGCGCAGCGCCGTGCGGATCGGTCAGCGCGATGCGGACGTTCTCGTCGAAGGCCTTCAGCCCCAGCCCGACCCCGGCGATGGTCCCGCCGGTCCCGGCCGCACAGGTGAATCCGTCGATCCGCCCGTCCATCTGCGCCCAGATTTCCGGCGCGGTGCTTTCGATATGGGCCTTGCGATTGGCGATGTTGTCGAACTGGTTGGCCCAGACCGCGCCTTCGGTTTCCTCGGCCAACCGGCGCGAGGTGTGGACGAAGTGGCCCGGATTGGAAAACGGCGCGGCCGGCACCAGCACCAGCTCCGCCCCCAGCGCGCGCAGCGTGTCCATCTTCTCGCGGCTTTGCGTCTCGGGCATGACGATCACCGTCTTGTAGCCCAGCGCATTGGCGACCAGCGCAATGCCGATCCCGGTGTTGCCGGCCGTGCCCTCAACAATGGTCCCGCCCGGTTGCAAGGCGCCGCGCGCCTCGGCATCGCGGACGATCCACAGCGCGGCGCGATCCTTTACCGAGGCACCAGGATTGGCGAATTCACACTTGCCCCAGATCTCGCAGCCGGCCGCCTCGCTCGGTCCCTGCAGCAGGACGAGCGGCGTATTGCCGATAAGGTCAAGGGTCGATGATTGAACGAGCGGCTTGGTCATGGCGCGAGAGGTAGGTTCGCACGAGCGCAAGCGCAACGGATTTGCGCTTCATTGACGCAAAGCTGGCGTTGGCCGCTCTCGCCAACCACGCCGCCCACCTTCGTCATCCCCGCGCAGGCGGGGATGACAGGGTTTACGTCTTGACCGGGACAATCAGCGCGGGCGGAAACCCGCGCTGTCAGCGCGAGGCTCAGTCTTCCGGAGCGATCGTGACCTTCAGGCCATCCAGCGCATCGGTGATTTCGATCTGGCACGACAGGCGCGAGTTTTCCGTGCGGTGGTCGGTCGAATCAAGCAGGTCGTTCTCGTCCTCGCTCAGCGGGGTGACCTTGTCGGCAAAGGCGCCATCGACATAGACGTGGCAAGTGGCGCAGGAACAGCAGCCGCCGCACAGCGCCAGCAGTTCGTCAAACCCGTTGTCGCGGATCGCTTCCATCACCGAAACGCCGGCGCTGGCTTCGATTTCCTTTTCCTCACCGGCACGATTGACCACGACAAGCTTGGGCATATCCGTCGATCCTCTGTTTCCGCGCCCCCTATCGGCGCTTTGGCGGGGCTGCTAACCCCCTCATGTTCAATTGGCAAGCGGGACGCGCAGACATGGGCCTAAGTGCGAATCAGTTGCAGACCTGCCTCGATGCCGTGGCTGTGATCGAACCCCGCTTTGCAGCGGCGCTGGAGAAGGCCGGATACCCTGAACCGCGCATCCGCCCGACCGGGCATGGCACCCTGATGCGGACCATCGTCGGCCAGCAGGTCAGCGTGGCCGCCGCCGCGTCGATGTGGCGCAAGTTCGAAGACTTTGCCGGACCGGAACTGGACCCGCACCGGGTGCTGGAAGCGGATTTCGACACCCTGCGCGCCTGCGGACTTTCCCGCCAGAAACAAGGCTATATGCGCAGCTTGTGCGAGCTGGTGGTCTCGGGCGGGATCGATTTCGACGCCATGCCTGCCGATGACGAGGAAGCCGTTGCGCTCCTGACGCAGATCAAGGGCATCGGGCGCTGGTCGGCCGAGATCTACCTGCTGTTTGCCGAGGGCCGGCCCGACATCTGGCCCGCCGGGGACCTGGCGGTCCAGGCTGGCCTGGCCAAACTGCTGGGGCTGGATGAGCGCCCGAGCGAGAAGGCCACCCGCGCCATGGCCGAAGCCTGGCGGCCGCACCGCGGCGCGACCGCAATCTTCACCTGGCATTGCTATAACAACCCGGCGCTGTAAGCCTTGCTGACAAGAATGTCAGTGTGATTCGGGAGGGCACCAGCATGGCGCACAAGACCATTTTCATCACCGGCGGGGCGAGCGGCATCGGCCGGGCTGTCGCGGTGAAGTTCGGCTCGCAGGGCTGGTTCGTCGGACTGGCCGATATCGACGAAACCGGAATGCGCGAAACGGCGGCAATGCTTCCGGCGGGCAAGAGCTCCGTCCACAAGCTTGACGTGCGCGACCGCGAGGCCTGGGATGCGGCGCTGGCCGATTGCGCCAAGGCCAGCGGCGGCAAGATCGATGTGGTGTTCAACAACGCCGGGATTCCGCTGGGCGGCCAGTTGATCGAAAATACCGTGGGGGAGATCGAGCGCTGCCTCGACATCAACCTGAAAGGCGTGCTGTTCGGCGCGCAGGCCGCGCACCCCTGGCTCAAGGCCAGTGCTCCGGGATCGTGCCTGCTCAACACGGCCAGCGCGGCCGGGATCTATGGCACGCCGGGAGCCTCGGTCTATTCGGCGACCAAGTTCGGGGTGCGGGCGATCACCGAATGCCTCGATGCCGAATGGGCTCCCGACGGTATCAAGGTCTGTGACCTGATGCCGGGCTTCATCGATACTCCGCTGATCGACAAGAACCCCAACGCCGCCTCGAACGAGGACATCCGCACCCGGGTGACCGAGGCCGGCCTTGAAATCACCCCGGTGGTCGAAGTGGCCGAAGCGGCGTGGAAGGCGGTCCACGGCACCGACCTGCACAACCGCGTCGGCAAGACCGCCCACCGCATCGCCTTTGCCGCGCGCTGGATGCCGGGCCGGCTGCGCAAGATGACCCGGACCCAGCTGCGCCCGCTGGGGAACTAACCCAGCGGATTGAGCGCCGAAGGGGCCCGCCGTCCGCCCTGCGGCGGCAGCGCGGTCATTTCGTTGAGCGCGGCAATCCGCCGTTCGGTGGCCGGGTGGGTGGAAAACCACTCCGAGACCGAAGTCGGCACGATGTAAAGCTGGGCCGTGGCCGGGCTGCGCAGCGATGCCTCGTCCGGAATGCGCTGCGCCGGGCCGGCGATCTTGGCCAGAGCCGAAGCCAGCGCTTGCGGATTGCCGCAAATTTCCGCCCCGGCCTTGTCCGCACCGAATTCGCGCGTGCGGCTGATCGCCATCTGCACGATCAGCGCGGCAAATGGCGCGACCAGCATGGCCGCGATTGCCGCGATCGGGTTGGGCCGGCCTTCGGAATCGTGCGCGAAGAACATCCCGAAGTTGGCGATCATCGAGATTGCCCCGGCAATCGTCGCGACCATGGTCATCGCCAGGGTATCGCGGTTCTTCACGTGGCCCAGTTCGTGCGCCATCACCGCCGCCACTTCATCGCGGGTCAGCATGTTGAGCAGACCGGTAGTGGCGGCAACCGCCGCGTTCTGCGGATTGCGCCCGGTGGCAAAGGCATTGGGGTTGGGATTGTCGACGATATAGACCCTGGGCATCGGCAGATTGCCGCGCCGGGCCAGTTCCGCCACCATCGCGTAGAATTCGGGCGCGGTCTGTGCATCGACTTCGCGGGCGTGCTGCATCTTCAGCACCAGCTTGTCCGCGTTCCAATAGGTGAAAAGGTTCATCGCCGCGGCAATGGCGAGGGCAATCATCGCACCGCCGGTGCCGCCGAACATGTATCCAAGGCCCATGAACAAGGCGGTCAGCGCTGCCAGCAGCATTGCCGTCTTCAGTGCGTTCACGTCACTCTACTCCCGTGCTTGCCCATCCACGGGGGAATCTATGCATTTGCGAACGATTTTCAACGGGCGGGACGCCCCTTACAGGTAGGTTTCGATTGCCCGGGCCATGGCCGCATCGCGGGCCGAAAGCCCGTCAGCGTCATGCGTGGTCAGGGTCATTTCCACCCGGTTGTAGACGTTGAACCATTCGGGGTGATGATCCGCCTTGTCGGCATAGAGCGCGACGCGGGTCATGAACCCGAAAGCGGCGTTGAAATCGGCAAAGGTGAACGTGCGGATGATCGCCTTGCCATCGGCGCGCAGGGTCCAGCCGGGGACTTCGGCCAGCAGAGTGGCCACTTCGGCGTCGGTCAGTCGGGCAATGGTCATGCCCGGGGCTTTAGGCCGGTTCGGGCCGGATGGAAACCCGCCCTGCTCCACGATGAGGCAGGCGCCGGTCGAGCCAGCGGCGCAGCGCGGGCGTGAACCGCTCGGTCCCCTGCGCGATTGCCGCGCAGGCCAGCGTCACTACCGCGATCGGCGCCAGCATCCACCAGGCCCCCGGCGGCAGTTCCGGGCCAAAGCGCTCCATCACCATCAGCAGCGGGAAGTGGAACAGGTAAAGCGAGAACGAGAAACCCGCGGCATAGCGGATCGGGCCTTCCCAGCGCTCAAGCCAGGCCGAGCCCGCCATGGCCAGCGGCCGCAGCGCGGCGAGCGCGACCACCACGGTGGCGGTCAGCGGATAGTCGCTCAGCACCCATTCCGACATGGACAGCGAGAACGGTACCTGATCGCGCAGCCACAGCAGGGCTTTCAGATCGAACAGCCGGATCACCTGCAGCATCGCCGCGCAGCCTATCAGGTAGATCCCCCCCTGCCGGACAGTCAGGCTTCGCGCCCAGGGAGAGCGGACCAGCCAGGCCCCGGCCAGCCACAGCGGGAACAGCAGCACGATGTTGAACCCCGCCAGCAGCACCATCAGCGCCAGCGCGGCGATCCGCTGCCAGCCGCTGAGGAAGAACCCGGCGGCAAACAGGGCATAGTACCAGACCTCGTAAGCCATCGACCAATAGGGCTGGTTGCCCCAAGTCGGCGTGCCGAACACCGGCGACTGGTTGAGGAACAGCAGGCTGCTCGCCACGGCGCGCAGGCCCTCGGCCGCAAAGCCCTGCGGCAGCGGGCCTTCGGATGCGGTCAGCCAGACATGGACCAGCGCGGACAGCAGCACCGCCGGCACCGCCACCGGCAGGATCCGGGCGGCGCGGGCGATAGTGTAGTCGCGCAGGCTCATCGCCTTCTTCGTCGCGCTGTCGACGATCACCAGCCCGGACAGCACGAAGAACACGATCACGCAGCCGTGGCTGAGCCGCAGGGTGAAGGGCATTTCCTCGGCCCGGCCATAGAAATCGGCGGCGTGGACCGCCAGCACGCCCAGCGCCGAAAGAAACCGCAGCGCATCGAGCGCGATCGACATCGGCCGGTTGATGAAACGTTCGCCGTCCATGCCGCCGGCCTAGGGGAAATTGCTGAAGGATCGGTTTAGGCGCGCCGCTCTTCCCTCCACCTTGGCAGCGCGCGGGCTTTGCCCTATCGCCGCGGCGATGAATGCATCGGCGCTCACAGCGTGGGAACTGTTCTGTCGCAGGGGCGATCGCCTGCTGTTTGGCGGCGTGGACCTGTGGCTTGATCAAGGGGATGCGCTGCACCTCGTCGGTCCGAACGGGATCGGCAAGACGTCATTATTGCGGATGCTGGCAGGCTTCATCAAGCCATACGCAACCGGCCTGCCTTCTCCTCCGGCGGGATCGGTGGGTATCATTCATTGGGCAGGTAGCTTCGGGCTGCTCAACGAAAAGCCCGCTCTCGACGAGCATCTGCCGCTTGGGCAAGCGCTCGCGTTCTGGCAGGCAATCGACCAGCGAAATTCGGTTGATCTTGACCGGCTTGGTCTAGGCCGACTGCTCGACGTGCCGGTCCGCTACCTTTCCACCGGGCAGCGCAAGCGAGCTGCGATGGCAAGACTGCTGGGCCAAAATGCGGACCACTGGCTGCTGGACGAACCCCTGAACGGTCTCGACACCGACGGGGTCGCGCTGATCGAAACCCTGATAGACGAGCAACGCGCGAATGGTGGTGCCGTGATCGTAGCTTCGCACCAGCCGATCCAGCTGCGCGATGCGAAAACGCTGAACTTGGCGGACTATCGACTGTGACAGTGTTCCTCGCCCTCCTCCGCCGCGACCTGGCGCAGCTGCTGCTCGGCGGGCGGCGCGGCGGGGCGGTGTTGCCGGTGCTGTTCTTCCTCGCGGTGGCGATGCTCTATCCCTTCGCGGTCGGGCCGGACGCGCCGGTGCTGGCGCGGACCGGCGGCGGGGTGATCTGGGTCGCCGCACTGCTCGCCGCGATCCTGCCGCTTGACCGGCTGATCGAACCGGACCTCGAACTGGGCATGTTCGATCAATGGGCGCTGCGCGGGATCAGCGAGGAAATGCTGATCACCGTCAGGATGCTGGCCCACTGGCTCAGCTTCGGCCCGCCACTGATGCTGGCCGCGCTCCCCGCCTCGGCCCTGGTCGGGATCGACGGGGAAACGCTGTGGCTGGTCGAACTGGGCCTGCTGGCGGGAACGCCAGGCCTTGCCGCACTGGGCGTCCTCGTCGCTGCGATCACCGCCGGCCTGCGCGGCGGAGCAGCGCTGGGCGGCCTGCTGGCGATTCCGCTGGCCGTGCCGCTGCTGGTGTTCGGTGCGGGCAGTCTGGCCATCGGCGGCGAAGCTGGCCTGGGCCTGACCGCCGCGTTCAGCCTCGTGCTGCTGGCGATCACGCCCTTCGCAGCCGGTGCAGCGATCCGCAGCGGAAGGGGTTAGTAGGGCGGCTTGTCCAGCCCCTTGGGGCTCGCGGTAAAGATCTCGCAGCCCGTCTCGGTAATCCCGATCGAGTGCTCAAACTGCGCCGAAAGCGAGCGGTCGCGCGTCACCGCCGTCCAGCCGTCTTCCAGCAGCTTCACCCCCGGCTTGCCCAGGTTGATCATCGGTTCGATCGTGAAGAACATCCCCGGCTTCAGTTCCGGCCCGGTCCCGGCGCGGGCGGCGTGGATCACTTCGGGGGCATCGTGGAACAACCGGCCCAGGCCATGCCCGCAAAACTCGCGCACCACGCCATAGCGGAAGCTTTCAGCGTGTTTCTGGATCGCCGCGCCGATATCGCCCAGCCGCGCACCGGGCCTGGCCTGTTCGATCCCCAGCATCAGGCATTCATAGGTCACGTCGACCAGCCGCCGCGCTTTCAGCGGCACATCGCCGACCAGGTACATCCGGCTGGAATCGCCGTGCCAGCCATCCAGCAGCGGGGTGACATCGATGTTGACGATATCCCCGTCCTTCAGCGTCTTGTCCGAAGGGATGCCGTGGCAGACCACGTGGTTGATCGAGATGCAGCACGAATGCTGATAGCCGCGATAGCCCAGCGTGGCCGGCACCGCGCCGCCATCCAGCGTCATCTGCCGGACCACATTGTCCAGGTGCTGGGTCGAAACCCCGGGCTGGACCAGCGGCACCAGCGCGTCGAGGATTTCGGCCGCCAGCCGGCCGGCCTTGCGCATGCCGGCAAAGCCGTCCGGCCCGTGCAGCTTGATGGTGCCGTCGCGCAGGACGGTGTCGCTATCGGTGACTACCTGATACTGGTTCATGGCGGGGCATATAGCGCCGGACCATGTGTTTTGCGACCCCTCCTGCCCTAACGGGTCAATTCATCTGCGGAGGGTTCTTGGAATCGCAACCAACCTTCCCGTCGGGGAACGTCTTGCAATAGGCCTGCGGAATGCCGGTCAGCTTCTTGTCATAGGGGCCACCGAAATCGTGCCTGTGGGTGCGGAACAGGCTATCCAACTGAGTATGTTGCCCCTTCAGTTCCGAGAGCTTCGCTTCCTGCGCCTTGTTGATCTTCTGCTGCTCGGAAACCGTGGACTTCAAAGCGGTAATATCATTCCTCAGCGATGAAATCTCCTGCCGCAGCGATACGGCATCCACCGGCCCCGGTTGAGCGATCTGCGCGTTGGCAATTGACACCAGGGTGACCGCGACACCCAAGCCGACAATCCATCCATTGACCTGCATTTGTACCTCCTCGATCCGAACTGATCGCGGCAAGACTACGATGGGCCGAGGCGATGTTATTGTATGATTTGGACGTTCCAGGTCCGGCTTCCGACCGCGCGCTTGTTCTGGCTGCTTCGCAAACGTCGCTGTGTATTTCTTCTCGCACTGTTGGTCGATCTGGGTCTAGGACGGCAAAGCGATGACCGACAAGAACGCCCTGATCCAGCCCGACAAGGGCCAGAAAGCCACCCCGA
>ERZ761602.1808-NODE-1808-length-36812-cov-6.491934_pt1 | contig 36812 bp, 33 predicted proteins | sample MGYA00512165_ERZ761602 | MGnify/ENA primary metagenome ERZ761602 (study PRJEB28899, sample SAMN02445085) | bioreactor sludge metagenome | biome: EBPR sludge; isolation source: Thorneside wastewater treatment plant | place: Australia: Brisbane, Thorneside...
GTGCTTTAGATCATCCGCGCTCCAAGAGATTGGCGGATTTAGCCGCGGAAGCCGAAGCTTTTTTTGATAGAATTATTCCGGTCAAAAATACGCAGCAAGCTTTAAGCTTTTTGAAACAAAGTCTTCGCAAGGGGGAGAGCGCGGTCATGACCGGCTCTTTTTATTTGCTGGGCGAAATTCGAAAGTTATTGAGATAAAAATGAGCGATATTATCGAAGAAACCATTGCCGCGATCGCGACTCCGCTCGGAGAAGGCGGCATTGCTGTCATTCGCGTCAGCGGGCCGGAAGCGATTGAGGTGGCGGAAAAAGTATTTCGATCCGTAAAAGGCGTCAGTCTTCGGCAGGCTTCGTCGCATACGATTCATCTCGGAAACGCGGTTGCGGCCGACGGAAAAACCGTGGATCAAGTTTTGGCCAGTCTGTTTAAAGCGCCGCACAGTTATACCGGTGAAGACACCGTTGAAGTCAGCTGTCATGGCGGGCTGGTTGTTTCACGCAAAATTTTGGATTTGCTTTATCAGGCCGGAGCAAAGCCCGCACAGCCCGGAGAATTTACGAAACGCGCTTTCATTAACGGAAAAATCGATTTAACTCAGGCCGAAGCAGTTTTGGATTTAATTCGAGCAAAAAGCGACAGAGCGCGTGAAATCGCCGTGAGACAATTATCCGGTTCGCTTTCTCAGCGATTTAAAATTTTGCGCGATGGCATGATGAGTCTTTATGGAAACATGGAAGCTTATCTTGATTTTCCGGATGAAGATTTGGAAATTGATATTCGCGACGGCATGCAAAAAAATTTAAGCGAAATAGAAAAAGAAATTCGCGCTTTGCTCGCGGGGTTTTCAAAAAACAGTTTAGTGCGCGAAGGTGCTTTTGTCGTTTTGGCGGGGAAACCCAATGCGGGAAAGTCATCGCTTTTTAACGCCTTGCTTGAACGTGATCGCGCGATTGTTTCAGATATTCCCAACACGACACGTGACGTGATCGAAGAGCCGCTTGAAATCGGCGGATTTTGGCTTCGTCTCGCGGATACCGCAGGAATTGTTTCAACACCGGAGCATCCGCTGGATGAGATGAGTATGCAGCGCAGCCGTGAAGCGATTGAAAAATGTCATTTGGTTTTGTTCGTCGCCGATGGATCCAGACCTTTGGATGATGCGGACAAAACCGTGCTTCAAAAAATTCCAGAGGATAAGCCGCGGTTTGTTTTGGTTAATAAATCTGACTTACCGCTGAAGATCACGGCGGAAAATCAAAAAATATTGGGGCCGTCGATTTCGATTTCAACCAAAACGGGACATGGCCTGTCAGATTTAGAAGAGTCGCTTGCGGAATTTCTTGAAAAACAAACTTCGGATGCGGGTGAGCAAATCACCAAGCTTCGCCATCATCACGCGCTGACGCAAGCTTTAGAGGCGCTGGGGCGCGCCCGCATGGCGTATGACCAAAAACTTTCCCTCGAATTTGTGACGCTTGACCTCAAGGCCGCGATTGACGCTCTGGAAGAGTTGATAGGATCGATTTACTCGGAAGACTTGCTCGACATCATTTTCTCCCAATTTTGCATCGGCAAATAATCAAACGCTTGAAAAGGTATCGTTTTCTGCGTTGCAAGCTCAATGCCTTCGTGCGATGTATTAAACCATACATCTCCTCGTCATCTCGCTTGCGTCTTGAAACCAATTCCTTTTGAAGCGTTTGTGAAGCAGCAACTTTGAAAGAAAGTAAGTCACCAGGGCTTTTTAACCGTTCTTCGGTTTTTTCAAAAAAAGCCGAAAATAGAATGTCATGAACACACAGCAGGAACCCTTAACAACGGACCAATTATTTACCCGCACAAAACAAACGCGGCAGCTTTTTATAAGCCGTCAGCTTTCTACCGCGATTTGCGCCGCTATTTTCGGGCTGCTTATTTTTTTTCATGCTCTTGATTCTTTGGAAACCGCTTTTCTTGACACCTGGCTTTCGCGGGCCAAAGTAGTTAAAGAAACCGAAGTGGTGCTCATTCCCATTTCCGGAAAAAGTTTGAATCAAATCGGAAAGTGGCCATGGCCGCCGTTTCGGCACGCTGTGATGATTGAGTTTCTTCAAAGACTTGGCGCGCGTTCCATTTATATAGATCATAATTTTTCTGAGTCATGGTGGGAAGAAGATCAAAAGGCGTTGACGGCGGTTTTGAGCAAGAAAAAAAGCCCCGTTTTTTTTGCGGCTGATTTTTTGCCGCATTTTGATAATTCCGGTCCCGGGCTGAATAAGCTGGCTCCCGGGCAAGAGCCGCGTATGGATTGGGCACGGCCTTTGCCTGAGATAGCAAAGCTGGTTTTTTTTGGACACCGGCAATTAAATTTGGAAAACGACAGGGTGTTTCGATTTTGGACGCCTTGGTTTACTGGGCAGGGAATGATTTATCCGATTGCCGCGTTAAAAATGCTTTCGGAAACGCAAAATTCCAATCACGCGGCCAAGACCTTTGACCGCCAAGAAGACAAAAATTTTCTTATTCCCTGGAACCGAACACGTTTTAAAAAATGGGATCGGTTTGAATTTTCAGACATGGTTCAAGCCTATTTATCTTTGCGGGAAGGAATGAGTCAGCAAATTGATCCGGAAATCTTCAAAGGGAAAGATGTTTTTATTGGGCTTGCGGATGAATCATCAAGCCTTTCCGGCCGAACGCCCTGGAACGAAACTGTTTTTCCGTTTGAAGTCATGGCGATGATTTTTGACGGGTTAAGAAATCCGGATTGGGATTTAAAAAAGATTGCTCCTGTCGGCATATCGATTTTTTTATTTATTGCGGCGGCAGGCGCTTTATTTTTTTGGACAGGACTGCGCCTTGGGCGTATTTACTGGGTTGTTTGGGCGGGCATTGTGACGGCTGTGATTTTAATTTGGATGACCGGCATCCTTCTGTCGGTCTGGGTTTCAGTTCTTTCGACGCTTTTATATCTCATTACTGCCGGAGCGGTGGTGTTTGTTTTTGATGCGCTGCATGCCCGGCAGGAGCATTCGGCGTTATTTCATTTAGCGACGCGGGACGGGCTCACCAACCTTTACGTGATCCGTCATTTTCGCGTGATTATGAATCAAATGACGCGTGAAGCGGTGATGCGCAAGGAGCCGCTCGCGGTTATTTTGATGGATATTGATCATTTCAAAAAAATTAACGATACGCATGGCCATCCCGCGGGAGATATGGTTTTGAAGCGAACCGCGGAAATTATTCAGGCGGCGGTACGGCAAAAGAGAACTTTAAAGGACATTGATTTTGTCGCGCGTTACGGAGGCGAGGAATTTATTATTTTGATTCGCCGCAATTCGCTCGAAAGCGTTGCGAATCGAATCGCGGAGCGGATTCGTGTTTCGATTCAGGAAGCGCAGTATGATTGGAATGGAACAAAAATTTTTGTTACTACGAGCCTGGGTGTGGCGATACTGAATCAGGGCGAAAACATTCCAGACTCTATGGTTCATCGCGCTGACAAAGCACTTTATCTCGCCAAACAATCCGGCCGTAACCGCGTCTGTACGCAGAATGATTTGCCCCAGTAATCGCGTTATCAGGTGGTAGACACTCAGACGGCTCTGCGATAGCATACGCCTTCCCAAACCAAATGGAGAGGTGGCAGAGTGGTTGAATGCGTCAGTCTCGAAAACTGATATACCCGCAAGGGTATCGGGGGTTCGAATCCCCCCCTCTCCGCCATTTTTCAACGCGCTCGCATAGCACGCTTGTTCAGGGTAAATTCGGACGCACAAGTTATGTACACATAACTTGTGCCCTCATTTATAATGCCCCCCATGGTATTTTCGATTTTTTATGACTCCTCCCGAGTGGTTTCTTTTCAAGGGCACGCTGCCCGTCAATACCATTTTCCTAGAGCCGTGCGGTTGTCAATTCGGCGTGCTTTGACGCGTTATTCAAAAGAAGGAGTGATCTGTGGCCGGCAAAAAAATCTTTCTTAGCGTTGTCATTCCTGTTTTTAATGAAGAGCAGGTTATTCGGGAATTTATTGTCAGGCTCAAAAAAACAGTTCAGCAGATTGATTGTGATTATGAGCTTTTATTTGTTAACGATGGCAGCCGCGATGGAACCCTTTCGATTTTAAGAGATGAAAAAAAGAGTGACAAAAAAATCAGAGTCATTAATTTTTCAAGGAACTTTGGCCATCAGATGGCGATTACAGCCGGGATGGATCAGGCACAGGGAGACGCGGTTATTGTTATTGATGCTGATTTACAAGATCCTCCCGAACTAATTGTTGATATGGTTCAAAAGTGGCAGGAGGGGTATGACACCGTTTATGCGAGGAGGACAAGCAGAGTCGGCGAGACCTTATTTAAGCGTTGGACAGCCGCTTTGTTTTACCGATTGATCAAGAAGATTTCAAATGTGGATATTCCGGTGGATGTCGGAGATTTCAGGCTTTTGAGCAAGCGCGCCTTGGTTTCGCTTAATCAGTGCCGTGAAACACACCGCTATGTGCGCGGGCTTGTAGCTTGGCTTGGCTATCCGCAGGCATTTGTTGATTACGCGCGTGACAAGCGTTTCGCGGGAGAAACAAAATACCCTCTTTCACGGATGCTCCGCTTTTCAATGGATGGGATTTCTTCGTTTTCTATTCTTCCGCTTCGGCTTGCCAGCTGGCTCGGAATGTTTTGCGCTTTTTTTTCGTTTATTTATATTTTATACGCGCTTTATATTAAGTTTGTTGTGCAAACCGCGGCGCCCGGGTGGACCGCGATCGTTATCTCTGTGTTTTTGGTCGGCGGTGTCCAATTAATGTGCATTGGAATTATGGGGGAATATATCGGGGTTCTGCACAATGAAATTAAAAAAAGACCGCTCTATGTCATCAGCGAAATCGACTAATCCCGCTTCCGGCGAGCCCCAAGAAAAAAAAAATTCGCGTCTCCATCTTGAAGAACGGTTTCATGATGGCTGGGCGGAGGAAACCGATATTCAATCTATAGATGTTCGGCAGATGAATGAGTCGATTACGGCTCCTGAAATGCGTTATTTAAGATCGGTGCTTGGAGAGCTCAAAGGAAAAGAGCTGCTGGATTTGGGATGCGGCCTTGGTGAAGCGAGCGTTTATTTTGCTTTAGAGGGAGCCTCGGTTACTGCGGCGGATCTTTCTGAAAAAATGTTGGCGGCAACGCGCCGGCTTGCGGAAAAATATTCTGTTACGGTCAAAACGCATTTGTCTGCTGCTGAAAATTTAAAATTCGATTCTGCGGCCCGTTTTGATGTCATTTATTGCGGTAATTTACTGCATCATGTGGACATTGATTCTACGCTTCAAAAGCTTCTTCCGCATTTAAAGCCGGAGGGAATGTTTATTAGCTGGGATCCCGTCGCTTACAATCCCGTCATTAATGTTTATCGCCGCATGGCTTCGCAAGTGCGCACGCCGGATGAACATCCTTTGAAGTTGGCTGATATCGCTTGTTTTGAAAAATATTTTAGCGAGGTTAAGACCCGCTGGTTTTGGTTGACGACATTATTTGTTTTTATCGCGATGTATGTGTTTCAAAGAAGAAACCCCAATCAGGAGCGGTTTTGGAAGAAAGTTGTGGAAGAGGGGGATCAATGGGCATGGCTTTACAGACCGCTTGAAAAACTGGACCGTTTTTTATTGGTTTTCTTGCCTTTTTTAAAACCTCTTTGCTGGAATGTTGTGATTGTCGCGACCAAACCTAAACAAGGAGACTGATTTTTGGGAGTTTTAACATTTAAGCAGTACGAGCGCCGCCGCACTTTTTGGTGTTGGGTGTTCGTCGTGACTCTTCCGATGGTTTGGTACTGGACGCGTTTTGTTAATCCGAGCTTTAACCTTATTGATGATGCTTTCGATTTGCGGCATTTCGAATATATGCGGACACATTTTTCAGAATGGTGGCGAACATTTGGGTTTCACGGTGAGGCTGAAAATGGAAGGCTCCGCACGACCAGCTGGCTTTTTCGTTTTTTTACGTATTATCTTCCATGCCGCATGGATCCTTTGCGGTGGAATATCGCGCATTTTTCTATTTTAGCTTTGACGGTTTCCTGCTTATTTTTTGCTTTGCGGTTTCTGACGGGGAAAAATATGGCCGCTGTTATTGCGTGCGTGTTGTGGGTGCTCAGCGGCAATACACTTATGAATTACACGCGCTTTGGTCCTTTTGAAGTGCTTCAGGTGTTATGGCTGAGCCTCCTTTCATTGTTGGCCTATGTTGCATTGAGCCGTTCTTCCGGACGCCGAGTATTTTTTTTGTACAGCGCTATTTTCTTCTGTTTATTTATGCTTTATTTTACAAAAGAGACTTCTATTCTTTTGCTTCCTTTCGCTGCTTTGATGCTTTGCGGAAGTTTGTGGCTTGGTAAAGCCAAAAAAGAGTGGAGCCTTTTTTTTGGTTTTAATCTGGTGCTTTTTGCTCTGCAGAGATATTTTTCTCCTCCCATTGCCGGATACACATCCAATTTTAAACCGAGCATGAGTGTTTTTTTAGAGAACGCAGAGCGTTATTTCACCGTGCTTGAATGGCGCTATTTGCTTTTGGCGGCAATAGCGGTTTATTGTCTGCGTAATTTTCATAAATTATTTAAGAAACAGGAATTTTCTCTGACGGATAGTTGGCAATTCGGCTTTTTCAGCTTGGGGTGTGGATTTTTAGCGCCTTGCCTTTTATGGGAGGCTGCGGAGCCCCGTTATTTGTTGGTATCAGAGTTTCTTTTCGCGGGTTTTATGGCTCTTGAGCTTTTTACTGTCTGGAATAAGTTTTGTATTTCGCCAGCTTCTGATAACAAAAAAAAACAATGGTTTAAAAAAGCCGGGCTGATTACGGTTTGTTTGATATTAGCTGTCCCCACAACGGACAAATTAGCTCAGTATTCACTTTATGCTTATGGTGTGGCTGATAAGCGGACGCCGGTACAAGCGTTACAGTGGCTTTCAACTATTGCTGAAAAAAATGCGGTTGTTTTAAGTTTGGAAGTGGAACAAGAGCTTGTGGGTGCAACAGCCATTTTCATGAAAGATATTTTCGGGCGGGGAGATATTCAAATTTATTCAGTTTCTCCGTTCGCGGAAATATCCATCCGGCAAGGTTATCCGATGCGGCTCATTTCCTTGGAGCGCTCGTTAAGTGAGCTGGAACATGTTGATTATGTTATTCAGCGGCGCAGTGGGTATCGTCGGCCGGCCGTGGACCGGTTTTTTAATAAGCTGATGTTTCACATTCAACGGGCAGGTTTTAGCGGGAGATTACAAAAAATTTACTCCGAACTTTACAGGCCGCCGGTTTTTAAGCTTTTAGAAGGGGTTGAGATTTGGAAGATGGGACGCCCTCGGCAGAGTGCGATTTTTTGATCTCTTGCGTTCCCGCGAGCTGTTTTTGATCCGGATTTCGCGTAAAAACTAGTTTGTCTTCGGTCTTTAGTCTTCGGTATGTCGTCTGTTATAATGCCCTCCATGGCATCCAAAGAAACCCCCAAGCAGTCCGGATATTTAGTTTTTGCGCGCAAGTATCGCCCGCAAACTTTTGATGAAGTGGTGGGTCAGCAATCGACTTTGACCACGCTTAAAAACGCAATTGCTTCAGGGCGTATTCCCCAAAGTTTTATTTTTTCCGGTTCCCGCGGTGTTGGCAAAACTTCCGTGGCGCGCATTCTGGCGAAAGCATTGAATGCCACCGGCGGCGCGAATCCTGATTTTAATCAAAAAGATGCGGCCGCGCGCGAAATCGAAGAAGGTCGGTCGATGGACGTTTTGGAAATCGACGGCGCTTCCAACCGCGGTATCGAAGAAATCCGCTCCTTGCGCGAAACGGTTAAGTTTAAACCCGCTTCCGGATCTTATAAAATTTATATCATTGATGAAGTTCACATGCTTACCACCGAAGCGTTTAACGCTTTGCTCAAAACTCTGGAAGAGCCGCCTTCGCATGTAAAATTTATTTTTGCCACGACCGAAATTCATAAAGTTCCTCTTACGATTTTATCCCGCTGTCAGCGCTTTCATTTCCGCCGCCTGACCGTGGATGAAATTGTTGAAAAGCTGGCTGATATCGCGAAGGCTGAAAAAGTAAAATGCGAGAAAGACGCGTTGTATTTAATCGCGCGCGCCAGTGATGGTGCTTTGCGTGACGCCGAAAGCTTGCTGGATCAGTTGGCAAGTTTTTCTGACGGAGAAATCAAAGAGGAATCGGTGCTGACTTTGCTCGGACTGGCTTCCGACAGCGTGAATGAGACTTTGCTTGAGGCTGTAAAGAACCGCAGCGGGCAGGATATTTTAAATGTGATTCAGAACTTTTATGAAAGCGGCGGCGATCTTTTGCAATTGTCTCGCGGTTTTTTTGAGATTTTAAGGCACTTGCTTGTTTTGCAGCACGTCAAAGAAACTCAGGGGTTAATCGAGGCCGGCCCGCAAATGCTTGAGATTTTGCAGAGACACAAAAAGTCATTTAATGAAGCCGAACTTCTTTTGGGAATCACTCTCTTTCAAAACTTGCAGGCGGATTTGCGCCGCCCCGTGACATCGCCGCGGTTTATGGTTGAAGCCGCTTTTCTTAAGTTAATTTACGCGGACGGTATGCGCTTTATCGATGATATTGCCGCGGATGTGCCGCAGCAGCGTTCCGTACAGCCTGTGATTGTTCCGGCTCCGGCGCCGCAGCCAGCGCCGAAGTCACAACCGTTGCGTGCTGTTTCCGCGCCGGTTTCCGAACCTTTACCTGCCGCTGTGCCAAGTCCGGCGCCGCCTCAGGAAAAAAGCGGGAATTCGGCATTTTCGATTAATCAAATTGAAGCAGCGTGGCCGCGTGTGATTGAAGTCGTGAAATCAAAACGTATGTCGACCGGTATTTTTCTTTCTGAGGCTGAGCCGCTTGAAGTGGAAGATTCTGTGATTGTGCTCGGGCTTCCTGAAGAATTCCGTTTTCATAAAGAAAGCCTTGAAAAGGAAAATAATAAAAAACTTGTCGAGGAATGTTTTACGGAGTGTTTGGGAAGTAAGGCGCGTGTCCGCTTTGTGGTAACGCAGCAAACCGCGTCGGAACGCCCCGCTCCGAAGCCGGCGCCGGCTCAGCCGACAGAAGCCGAAAAAAGAGAATTGCCCGATATTATCACCCAGGCGTTGGATGTTTTTGACGGCGCGAAAATTGTCCGGGCGGAGTAAACAATGAAGGCTTATCACGAAACGCTTGGCCATTTGATTGAAGCCATTGCGGAGTTGCCCGGATTAGGCCGCCGGTCCGCCGAACGGATTGCCATGCATTTGCTGAAAGGCTCTAAAGGCGATAGCCTTAGGTTGGCTCAGCTTGTTTTGGAATTGCACGATAAAACCCAGTTTTGCAAAACATGCAACCACTACAGCGAAGGGGAAGCGTGTTCTATTTGCGCTGATCCAAGCCGTGATGACGGATTGATTTGTGTTGTTGAAGATCCCAAGGATTTAATTGCGATTGAAAAGACCGGAACTTATTCCGGCAAATACCATGTTCTTTTAGGCGCGATTTCCGCGTTGGATGGAATCGGCCCCGAGGAAATTCAGCTTGCGGGGCTTTTGGAGCGTGTTAAAAAAGGAAAAATACGGGAAATTATTTTAGCGACCAATCCCAACACGGAAGGCGACACCACCGCTTTTTATATCAATAAATTACTGAAACCTTTTTCGATTAAAACCACGCGTATCGCACGGGGCGTTCCGGTCGGCAATCATTTGGAATATACGGACGCGGCGACTCTTTCGCGCGCCTTGGAGAGTCGAGTTACGGCATGAAATCGTTTGAAGGTAAAACAGTTCTCATTACCGGTGCCTCTGCCGGAATCGGCAAAGTATTCGCTGAAAAGCTGGCCGCGCAAAAAGCAAACCTTCTATTGGTTGCCCGCCGTGAACTTAATTTAGAAAAACTGGCCGCGGATTTGCGCGCCCGTTACGGTGTGAGTGTTGATTATTTTAAATCCGACCTGAGCCGTCCCGATGCGCCATGGCATATTTATGAGTGGGTGAGATCCAAAGATTATCAGGTCGACTGCTTGATTAATAATGCCGGCTTCGGCGCTTTCGGCGCGTTTGATACGATGCCGATGGATCAAATTCAGGCCATGATGCAGGTGAATATGACCGCGCTTGTTTCGTTGACGCGGCTTTTTTTGCCGGAAATCAAAGTTCGCCGAGGAGGCATTATTCAAATTGCTTCGACAGCGGCATTTCAGCCGATTCCTTATCTTGGGCTTTATGCCGCCACTAAGTCTTTCGTGAAAAATTTTTCCAAAGCGCTTTGGGCCGAAAACCGGGATGTCCGTATTTTTTGTCTTTGCCCGGGGAACACAGAATCCGAATTTCATGACACAGCAGGCATTCATCAAAAGAAAGTTTTTCTCAGGGCCACGACCGAAGACTTGGTTAATTTTGGAATCGATCAATTTCTAAATACATCTCGTCCGGCAAGCATTCATGGTTTCTTAAACTCGGTGGTTGCGTTTTCAAACCGCTTTGCGCCGACAAGACTCGTGCTTTTGATTGCCCGAAAAATCTACGAAATCAGAACAGGTTCTTCGCATTAGGAGCAGAAACTAAAGTAACGCAACAGGTGCCTTGCTTAAATGACTGGAGCGGGTAGAGGGAATCGACCGCCCTGCGTTCTTGTCGGCAAGTTGCCGCATTCACTTCGGGTCGGCACCCGCTCCTCATAAAGATCTCCTCATTTCAAAATCTGACATTCAGTCAGTTTTTAAAATTCGTCAGCATTATAAATTTGTCGTCGCTCCCGTTCGATTCCATAAATTTTTTACATTTTCTCAAAAGAGCCTGAATGCAAGGCATCGCCGAGCGACCGCGGAGGTGTAATGATAATTACGCCGCACAAGGGAGCGAAGGTGATAACGCAGCAGACGGCTTTTTTCAGAAAATGGACTGGAGCGGGTAGAGGGAATCGAACCCTCATAACTAGCTTGGAAGGCTAGCGCTTTACCATTAAGCAATACCCGCGCAAGAAGAGCGGTATTCTAATCGACTCTTCCCCCTTGAGCAACTTTTTCCTATAACTCATTGGCTTCAAAAGACTTCCAGTTTATGGCTTAAGGCTGATGGAGCCATTCTTTGACTTTTAGTGAGAAATCCCTATAATAGACTCGTTTTTAGCACCTTTGCCGGTGCCGGTATTATTTAACTTTTTAGGATAGAGATTAGAGAGAAGTGGGTTTTGACCCACTTTTTTTTTTCGTGTTTCCGGGGGGAATGTATGTCTCAAGAATTATTATCATCGCTCGAGTATATCGAGAAAGAAAAAGGCGTTTCACGCGAAGTGCTTTTTGACGCGATCCGTCATGCCCTGATTTCCGCTTGCCGTAAATCATTTCCTGAATATGGTGAAGACTTTGACGTTCAGATTGATCCGGCGACTTTCCGCATTCAGCTGCTGCGCGACGGTAAACCGTTTCAGGATCCGCACTTTGGCCGTATTGCCGCCCAAACCGCAAAACAGGTCATCATTCAAAAAATTCGTGAAGCACAGCGCGATTCTATTTTTGATGAATTTACCGGCAAGCAGGGCGATATTGTCAATGGCACCGTGCATCGGGTCGAGCAGCGGGCGATTATCGTCGACTTTGGAAAAACGGAAGGTATTTTGCCGGCACGCGAAATGTCGCCGGTTGATCAATATCGTCAGGGAAACGTGATTCGCGCGTACGTTGTGGAAGTGAACCGCACGGCCCGTGGTCCGGAAATTATTTTATCGCGCAGTCATCCGGAGTTTGTCAAAAAACTTTTCGAATTGGAAGTGCCGGAAATTGCCGACAAGCTTGTTTTGATTAAGGGCGTGGCACGCGAAGCAGGTTCCCGCAGTAAAGTCGCCGTGGTTTCCTCCGATCCCAAAATTGATTGTGTGGGGTCATGCGTGGGTGTCCGCGGACAGCGTGTTAAAAACATTGTGCGCGAACTTGAAGGCGAGAAAATTGATATTGTGCCTTACTCCGAAAACATCGAAGAGTTCATTAAAAGCGCGATGTCTCCCGCTGAAATTTTGACCATGAAAATGGATCCCGCCAGAAAAATAGCGGATCTTCTCGTTAAAGACGATCAGCTCTCGCTTGCGATCGGAAAGCGCGGACAAAATGTGCGTTTGGCTTCCAAACTTGTGGGTTGGACGATTGACGTGCGCAGTGAAGGTCAGCGCGCGGCATTGGATCAGCTGAAAGGCGTTGATCCGGCACTGATTGACGCGCTGAAAGCCGGCGGAATTTTATCTATAAAAGATGTTTTGAAATCATCGCCCGAAGAGCTCGCTCATATTCCGGGTTTGACCGCGGAAACCGCGAAGCAGATTTTGCAGGCGGCAGAAGGCTTAAAAGCTGAAAAGGCCCAAGCGGAAGCCGAAAAATCGGCCGAAGAAATCCCCGCTGAGGAAAAAGCGGAAGCTGTAAAGCCGGAAGCGGAAAAGCCGTCTCATTCTTCCTCTGAGCCTTTGGCTCAACCGGAGAAGGATTAATCATGCGCGTTCACGAGCTTGCCAAGCAAATTAATAAAACAAGTAAGGACATTCTTGCCGAGCTTGAAAAGTCCGGCGTGGTATTAAAAAGCCATATGTCTGTAATTCCGGATGAAGCGCTTGCGCGATTTAACTCTTCCTCTGTACCTGCGGCGCAACCAGCGGTTTCCGCAACGAAAGCTCCTGCTGCCGCGTTGAAAAAAGAAGAAGTTAAAAAGACAGAAGCGGTCAAAGCTCCTGTAAAAGAGGAGCCGAAAGCGGCGCCGGTTACGGCCCAACCAGCGGCACCGAAAGCCGAAGCTCCGCGTGTTGAAGTGAAAGAAGTTCGCGCCGCTGCTCCGGTTGCACCGCCGCCGATGAAGCAGCCCTACGAACGGCCGCGCGTTGAAGAAAATCTTCCCCAAAAAGTTCAGCTTAATTTTCCGGTCACGGTCGGTAACTTTGCGCAGGCCACCGGAAGAAAAATTCCCGATGTCATCAAAACTTTGATGAAAATCGGAGTGATGGCCAATGTGAACCAGCTTTTAAATGAAGAGATCGGCGTGAGCTTGGCGGATACGCTCGGTGTTGAAATTGAAAAAGCGCAGGATGAAGTCGAAGCTCTGCTTCGCGATTCATCCATTAATGAAAAAACCGAAGATTTAAAGTTTCGTCCTCCTGTTGTCACGATGATGGGGCATGTCGATCACGGTAAAACGTCGCTTCTTGACGCAATCCGTAAGACCAGTGTTGCTTCAAAAGAAAAAGGGTTTATTACTCAGCATATCGGTGCTTATGGCGTGGATGTTCAGGGGAAAGGGCACGTGACTTTTCTCGACACACCGGGCCATGAAGCGTTTACCGCGATGCGCGCGCGCGGCGCAAACGTAACGGATATTGTCGTGCTTGTGGTTGCTGCCGATGACGGCATTATGCCGCAAACAATTGAGGCCATTGATCACGCGCGCGAAGCCAGCTGCCCGATCATTGTCGCGATTAATAAAATTGATTTGCCCGCGGCTAATCTTGAAAAAGTGATGGGTGGTTTGCAAAAAGCGGATTTAACGCCCGAAGAATGGGGCGGCAAAACCATTTGCGTGAAAGTTTCGGCGAAAACTGGCGTTGGCATCGAAGAGCTTCTTGATATGCTTTTGCTTCAGGCGGAAGTACTTGAACTCAAAGCCAATCCGAATCGCCCCGCGGTGGGAACCGTGATTGAAGGCCACTTATCCAAAGGCAGCGGTCCTGTCGCGAGCATTATTGTTCAGAATGGGACGCTTAAAGTCGGCGATATTATTGTCGCCGGACCGCACTCCGGACGCGTGCGCGCTTTGCGCGACGACTTGGGGAAAAACATGAAGGAAGCGGGGCCTTCGTATGCCGCGGAAGTGATGGGACTTAACGGAGTTCCCGAAGCCGGTGAAACTTTTCATGTCGCTCCCGATGAAAAATTCGCAAAAAAATTTACTGAAAAAAAGCGTCTTGAAATCCGCGAAAAAGAAATGCATTCGGCAAGTAAACATATGTCGCTTGAAAGCGTGTATGAGAAAATTTCCGAAGGTAACTTTAAAGAATTAAAATTGATCGTGAAAGCGGACGTGCAGGGCTCGGTAGAGGCTTTGCGTGATGCTCTGGAACGGCTTTCAACTGAAATGTGCCGCGTGCATATCATTCACGGTGTGGCGGGCGGAATCAATGAATCTGACGTGATGCTGGCCGCTGCCAGTGACGCGATCATCATTGGTTTTCATGTGCGTGCCGATGCAAAAGCAAAAATGCTTGCTGACCGCGAAGGCGTGGATTTGCGCTATTACGGAATTATTTACGAAGCGGTTGAGAATGTCAAAATGGCGATGGAAGGAATTTTATCGCCGACATTATCCGAAAAAATTGACGGTACAATTGAAATTCGTCAGGTTTTTAAATCTTCCAAAGTGGGAACGATCGGCGGCGCGAAAGTTAAAAAAGGCACGATTACACGTTCGAATCAAATCCGTGTTGTCCGCGACAACGTCGTGGTTTTTGAAGGAAAACTCGCTTCGCTCAAACGCTTCAAAGATGACGTGCGTGAAGTTAAAGAAGGGTTTGAATGCGGAGTTGCTGTGGATGGATTTAACGATTTGCAGCCGGGCGATTTGATTGAAGCTTTCCATATTGAGAAGACAGCGACTAAACTCTAGAAACTCGCGCGGGGAATTTGATTATGCAGGGTAAGCGGGTGGACAGAGTGGGGGCTTTAGTGCAGCAGGAGATGAGCCGGCTGATTGTGGAGCGGACGCGTGATCCGCGAATTGGTTTTGTGACCGTTACTCATGTCAAAATGACTCCCGACCTGAAATCCGCCGTTGTTTTTGTCAGTGTCCTGGGCGATGAAAAGGGAAAACTCAGTTCAATCGCGGGATTGGAGCACGCTCGCGGATTTTTCCAGCGTGAAATCGGCGAATCGCTGAAACTTCGTTTTACACCCCGCATTCAATTTGAACTCGATCGCTCACTTGAGCGCGGTCTGGAAATCGACCGGATTCTCCGCGATGTTTTGCCCTCCGGGACTGAGGCTCAATCAGAAGAAGAAAACCCTGAGGCTGAAAAACAATGAATGCTCCTGTTCCTTTAACCGTTGGTCAGGAAGTAAACGGTATTTTACTTGTGGATAAGCCCACGGACTGGACTTCTCATGATGTCTGCGCTTTTGTACGCGGGCGTTTTCGTATTCCCAAGGTGGGACACGCGGGAACTTTGGATCCCAACGCCACCGGTCTTCTTGTTTTATTGCTGGGACGGTTTACCCGCCAATCCGCCGACTGGAGTTCTTGCGATAAAGATTATGAAGGCCTGATGGAACTAGGTGTTGAAACCGACAGCCAGGACCGGCAAGGGAAAGTTTTGAAAGAAATGCCCGCGGATCATATTACGGAAGACGTGGTTAAATCGGGTATGAAAGAGTTTGTCGGTGAAATTATGCAGACTCCGCCGATGGTCTCCGCCGTGAAACATCAAGGGAAGCGTCTTTATGAGTTGGCGCGCAAAGGCAAAGTAGTGGAGCGTGAAAGCCGCCCTGCCATTGTTTATAAGTGGAACTTTCTTGAGAAAAACGGAAACTTTGTCCGATTTGAATGTTCGGTTTCCAAAGGAACTTACGTCCGCACGCTTGCGGATGATCTTGGGCGCAAATTAGGCTGCGGCGCGGTATTAGCTGAGTTAAGAAGGACTCGCTGCGGCCCTTTTAAAATTCAAAACAGCGTTACCATTGAACAAATCAAAGCCATGCAGCCGGAAGATTTTAGAGCGCAGGTGCTTGTTCCGGGCAGTGAGCCTCATCAGGAAAAGAAGAGCCCCGCGAACCCTCTTCAGGGCAATCAATAAGATCATGCGGGTTGTCGAGAAAATAGCTTCTTTTAAAAAATCTTCGCGGCGCCCTCTGGTCTTGGCTCTCGGAAACTTTGATGGCATTCACCGCGGGCACCAATGCTTGCTGAATTATGTTGTCGCTCAATCTAAGAAGCTTGGCGGTCAGCCCGCGGTTTTTACTTTTCAAGAACACCCTCAGCATATTCTTCATCCCGCGCATGCGCCGGAAAACTTACAGTCTCGCGATCAAAAAATGGGTTTTTTCAAACAGTTGGGCATTCAGGTTTGCTTTGCTCAGAAATTTGACCGTGCGTTTTCAAAGTTGTCCGCTGAACATTTTGTGGAAAAAATTTTGGTTAAGCGGTTGGGTGTCCGTGAAATTTGTCTTGGCTACAATGCGCGCTTCGGCCGCGGCCGCGCCGGCGACGCTGATTTACTGAGAAAGCTTGGACGCAAGTTTGGTTTTGAGGTTTTTCAGGCTGAGCCGGTTGTTTGGCGGGGAAGTCCCGTTTCGAGTACGGCCGTCCGTGAAGCGGTGCGTCAGGGAAAAATGGATTTGGCAGCCGGATTATTAGGCCGCAATTGGAGCCTGGAGGGACGGGTTGTTCGCGGGGATGGGCGCGGTAAAAAAATTGGATTTCCTACGGCCAACATTAAACCGGGTAATTTTGTTTGTCCCGCTAGGGGAGTTTATGCGGCAGGTGTTCGTGTCGCGAACCAAAAGAGAATTTATTCCGCGGTCGTGAATGTCGGTGTCCGGCCTTCTTTTCAAACGGGCGATAGCGTTCATATTGAAGCGCACCTTTTGAATTTCAAATCCTCTTTGTATGGCAAAAAAATAGAGATTTTTTTTGTGAGCCGCTTACGGCATGAAAAAAAATTCAGCTCGGCCGATTTGCTTTCGCGGCAAATTAAAAAAGATATTCAGAGGGCCCGTTCCATTTTAAAAAAGAATAAACAGAAATGAAGCCCCCTTTTCTTTGCGTGATCGACCGCCGTGTTTGGCCGGGAGTCATTTTAATTTCAATGCTGGCGTTACTGACCGTATTTCTTTTTCAGAGTTTTGGCGTCCTTCCGATTTTTCTTTTTTTTCTCTTTCTGCACATTGCTTTTTTTCGCGACCCTTTTCGCCGCCCCCGCGGCGAAGGCGTGCTCGCGCCGGCTGACGGCAAAGTGGTGGAAATTAGTCTTTGTGATGAGCCGCGTTTTTTGGGCTGCCAAGCGCTTAAAATTGGTATTTTCCTTTCCGTTTTGGACGTGCATGTTAACCGCATGCCCTGGGCAGGCACGCTGGAGTGGCAGGAATATACGCCGGGAAAGTTTTTAAATGCCATGGAGCCTGAATCCGCGATTAAAAATGAGTCGAATTGGCTGGGCTTTAGAAATGGGACAGAGACTTTTATTGTCAGACAGATATCAGGACTTATTGCTCGTCACATTCACTGGGACATTCAACAGGGCGAACGGCTTGGGCGGGGGGATAAAATAGGTGTGATTTGCTATGGGTCGCGAACCGAAATCTATTTGCCTGCCGCGCGGTTTGAAGCTACAGTAAAACTTGGAGATGCCGTAAAATCCTCCGAAACGGTCTTGGGAAATTGGAAGGGTTATGCTGAGTAAGTTTTTTCAAAAAATTAGATTTGCGCCCGCGGATGCCGCGACCGCACTCAACTTAGTTTGCGGCTTTCTTTCGATATTGATGACAGCGAATGGGCAGCCGGTTCAGGCGATATGGCTGATCGTGATGGCAATGGTTTTTGATTCCATTGATGGCAATTTAGCCAAAATATTTAATACCGTCTCTGATTTTGGCCGCGAACTAGATTCGCTTTCTGATATGGTTTCATTTGGTGTCGCGCCCGCGTTTCTTTTTTCGATGACATTTATTCAGCCGGAGTTTTCTTTTTTGGCTTTTGGAATTCCGGCGGCTTATGCTGTTTGTGCCGCGGTCCGGCTGGCTCGTTTTAATGTTCGCGCTCCGGTGCGCGGATACTTTCATGGTCTTCCTTCGCCCTCGGCCGCTTTAGGCGCTGCGATGTTGATGCTTGTGGCGATGGATCGAGGGTGGACGGAGTTACCTGTGTTTGAAAACGCGGCCTTGACTGTGATGGGAGCGTTGGCTTTTTTAATGGTAAGCTCGGTGCCATACCCCAAGCCTTTTGGAGCGGAGTACAAGCGGTGGAAGCCCTTTTTCGGATTGGCCACGGTTGCGACCTTTTTAGTCGGAATTATCTTGGATAGAGACACTGCCTTTTTGGCGGCAATGATGCTTTATATCGTTGGGTGCCCATTTCAAGTTATTTCTCTTAATAAAAAAGTCGCGCCCGTTCTTAGTTGATCGTTTTTGAGTGTTTTGAAATCAGGAATTCATTTCAACAAAAATCTTTGCATTTTCGAGGGGCTCAGAGTACAATCCTCGGCTCAAAGAAGAAGAAAATAGACAGACAGAGGTATAAAAAAATGGCTTTGACGAAAGAAAAAAAGAAAGAAACAATTCAGAAATTCAAGACCAGTAAAAATGACGCTGGTTCCGCTGCCGTACAGGTTGCGATTTTGACGGAAAGAATCAACGGTCTTTCCTCTCATTTTGAGAAAAACGCGAAAGATCATCATTCTCGCCGCGGATTATTGACTATGGTCAACCGCCGCAAGAAACTTTTGGCTTTTGTTAACAGGGAAAATCCGAAGCAGTACACGGAACTCCTCGAAAAACTGAACTTGCGCAAATAAGCGCGGCTCAGCTTTTTTCTCTTTTCCTAAATTTAAAACTATCCACGATCGGAATTTAATCTATGTTCAGCCCTAAACAAGTGTCTTTTACTCTCGGCGGCCAAGAAATTACTATTGAAACAGGTAAAGTGGCCCGTCAGGCCAGCGGTTCTGTTCTCGTTAAGTCGGGCGGCAGCGTTGTGCTTGTTGCCGTTGTCGGCGCGCCTGAATCCGAAACACCGCGCGACTTTTTTCCTTTAACGGTTGATTTTCGTGAACGCACTTATGCCGCCGGACGTATCCCGGGCGGATTTTTTAAGCGTGAAGGAAAGGCATCTGAGCGCGAAGTGCTTGTTTCGCGTTTGATCGATCGTCCGATCCGCTCTCTTTTTCCGAAAAACTACCGCAGTGAAGTCAGCGTTTCGATCATGGTGCTTTCATCCGATCCTGATGCGCCGACTGATATTTTGGCGATGATCGGTTCTTCCGCGGCGATTCATATTTCAGACATTCCTTTCGCTGAGCCGATGGGTTCCGTGCGTGTGGGTTTGATCGACGGCAACTTTGTTATTAACCCGACGCTTGCCAATATGGAAGTGAGCGATTTGGATCTCGTAATCGCGGGAACCAAAGATAAAATCGGAATGCTCGAAGCCGGCTCCAATGAAATTTCAGAAGAAAAAATGTTTGAAGCGATCATGTTCGGTCACAAGGCCATTCAGGAAGTGGTTGCCGCTCAGCATAAACTTTTTGATTTAGTGAAGCCGACCAAACGCGTTGTGAAGGGTGTTCAAATCAATGAAGAATATGTAACGAAAATCCTCGACGGCGTAGGCGCAGAGTTCAAAACCGTTTTTGGCGCTAAAACGAAAGAAGAGCAGGATAAAATTTTGGGCGCGATCAAAGAAAAAGCGCTCGCTCTTTTTGATGTTGAAAGCGATGATTTTAAGAAGGCGGACTTTGTTGAAGCTTTCGCGAAAGTCGAAAAGAAAAAAGTGCGTGAAGGTTATATCAAGGACAACAAACGCGTTGATGGACGCGGTTTTTATGATATCCGTCAAATTACGTGTGAAACCGGATTGCTTCCCCGCACTCATGGTTCTTCGCTTTTTACCCGCGGTCAAACGCAGAGTTTGGGCGTTACGACTCTTGGAACAGGGCAGGATGAACAAACCATCGACTTGCTTCATGGGCAAACTTCCAAAAGTTTCATTTTGCATTACAACTTTCCTTCATTCAGCGTGAATGAGTCGAAGCCAGATCGCGGTCCGGGTCGTCGTGAAGTCGGTCACGGAGCTTTGGCTGAGCGCGCTTTGGCACCTGTGATTCCGGGGCCTGAAGAGTTCCCGTACACGATTCGCGTGGTATCGGATATTTTGGAATCAAACGGTTCCAGTTCCATGGCGAGTGTTTGTGCCGGAACTTTGTCGCTGATGGACGCGGGCGTTCCGATTAAAGCGCCGGTTTCCGGTATTGCGATGGGGCTTGTCACTGAAGGTGATGAATTCCGTATCTTGACTGATATCGCCGGAATCGAAGATCATTTGGGCGATATGGATTTTAAAGCGGCTGGAACCGTAAATGGTTTGACCGCGATTCAGATGGATTTGAAGCTTTCGGGAATCAGCGAAAAGATTTTGAAAGCCGCTTTTGACGATTCCAAAAAAGCCCGCATGACTATCATGAAGCTTTTGACGGATTGCATCGCGCAGCCAAAACAGGAAGTTTCCGAATTTGCTCCGCGGATTACGACGATTCAGGTTGATCCTGAGAAAATCGGCGAAATCATCGGCCCAGGCGGAAAAAATATCCGTAAGCTGGTTGAAGAAACCGGCGCGAAAATTGATATTTCCGATGACGGCAGCGTGAACATTTCCGCGGTAGATAAAGCCAGTGTGGATGCCGCGCTTGCTAAGATCGCCGCGATCACGGAAGAGCCTGAGCACGGAAAGACATATGAAGCAGAAGTTAAAAAGCTTACGAGCTTTGGCGCTTTTTGTGAAATTATCCCCGGCAAAGACGGGCTTCTGCATGTTTCCGAAATGGCAGACGGCTTTGTAAAGAGCCCCGGTGATTATTTGAAAGTTGGCGACAAAGTGACGGTTCAGGTTGTCGGTGTGGATGATCGCGGTAAGGTTTCCTTAAGCGTTAAGTCCATCAATCCGGCGGGACTTCCTTTGCTTCCTGAAAGTGAACGCGTTGTGATTGAAGCTGAACCTCCGCGCGGTGATCGCGGCGGACGTGGCGGAGATCGTGGTGGACGCGGCGGATTCCGCGGCGGAAGACGCTAATCATTTTAGCTCTGTGCCATCAGGCACAACCGCTGTAAGTTCTTTTTGCTCTGAGTCTTTGACTCAACCGCAGTAAAATCTGCTTTGCGCTTCGGCGCAAAGCAGATTTTTGCTTTAAGCCCTAATTTGATCGAAACAGGAGAGTAATTTCATGAGTCAATCCGTTGAAATTTTAGTTAAAACCTTGCCGCACTTTGAAGGGCTTGAGCTGCCAAAGTACCAAACCGAGGGTTCGGCCGGAATGGATTTAACCGCGGCCTGCGGAGCAGATATAACCATTCTCCCGGGTGAGCGGAAATTAGTTCCGACCGGCCTTTGTATTGCGATCCCATATTTTTATGAAGTTCAAATCCGTCCCCGCAGCGGTCTTGCGCTAAAAAATGGGATTACACTGCCGAATTCTCCCGGGACAATTGATTCGGACTACCGCGGTGAGCTTCAGGTGATTTTGCTCAATTCAGGGCAAGAGCCTTTTGTGGTTAAACGGGGTATGCGTATCGCTCAAATGATTGTTGCTCCGGTGGTTAAGGCATCCTTCCAAATTGTCGATAATCTTGACGATACTGTACGGGCAGCCGGCGGGTTCGGCCACACCGGGCATTGATCTTATATAAAAAGGCATCTGCTGCGTTGTCAGCATCGCTTCTTTGTGCGACATACTTTGCAGTATGTCTCCGCAGGCGCTCGCTGCCGCCTTACACCTGCACTTTTTCTATAAGATCAAAATGTTTCTAAATATGAAATTATAAAAGTAAAAAATAATCAGCTATGAAAAAAGAACGCGTTAATGAAATTTGGGGTGTTGTTTTTATGCTGCTGGGGCTTTTTGCTCTTTGCAGCTTAGTCGGATATCAGCGGCTCGATATTCCTTTTTATACTTCGTATGCCAACAATCCTGTTAATAACTACACGGGCATTATCGGCGCTTACACCGCGTTTGGCCTTTTTCTTAGTTTTGGATGGAGTGCTTTTCTTGTTCCGGCGTTGTTTTTAATTTGGGCCTGGAGCTTTCTAAAGCAGCGCGTTCCTGATAAACGGCTTTTTAAATTCATCGGATTATTTGCCGCGATTGCCGCGAGCGCGACGCTTTTTTCTGTGTTGGCATCGGAGGAAAACCGCATTGCCGCGGGCGGTTGCCTGGGACATGTGACTTCCACTTATTTACTCAAATACTTTGGCGTTGCCGGAAGTTTAATCATTTCTTTCTGTGTTCTTTTACTCGCTTTAATTTTAGCGACCGACTATCTTTTGTTTCCTTTGATCGAAGCCGTGATGCAATTGGGGGCTCAGCTCATTATTGCGGTTTGGCCCGTGATTACAAATGCTTTTGAGTCCATCGCGAATTTAATGCCATGGAAAGAAAAGGATGAAAAAGTTGAGCGCGCTCAAAGAAAAGAAAAACAAAAATCGCCTGAAACTAAACCTGAAAAAGAGAAAAAAGAAAAATTAAAAAAAGAACCTGAATCACCGTTTGATCCCAATGTCGTTAGTCAGCCGATTAAGGTCAAAGCTTATAATCCCGGCGCGCAAGCGGCTGCCGAGGAATTAAAAAAGGAAATTTTGGCTGAAAGCGCATCCGCGGTAAAGCCGGCGGCTTCAGGGCCCAAATCTCCGCCTAAGCCCAAGCTAGATGTTCCCAAACCCATTTTACCCGAAGGGGAAGATTCTTTTAAAGGCGTGATTGGGTCTGTTGAGCAGAAAAAGTATGAATTACCTCCAAAGGATTTATTGGTGCGTCCGGCCGCGGCTAAAGCATCCAATGATAATTTGGAAGAAAACTCACGCATCATTCAGCAAACCCTTTCCGAATTCGGCATCGATGTGAAGGTGACGGAAGTAGAGCAAGGTCCGGTTATTACGCGCTATGAATTGCTGCCCGCGCCCGGCGTGAAGGTGAATTCGATCGCGAATCTTTCCGACAACCTGGCGTTAGCATTGAAGGCATCAAGTATCCGCATGATTATTCCGATTCCCGGTAAATCCGCGATCGGAATTGAAATTCCGAATTCGGTTACGAATATGGTTTATTTGCGTGAGCTCGTTGAATGTCCTGAATTTACTTCGGGAAAAAACCCATTGCCTTTGATTCTTGGCAAAGACACGAGCGGGCGGCCGTTGCTTTCCGATCTTTCAGGAATGCCCCATATGCTGATCGCGGGTACGACCGGCAGCGGAAAAACGGTTTGCGTGAACGCAATCATCAGCGGACTGCTTTATTCAAGAACACCTGATGAGCTTAAGTTTGTTATGGTTGATCCCAAGATGGTGGAAATGGCTATCTACAATAAAATTCCGCATATGCTTACGCCCGTTGTGACGGATGTGAAAAAAGCCGCGCATGCCATTAATTGGGTTGTGGCTGAAATGGAAAAGCGCTATCGGCTGTTGGCGAAAGTGGGTGTAAGGAATATTGCTTCGTTTAACGCGCGCATGATCGAATCCGCGGATCAGGATGCTCTGGCTACGGCATCGCCGGATTCCGAAAATGTGATTCCGCACAAATTACCCTACATTGTTGTCGTTATCGATGAGCTTGCGGATTTGATGATGACGATGCGTGATAAAGTCGAAGGGCCGATTTGCCGTCTTGCGCAGCTTTCGCGCGCGGTGGGAATTCATTTGATTTTGGCCACGCAGCGTCCCTCGGTGGATGTTATCACCGGTGTCATTAAAGCTAATTTTCCCGCCCGCGTTTCTTTCAAGGTTTCATCGAAGGTGGATTCACGTACTGTATTGGATGGTAACGGCGCGGATCAATTGCTTGGGAAAGGGGATTTGCTCTTTTTGAAACCCGGAGAAGCCAAGCTCATTCGCGGACAAGCGCCCTTTGTGACCGATGATGAGATTCGCAATGTGGTGGAGTATTGGGCGAAGCAGGGAACCCCCGAGTTTTTAGAGGAGCTTGTCGCAAGCTCCGAAAAAAAAGGCAATGCGGACGGTAGTGGCGGTGAAAAAGATGAGCTTTATGATGAGGCAATGCGAGTTGTATTGGAAACACGTGTGGCTTCAACGTCCAATCTCCAACGGCGCATGGGGCTCGGCTATACCCGCGCGGCGCGGATTATGGATCAGCTCGAATCCGAAGGCGTGATCGGCCCTTCTCAGGGCGCAAAAGCACGTGAAATTTACTTGCCTAATCCGAATGCATCCGCAGAACCTGAGCCCTCCGAGCAAGCCTGATTTATTTTAGCACCCTGGCCTGCCGGCAGGCAGGTGCGCTAATGCGCAACCGCATTAACAAATACCCGTCATGTGTGAGTGGTAAAGCTCGTTTAAAAAAGTTTGGGTACAAGGCGCGGACGAGCATCTGCGGATGCGTAGTGCGCAACGCATTAGACAGCTTTTTAAAATGAGCTTTAAATAAGAGAGCGCCAGCCTTGGGGATGTTAAGGCCAGCGCTCCGGGGTTGATCGGAAGGTTAACAAAAGAACAATAGCAATCCGTGTGCCAATTTTTTTTGAGGAGCGGGCGTGAGGGCGAAGATTCTTTTTTGCGATCGTTTTTGAACAAAAATGTTCTCTGAATTAGGCTTGTATGTCATGGATGTGTAAAATCTTTGCAAATATTAAAAAGCAATTTGCCGTTTAAGACTTATGAGATGATAATTGTAGAAACAAATTTGATGACACGATGAGGTTAGAGTATGCCGAAGAAAATTCTTATTGTTGAGGATGAGCCCGCGATTCAGGAATTAATCAAATATAACCTTCAAAAAGAAGGGTATAAGGTGTTTTCTGCTTATGACGGCGTGGCAGGTTCGGAAATGGCTTTGGAAGAAAAGCCCGACTTAATTTTATTGGATTTGATGATGCCTAAAATGGATGGCATTGAAGTTTGCCGTATGCTCAAGACCAATATACGGACTTCGGGTATTCCGATTATTATGGTGACCGCGAAGTCGGAAGAAGCAGATAAGGTTTTAGGGCTTGAGATCGGGGCGGATGACTATCTTGCCAAGCCTTTTGGAATCCGTGAGCTTTTGGCGCGCATTAAAGCTGTCTTACGGCGTCAGAAAAAAAGCGGCGTTTCCGGCGGGAAAGAGCTTTTTGAGTTAGGCGATTTGCTTTTGGATGACAGCCGGCATGAAGCTTCGCTTAAAGGGAAGCCGCTTTATCTTACTTCCAAGGAGTATGATTTGCTGAAGGCTTTGCTTGAGGCTGATGGGCGCGTTTTAAGCCGGGATCAGCTCTTGGATCAGGTTTGGGGCTATGAACACTCTGAAAACATCGAAACCCGCACAATTGACATGCATGTGGGACAGCTTCGGAAAAAACTAAAAACCGAAGCGGATCGAATCATTACCGTCAAAAATGTCGGCTATCGCATGAATTGCGATAAGGCCTAAAAGCAAAACCGCATGAATTTGCTGATTCTTTTTTTATTGCCGCTTCTTTTTGTCGCTGTGGTTACCGCGGTTTTTTTATATTTTCGAACCAAAGCATTTCAAAAATCTTTGTCGGATTGTTCCGACGCCCTTCAGGCTATTTTTAATCTATTGGAAGAACCCTCTTCTGTGACACGAATTTTATCGCAAGAGCCCCCTGAGCAAGAATTAAAGCGATTGCAAAGCCTGCTTCTCAAGCGTAATCAAAAAACGCTGATTGAGAATGAATCTTTGCGCGGTGTGATTTATGGTTTTCCGAACGGGATCGTGGCCGTTAATGCAGATTTGGAAGTGACGATTTGTAACCCCGCGTTTTGCCGTCTTATGAATGTTCCCGAAGCCGGGCATGGAGGTAAAAAGCTTTTTGAGGTTTTGCGTTATCACGCCGCACTTCAGGCGGCGGAAGATTTTTTTCGTCAAGGAAGTAAGACCGTATTCGAAATGGAGTTTTTGAATCAATCCGAAAAATGGATCCAGCTCACCATGATTCGAATTTCCGATATCCGCGGGGTCGCGGCTTTATTTGTTTTTACCGACATTTCTTCAATTAAAAGGCTCGAAAATATGCGCCGTGATTTTGTCGCGAATGTTTCGCATGAGCTCCGCACGCCGCTTACCTCGATTCAGGGATTTGTCGAAACACTTTTGGACGGCGCCAGCGACGATGATGCGGCACGGTTTCATTTTCTGGGGTTGATGCGTAAAGATACGGAGAGGCTGGCAAGGCTGATCGAAGATTTGCTTGTGCTCTCCAAAATAGAAAATCCAAGTCAGATTTTCAAGAAAGAGAAACTGAGCGTTACAAAAGAATCGAAAGAAGTTTTGGAGCTGTTTCGCCTGCGATTTAGTCAAAAGAAAATTAGTTTTTATGAGAAAACAGAATCTGATTTAGAGGTACATGCGCACCGAGATCAGTTTCGGCAGGTTTTAATCAATCTTCTCGATAATTCCGTTAAGTTTACGCCGGAAAATGGAAAAGTTACCTTGATCGCGAAGAAGATCGGAAATACGGGAATTGAAATTCGCATTACCGATTCAGGACAGGGCATTCAGCCTGAAAATCGCGATAAAGTATTTCAGCGTTTTTTTCGTGAGGATAAGGCTCGTTCCCGCGACACGGGCGGAACCGGGCTTGGGCTTTCCATCGTTAAGCATATTATGGAAGCCCATCATGGTTCTGTGCGCTGTGAGCCCGGTGAACAGGGCGCCGGAACCGTTTTTATTTTGTTTTTTCCGTTAGCTTAATATCCCGCGGCCAACAGCACTCCGCCGATCAGAAGCCCCAACGCGAGCTTAATGACCTTTAGTACGACCACATCTCTTTTGGGGTAAGGAAGCAACGGCAATACGCCGTGACCGCTTTGGACAAGCGTGTTTGCCAAGAGGACTGAAAAAGGAATAGCGCCCTGAGAGAAAAGAATCGTAAACGTAATATGTGGTCCTGAAACAGGCAAAAGCCCGATTAAAAGCGCAAAAAAAAGGGACTGCCATGGATTTTGACTTAACCAGTCTCCGATGTTGAGCCATTCCGTTCCGATTTTTACCAACAATAAAGTGCCTGCTGTCCAAAGTGCGAACCGCGGAAGATGGTGACAGATAATATGATTCCAAATGTGTTCTTCCATATAGTGACCTGAAGCGCGCGTAAAAATCCAAAGCGAAGAGACGAGCGCGATAATCGCAAACCAAGTTTCGCCCTGCTCATGCCCATCGCAATGTCCGTTGTGATGGTGGGTGTGCTCCATAAACTCGGGGTGATGAATCCAGCCCAAAAAAAGAGCCGCTCCGAGAAGAATTATTCCAAGCGATAAAATCCATCTCAACTGAGAAATAGAAATTTTGAAATGAGCCGCCGCGTGCGTATGACCATGTTCCGTGTCTTCGCCGTGCATGGGTAGTTCGTGAAAAAGCGGCGAACTTTTTTCAAAGTGAGGAAAAAATCGGTCAAAAACGACACCGGCAATAAGCCCTACCAAAGCCAATATGCCGATGAGGAGTAAGGCTTTTTCAGGAAACAAGGCGAGCATAAAAAAGCCTTCATCGCCGGTGGTAGCAATCATTCCGGCTAAAAGGGCACCGAATGAATAAAGGCGATGAGTGTAAAAGGAAACATTCAAAAAGTTTCCGAAACATCCCGGAATGGAGCCCAAAGCGGTTCCCGCGAGATATTGATGCCCAGGGTGTTTTTTTAAATGCTCGGCTGCTTTGCCCCTCGTGAGGGTGTTCAGATAATCTGCCCATAGAAGCATGGCAAAAACAAGCGCCAAAAACCAGACCGTGTCGTTGATAAGTTCAGCTATAAACTGCATGTCGCATTCTATCAGACTATAGACTAAAGACCACAGACTACAGCCCTCGGACTGGACGAAGCATGAAACAAAGTCTATAGTCTTTGGTCTATGGTCCATAGTCCAAAGAAAGAAACAAACAGAAAACTGGGGGATATGCTTAGCCCTCCGGATAATGAAAAAAAAGTATTGTTGCATTCTTGCTGCGCGCCCTGCTCCGGATCTGTGATTGAAGACATGCACAAGGCAGGGCTTGATCTGACGATTTATTTCTATAACCCCAACATTCATCCAATCGAAGAATATCTTTTGCGCAAAGAAGAAAATATCCGCTATGCCGAAAAGTTGGGCATTCCTTTTGTGGATGATGATTATGACAAAGATCGCTGGTTTGAAATGATGAAAGGGCATGAAAAAGACCCTGAACGAGGCGAGCGCTGCTCTATGTGCTTTGAAATGCGTTTTGTAAAAACAGCCGAGTATGCGGCGCAAAACGGATTTAAAGTGATAACCAGCTGTCTCGGAATTTCACGCTGGAAAAACTTTGATCAAGTAACTAAGGCCGGCGTGAAAGCGGCTTCACTTTATCCCGGCGTGAAGTATTGGGACTATAATTGGCGCAAAGAGCGCGGTTCTGAGCGGATGATAGAAATCGCGAAGAAAGAAGAATTTTACGCTCAGCAGTATTGCGGTTGCGCTTATTCTTTGCGTGATACCAATGAATGGAGAATGTCGAAAGGACGACCTAAGATAGAGTTAGGGAAGGACTACTATCGAGCTGCTGAAAAGTCCGCAGAGATTTGCCGCAATAATATCGGTTTGCGAGAACCCGTTTAGTAATAGAAAGATAAGCTTGTAAAGATTGCCTTCATGCACGGAGATTATAAAAATAAAAAGACCCGCCAGAGGAGTTCCGCAGGGCAAAGCCCGAGGACTGTTTGAATCTGGCGGGTCTTTTTATTTTTATAATCGACTAAATCTTCCCGTCCCAGCGTCCGCCGTCGCGGTCAACTAAAGCGTCCCAGCCGGACCAAAAGCGGAAAATACCGGTTAAACCAAGAATGGCATGAGTGACATTCTTTTTGGTTTGCTGATCATTCAAATATTGTCCAATACCCGGCCAGATAATCAAAGATGCCAAGCCGTAGCAAACGGTTTTACCCGTGATCTCTCCGTGCTTAGCGGTGTTTTCAGCCCAAGCGTTGGATGAAGAGGCGAGCAAAGTTAAAGCGAGCAACATAGTTGCGATTGTCTTTTTCATGAAACCCCCAGTTTGAATGTGATTCGAGAAGCAGAACGACTTTTATAATAAAAGGTCTTTCTTCGACATGCAAATAGATTTCTATTCTGTCAGAAAGTTTGATTTATAATAGCCCGATGAAAAACTTTGACCATATTCTTTTGATCGGGTTCGGCGGCCCCGAGACCCCGGAAGATGTTGTGCCCTTTTTAAAGCGGGTAACTGCGGGGCGGAAAATTCCGGAGCAGCGGTTGCTTGCCGTGGCGCATCATTATGAAATGATCGGAGGTGTTTCTCCCTACAATCCTTGGGCGAGCTCCCTTCAAATTCAAATTAAGGACGCGCTCAAAAGCAAACTACCTGTTTTTTTAGGCCACCGCAATACTGCGCCTTTTTTAAAAGACCAAGTCTTGGAAATTCATCGCCGGGGATTTAAAAAGGGAATCGGGGTTGTTCTTGCGCCTTTTCGCAGCACCGCAAGCTGCCGTCGCTACAAAGAAAACATTCACGAAGCTTTGCATGAACACGGAATTACGGAGCTGCAGTATTTGTATTTAGATCCGTGGTATCGCGACTCCAAATGGATTGATTTACTCGCCTCGCTTGCGCGGCAAACGTTTGAATCTATCCCGCTTGCATTGAGAGAACAAACGGAGATTTTATTTTCATGTCACTCGATTCCCTCGGTTGCCGATTCAGCCTGTTCAAGCTGTATCTATAGTGCGGAATATGAAACCGCCAGCAATCTTACCGCTCAAGCGGCGGGCTTTAAAAGTTGGAAGCATGTTTATCAGTCGCGCAGCGGTGATCCTTCTCAGCCCTGGCTTGGACCCGATATTTTAGATGCCATGAAACAAGCCGCGCAAGAGGGGAAGAAGGCGCTTTTAGTGATTCCGATGGGGTTTTTAAGTGATAACGCAGAAGTGCTTTATGATTTGGATATTGAAGCTAAGAATCTCGCTGCTGAGATTGGGATAGAGTTTTTCCGCGCGTCCACGCCGGGGAATGATCCTCGATTGGCGGATTTATTTGCCCGGCTAATCGAGCGGAAAGCGGCGCATCCGAACGCTGGAGCGGGCTGCGTTATTTAAAAAGATCCATTTTGCCCCCATCTTCAGAGGGTAAAAGGTGGTCAATGTTCTTTTTTAGTTTGCTAGCGTCCTCGTTGAGATCTGCTAAGGATATTTTTTTCGTTCGCTTTTCTTGTGGCGGATTTAATTTTTCTGATGTTTCAAATTCATTCACCTTAGCTAGAAGGTCACCAGGTAAGCCATTTTCGCACTTTGCTAACACAGATAGAAATTCTTGTGTGAAGAAATGGTCGATTTGTATTTTTCTTTTAGTGATGTGTGCAAATTTACCTATGATTCGACATATGTTTTCTCTCTCTTCAGGGGTTAATTGATTGAGGAATTCATAATCTTCGATTTTCTTTAAACAAAGCAACAGTGGCTCAAGAACATCAAGTGTTACAACATAAACATTGTAATCCCCCATGTTATGAGTGAATCCTTGGATTACGCCTACCGCATTTGAAGGTATGACTAGAAAAACATCCTTACGAACATTCTCTTGTTTAATATATTTTTTAACCGACTCAGCTTGTAATTTTATATAGGTGGGGAAGTTGTCTAGCTTGTCGGAAGAGGGGCTTTTAGCATCAAAGACTACAAACTCATCGCAAATTTTGATCACATTATCAGGCGTTCCCTTAAAAGGGACGCTATCCACATACTCGATAGTTAGTTTTTGACAAATTATTTTTATTTTTTCTTTAACTAGTGATTCATGTCTTGCCCAGGTTTCCTTCATGTCTTCTAATTTTTGTATTTCTTCTGCTTGTTGCGCTTTTTTTTCTTCTTCTCGCTCGCGGTGAATGCGCTCTTCAATTGCTTTAAGTGTTGTTAGCTTACTGGAGAATTCTTCATCACGGACAACGGTTGTTTTCTTGAACCCAATATTTTCTTCTTTGAGAATGTTGATTTCGCTTTGAAGATCAAGGATTTTAGATTTTAAGGAGCTGATTTCAGCTCGTTGCTCTGCTGCTTTATTCTCGGATTGTTTCAGTTGCTCTTCTCTGGAGACAAGAGATTCTTTGACCGAAGACAGTGCGTTTTCAACGGAGGATAATTTTGTGCTTGTTATATCAAGGGAGCTTTTAGCCTGTGTGGAATTTTCTTTAAGATGAGTGTTTTCGCTTCTTAGCAATTCGATTTTGCTAAGAAGATTTTTTTTTTGCTCTTCGCTATTTGAAACTTCTGTAGTTAGTTTTTTATATGCATCAAAAGCGTCATAACTTAATTTTTGAATGGGCTTCCAGTTGAAAAGCCGACTCCAGAAACCTAAGGATTTTATTTCTTCAAAAAATTGATCCAGTTTTTCAGAAAAGTGCATTTTTAAGCCTTTAAATTTCACATAGAAGCATGTTTTCCAATTTGCTTGGAAAATCAAATAAGACCTGTGGCGGATTATAGCTTATTCCGAACAGAAAGGTGATCCCCAAAAGTCGTGTTTTTGCATGCTATACTTTAGTTAAGAGTAAGCCGAAAAAGGATATAACAGAAAGCTTCACATGGATTTTGCGATACTCTGTTTTTCATCTTTGTTTGCGATTGTCGACCCCATCGGGTTGGTGCCGGCGTTTTTGGCGATTACGCCTGGAAAAAGCGCGCAAGACCGCATTCGTATTTCCATTCTGGCATCCGTGATTACTTTTTCGGTGCTGGCCCTTTTTGCTTTTTTCGGCAAAGCGATTTTAAAAATGCTTTCCGTGACTTTGCCGGCGTTTGAAATCGCGGGCGGCATCTTGCTTTTTTTTATCGCGATGGATATGTTAAACGCGCGTCTGACGAATGTGCGGCAAACGCGCGAGGAACAGGATGCCGGAGCGGATAAGACGGATATCGCGATTACTCCGCTGGCGATTCCCATGCTTGCCGGGCCCGGTGCGATTACGACCGTTATGATTCTTTCAGGGAAAGTGACCGATTGGGTCTCGGCAGGAGTTCTTTTGGGCTCTATTTTTGCCGTTTCGGCCGTGACTTTTGGAGCCTTTTATCTGATTTCGGTGAATGCCTCTCTTATCAGCGTTATTTTGCAAAAGATTTTTACGCGTCTAATGGGGCTTTTACTGGCCGCGATCGCCGTGCAGTTTATCCTGAATGGGATTGCCGAATCCGGCGTTTTCTAAATACAAATTTCTTCTTAAAAATAAAATTACTTGCCTCTTGGTTCCCGCTTCCTGCTTCGGTATAATACGCCTCCGCTTTTATGAATAACATGAATGGAACGAAGGAGGATTTATGATTGATGTTTATTACGCCGCACCGTCGATTTATGGACGCAAGGTATTAGCTGTTTTAGATGAGAAGAATTTGGACTATACGATCAAGTCCGTTGAATGGGGCAAATTTCAAGAGCCTGAGTATTTGAAGCTGAATCCGAACGCAGAAGTTCCGACAATTGTTGATGACGGCCAAGCGATCTATGAGTCTTCCGCGATTGTTGAATATTTGAACGATGAATATCCCGAACCGGCGCTTCTTCCTGAAGATTCCGCCGCGCGCGCTGCCGTTCGTATTGTGGCGGCTTACTGCGATCTTCATTTTTATCGCGCGCTCATCAAGATTGTTTTGGCTAAAAAAGCCGGCACGGAAATGACCGCGGAAATGATCGAAAAAGTTTCCGAATCAATCAAGCGTCTTGAAGCTTATTTGGGCACGCAGGAGTTTATCGCCGGGAAGTTTTCTATCGCTGATTGCGCCGTTATGGCGGGTCTTTCAACGGTTGAAGCTCTTGGATTAACCGATAAAGTCGGCATTACTCCGAAACTGCGCCAATATTGGGATCGTTTGAAACGCCGTCCCGGCTATAAGGGCGCCAGTCTTTTTACTGTAAAAGAAGCTGCTCCCGTAGCTTAATTTTAAAAGAATCGATAGACAGGAGAGTTGAAGATGAAAGTTTTGCAGGAATTCAAAGATTTTGCGATGAAGGGCAATGTTGTCGACATGGCCGTGGGCGTGATCATCGGCGGTGCTTTCGGCAAAATCGTCAGTTCGCTTGTAAACGATTTGATCATGCCGCCTATCGGAAAGCTTTTGGGCGGGGTTGATTTTAGCAGTTTGTTTATTGATATGAGCGGAGTTGGATATGTTTCTTTGGCAGAAGCTCAAAAGGCCGGTGCTGCAACGATCAACTACGGTGTATTTTTGAACACGGTGATTAATTTTCTGATCGTTGCTTTTTGTTTGTTTATGGTCATTAAAGGAATGAACACCATGAAGAAAAAAGAAGCCGCGAAACCGGGTGTTCCTGTTGTGGCGCCGCGGAATGAAATTCTGTTAGAAGAAATCCGCGACTTATTGAAGAAAAAATAAGACCATAGTTTTCTTGAAAAAAAGCGGTGTTTTTAAACACCGCTTTTTTATTTTTCTTTATGGTTGTTGAAAAAGCCTCATCTGCTGCGTTGCGAACATCACTTCCTTGTGCGGCGTATAGTCGCATACGCCTCCGCGGGCGCTCGTTCGCGCCTGGCATCTGAATCTTTTTGAACAACCTATAACATCTGTTGAATGCTGTGAAATTATTAAATTCCTTTCGAATCTGGTTGCCAAAAAAACATCGGAAAAGTCTGGATGCTTCCTGGAAAGAAGGCATCCCGGGCAACATCATGCTCACCTTGACCGAGTTTTATCTTACGCCTTACGCGTTGCTGCTCGGTGCACCCTATGCCGCGATCGGGATGCTGGTCGCGTGGCCCAGTCTGCTGGGATCCGTGTTTCAGCTTTTTGCCGCGGAGCGTGTTCGGCATGCTAAAAGCCGCTTGCAGTTTTTGATCACGATGACTCGTTTACAGGGGTTCATTTTGATTGCGGCCGCGGGCCTTTGTTTTTGGAAAGGACTACTACCGGTTGTTCTGCTGACGGTGCTGACTGTTTTATTTAAAATTGTTGGAAACTGGATTGCCTCGGCCTGGGGCAGTCTCATGAGTGATTATCTTGAACCGCATGAGCGCGGCCGATATATGGGCGGACGGCAATTGATTGTTGGGCTGGCCAGTATGGCGGCTTTGGCTGTTGCGGGTCTTTTTTTGGATGGAATACGTTCTTTTTCCATGGAGCTGGGATTTGGTCTGCTTTTTCTTTTTTCGGGAATTGCGCGGTTGATCTCATCGTATTTGTTTCGAAACATGGAAGATATTCCGTTTGAAGAAAAACCCGAAAGCCGTTTTACGTTTTGGATGTTTATCCGGCGTTTTCGGCAAAGTAATTTTGTTAAATTTGTTTTATTTTCAGCGGGCATTACCTTCGCGACACAAATTTCAGCCCCTTATTTCGGCGTTTATATGCTGCAAGATTTACACTTTAATTATTTTCAGTATATGTCCATTTACCTTGTTGTGATTTTAGCGGTGCTCGGCAGCTCTCCGCTTTGGGGGCGCGTTGCCGATCGCGTCGGAAATGCGCATGTTCTGAAGTTTACGGGCGGACTTATTCCTCTCATTCCGCTTTTGTGGTGCGTTTCAACCAATTGGTATTATTTGCTCGCGGTGCAGATTTTCGGCGGATTTGTGTGGGGCGGTTACAATCTTTGTTCGGCTAATTTTATTTTGGACAGCGTTCAGCCTGAAAAACGCGTGCGGTGTTTGAGTTATTTTAATTTGATTAATGGCAGCGCGCTTTTTTTGGGCGCGTCTTTGGGCGGCTTTCTTGCCGAGAATCTTCCGCCGTTGCATGGCTATTCCATGATCTCCTTATTTTTAGTTTCGGGAGTGTTAAGGCTTTTCTTTTACGCTCTCCCAATTAACCGGTTTAAAGAAGTACGCGCGAATGTACAGAAAGTTTCAAGCCGGGAATTATTCTTTAGTGTTCTTGGCGTGCAGTTTTCACCTTCGGCCCAAGAGCAGGATTGAAGAGCCGGGCGTTGCCGAGGAATTATTTTTCTTCGGAAGTTTTATGAAGCAGGGAGACCGCAATGGACAGACCCAAAAGCCCCGCGACGACTCCGAGTGAGAGCCCGATCGGAATGTGATAATAATGCGAGACGAGCATTTTCCCGCCTATAAAAACAAGCACCGCGGATAAACCGTAATTCAGATACTCAAACATTTTCATTAAGCCGGCGATGGCGAAGAAAAGCGCGCGTAATCCCAGAATCGCGAAAATGTTAGAGGTGTAAACGATAAAAGAATCGCGGCTGACCGCCATGACGGCGGGAATGGAATCCATCGCGAAAACAAGATCGATGATGTTAATAAAGATTAAACAAACAAAAGCGGGAGTAAGATGCCATTGTTGGCCGCTTTTAAAGGCGAAGCGTTCATCTTCCACGTTGGATGACACGGGAAAAAATTTCCGTATTAATTTAAGAATCGGATTTTGATCGGGTTTAATTTCATTGTCGTGACTGAAAGCGAGTTTGATGCCGGTATAAATCAAAAAAGCTCCAAAAACATAAATGAGCCAATGGAATCGTTCGATGAGCCAAATGCCGGTCAGAATAAACAGCGCGCGCATGATGAGTGCGCCTAAAATACCCCAGAACAGAACCCGATGGTAAAAGCGGGGCGGGATATGGAAATATTCAAAGACAATAATGAAGACAAAAAGATTGTCGATGCTCAATGATTTTTCAAGCAAGTAGGCCGTAAAAAACTCAAGTGCCAGCTGAGAGCCTTTAACGAAGTAAATACCGGCGTTAAATATCAGCGCGATCGTGATCCAGAGCAAAGACTGCCAAAGGGCTTCTTTAATTTTGACTTCATGCGATTTTTTATGCAGGACGGTGAGGTCCAGCCAAAGCATGAAAACAACGGCTGCGTTAAATAAGATCCAAGGTAAAAGGCTGTTCCAATTCATGAGAGCAGATCATAAAGGGACTTGGTCTTGGGATCAAGCACCCTTCTTATAGATTTTAATGATGGCGTGTTGTTTTGAAAGATTACGTAATTCAGCCGGAGTTTTTTCAAGCAATGTTTTTTCTAAAGCCTGAAGAATATCCAGTTTCCATTGATTGCGCCTGTAAATAAGGCTGATTTCGCGCGTAGGAATCGGTTTTTCAAACTCTCGAACATGATTTTGACGTTCTTGTTCCGACAAGGTGAGCCCCAATAGCCAGGGAATCAAAGTATAGCCGCGGCTGTTTTTGACGATTTGCTTCAGTGTTTCCAGGTTTCCGCCTTCAAAATGGATGTTTTTAAAAACCCCCTGCTTTTTATTGAGAGAGCAGAAGCGAATCATTTGATTGCGGAAGCAATGGCCGTCCTGCAAAAGCCACATCTCGCTTCCGTTAAGCTCGTCCTGTGCGATCGTTTTCTTTTTCAAAAGCGGGTGATTTTGGGAAAGATAAAGCAGAAAAGGCTCATAAAAAAGCGGTTTCTCTTTAAGACCCTCTTCATGCAGTGGTGTAGCTAATATTCCCGCGTCCAAGCGGTCTTCGCGCAACGCCTCTACGATCGAGTCTGTTTTAAGCTCATCGATGGTGAGCTGGACTCGCGGATAGCGTTTTGAAAACTCTTCGATAAACAAAGGAATAACGTAGGCTGTCAGCGTGGGAATGATGCCGAGCCGGAACTCTCCGCTGACCGTGTTTTCATCCTGCTTGCTGATTTGCAGCAGTTTTTGGTGCTCATGCAGCAGAACCTTGGCTTGTTCGATAAAGCGGCGCCCTTTCTCCGTGGGGAGAACCGGTTTTTGCAGGCGGTCAAAAAGCGGAAAGCTGAGTTCTTCTTCGACTTTTTGAATCTGCATACTGAGTGTGGGCTGTGAAATATGGCAGGCCTTTGCCGCTTTGCCAAAATGGCGCAGTTTTTCTACGGCAACAATGTATTCAATCTGAGTGATGCTAGGCATTGTGCATATAGCTTAAAGCTATGGCCAAATAAAAACAATTGATTTTAAAAAAGACACGGGATGAGCGACAATCTTTTATGAGATTAGGGGTGCAGAGTATAATTAGGCAAGTTAAAAGGTATTTTAAATCATGAAAATTAACGGAGGCAATTATGAAAATTGATATCGGAATCGCTGAAACAGAACGCAAACAAATCGCAGAGGGGCTTTCGAAGCTTTTAGCGGATACCCTGTCTCTTATACA
>ERZ761602.1811-NODE-1811-length-36662-cov-4.613298_pt1 | contig 36662 bp, 37 predicted proteins | sample MGYA00512165_ERZ761602 | MGnify/ENA primary metagenome ERZ761602 (study PRJEB28899, sample SAMN02445085) | bioreactor sludge metagenome | biome: EBPR sludge; isolation source: Thorneside wastewater treatment plant | place: Australia: Brisbane, Thorneside...
CCCCTATACCGCGCGCTCGCCGGCGAGGCTGGGGCTGTAGCTCAGTTGGGAGAGCGCCTCGTTCGCAATGAGGAGGTCAGCGGTTCGATTCCGCTCAGCTCCACCAGCCGCCGGCCGTTTCCCTGTAATTCCCCGACCGATGCCCGCACCGCGGGCCGTAAACGGCGTCTTCACCGCGGGCCGCTAGGCTGGGGCGATGCGCTTCGTCCTCGCCCTTCTCGCTCTCGCGCTCGCCGGCCCGGCCTTCGCCGCCGGCGGCGGCCATGGCGGCGACGCCAAGCCCAAACCCGAAAGCCACGATCGCAAGATCACCTCGGCCGTCTCCTGGGTTTCGGTCGAGCCCATCGCCGTGGCGGTGCTGCGCCAGAATCGCATCACAGGCTTGTTCCTGGTCGAATTCGGCATCGACATCGAGGACGAGACGCTGCGCCATCGTGCGGAAGCGACCCTGCCGCGCCTGCGCGATGCCTGGCTGCGCGCGATGTCGGACTTCGCCATGACGCGGGTGAAGATCGGCCGCCAGGCCAATCTCGATGCGCTGACCACCCGCCTGCAACAGACGACCGACCAGATGCTGGGCGGCCCCGGCGCGAAGGTCCTGTTGCTGCAGGCGGTGGTGCGCGAGAAATAGCGCGGCGCCCCCTACCCCCCTGTCACATCGCGCTGATGCCGCCGTCGACCTTCAGTTCGGCGCCGGTGATCATCTTGGCCTCGTCCGAGGCGAGGAACAGCACCGCATAGGCGATGTCGTCGGGCTCGCCGATGGCGCCGAGCGGAATCTGTCGGCCGAGCTTGGCATAGGCCTCCTCGGCGCCGAAGCGGTCGACCAGAGGGTCGAGGATCGGCGTCTTGATGAAGACCGGATGCACCGAATTGCAGCGTATGCCGGTCTTCTGCTTGGCGCAGTGCAGCGCCACCGATTTGGACAGATGCCGGACCGCTGCCTTGGCCGAGTTGTAGGCCGCCGAGTTGTGCGCCGCGATGATGCCGGCGATCGAGGAGATGTTGACGATGGAGCCGCCGCTGCCGGTCTCCTTGACCGTCTTCGCCATCGCCGGAATGGCGTATTTGCAGCCCAGGAACACGCTGTCGAGATCGACCGCATGCACCTTCTTCCAGACGTCGAACGGCGTTTCGGTGACGGTGGTGCCGCCCGAGATGCCGGCATTGTTGACGAGGATGTCGATGCCGCCGAAGGCGGACGCCGCCTTGTCGATGGTGGCGATCCAGCCGGCCTCGTCGGTGACATCCTGCGCGAAGGCGACGGCCTTGTCCGCGCCGAGCGAGGCGGCGACGGCCTCGACCTTGGCCGCGTTGAGATCGGTCAGCACGACGCGCGCGCCCTCGCGCACCAGCATGCGGGCGATCGCCTCGCCGAGGCCCTGCGCCGCGCCGGTGATCAGCGCGATCTTGCCTTGAACCCGTCCCGCCATGATGCCGTCTCTCCCGTCGTTGTTCGTCTTGGTGTCTATTGTCCGGTGAAGCGCGGGCTGCGCTTTTCGAGGAATGCCGTGACCGCCTCGCGGTAGTCGCCGCTGGTCGCGGTCAGCGCGAACTGGTCGAGATCGGCATAGCTGGTCGCGCCGCCCAGCGCATCGGCGGCGCTGGCGATGGCGCGCTTGGCGATGCGGGCGGGGGCGAGCGCCAGCGCCGCCTCCAGCACCTGGCCGTCGGGGGCGATCTCGTCGGCGAAGCCGGCGGCGAGCGCCTCGTCGGCCTTCATCGGCGCGCCGAAGAGGGTGAGCTTCTTGGTCCTGGCCGGGCCGCCGAGCGCGACGAGGCGCGGCACGGTATGCCAGCTCATGTTCATGCCGAGCGGAATCTCGGGCAGGCGCAGATAGGCGCCGGCGCCCATCACGCGGAAATCGCAAGCCGCCGCCAGCGCGACGCCGCCGCCGATGGCGAAGCCCTCGATGGCGGCGATGGTGACCTGGTCGAGGGCGGCGAAGGCGTCGCAGGCGTCGGGCCCGGCCCGCAGCATCTCGCGCCGCTCAAGGAGTCCTGCCGCCTCGCGCGCCCGGTTGGCGGGGTCCTTGAGGTCGGCCCCGGCGGTGAAGATGGGATCGCCCGCAAGGACGACGGCGTGGACCGAGACGTCGCTGCGCAGGGCGAGCGCGGCGTCCTTCAGCTCGCCGAGAACGGCGCGCGAGAGGGCGTTGAGGCGGTCGCCGCGCTTCAGCATGACGACGGCGACGCCGTCGCGGCGGTCGATGGTGACGGCGGGGGATGGGGAGGCTGGTTCGCTCATGGCGGCGACAGTGGCCGGGCGGGCGCGAGCGGGCAAGTCAGCCGCGCGCCGCAACCGCGTTCCACAGGCAGTCCTCCATCTCCTCGGCCAGAGCCGGCGGGATTGCGCCGTCCGGGGCGGCGAGACGCATCAGCCCGGCCAGCGCGCCGCGCAGCAGCGCCTGGAGGACGCCGGCGGTCACGGGCTTCATCGCCCCTTCGCGGCGGCCCCAGTCGGCCAGCGCCTGCATCGCCTGGAGGATCCTCGCCCCCTCGACCGGGCCGTTGAGTTCCAGATAGCGATAGGCGGACGGGTGGGTCCGGGCGAAGGCCGCCATGCGCCGCCAATAGGTGCGCAGCGCGGCCCGGGGCGTGGCGTTGGCGGGCAGGGGTTGCAGCACCTCGTCGGCGAAGCGGTCCGCCCAGAGGGTGCGCAACTCGCCGTCGAGCGCCTCCTTGGTGGGGAAGTAGCGATAGATAGTGCCGACCGCGACGCCGGCGGCGGCGGCGATCTCGGGCACGGCCGTGCCGTCGAAGCCCTTGGCTGCGAAGAGCATCAGGGCACCGTCGAGGATCGCCTGCCGTTTCCCTAGACCGGACATGTCCAATATTAGAATGAGCGTTCATTCATTACAAGCGAAACCCTTACGGCCACGGTGTCGGGGACGGTATAGCTCAGCTTTATGTCATAATGAATGAACGGTCATTCTATTTCTCAGACAGAAGGCCGCCCCGAGCTGAAGTGACAGCCGGCCGGCTGCCTCGCTACAGCATCGACGTTTCGGCTTCGAGGCCGAGGAACAGCCGGCCGGCGAGTTCCAGCGTCGGGGTGGCGACCAGCATGTGCTGGGTGGCGACATGGATGTCGCGGAAGCAGCGCTGCAGGCGCGAGGTTTCGTAGACCGAGGTGCCGCCGCCGAGATTGTACATCAGGTCGATGGCCCGGGCGCAGCTGCGCGTCGCATGACTGGTCGCCAGGCGCAGATCGCGCCGGTGCTCGATCGTTATGGCGCCGGATCGTTGTGCCGCGTCCCAGGCTGCGGCGATGACGGCGTGCAGCCAGGCGCGCGACGAGGCATAGAGCGCCTCGGCCTCGGCGACCTTTTCCTGCGTTTCGGCGCGCTGGGCGAGCGGCCGGCGATGGCCTTCCGGGGTCTTGGCCCCGGCCAGTTCGCCGAGCGCGTCGATCGCCGCGCGGGCGAGCCCCAGCGAAACGCCGCCGATGCCGATCGAAAGCAGCCCGAACGGCGGAAAGGCATAGAGCGCGCCGTCGATCGGCTTGTCGGTCGTCAGGCCGACCGAATAGTCGCGATGCAGGCGGGCCGGCGGGAACTCGATGTCGTTTGAGCCGGTGCCCTTGAGGCCCGAGACGTGCCAGGTGTCGTGGATCGTCACCTCTGACGCCGGGCGGAAGAACATGCGCGTGTTGGGCAGCATGCCGGGCAGCATCTCCGGCTTGCCGTCCTTGGTGATCAGGCAGCCGCCCATGATCCACTGCGCGTTCTGGGTGCCCGAGCCCCACTGCCAGCGCCCCGAGACCTGATAGGTGCCATCGCCCAGATCCTCGGCCCGGCCGCGCGGCGCGAACACCCCGCCCGTCGTCACATGGGGGTCGGCGAAGACCTCGCGCGCCGTGTGCGGCGGCAGATAAGCGGCCGTCAGCCCCGAGGTGATGGCGATGAAGGTGGTCCAGGCGGCCGAGCCGTCGGCGACGGCGATCTTCTCGATCAGCTCGACCATGGTGACCGGATCGGCCTCGACGCCGCCATAGGCCCGCGGCACCAGCAGCGCGTAGAGGCGGGCCGCCGCGAGCCGGGCGGAGAGGTCGGCGGGAATGCGGCGCAGGCGCTCGAACTCGCCGGCCCGGGCTTTGATTTCGGGCACGAATCCATCGGCGGCGGCGAGCAGTGCGGTGCGGTCGGTCATCAGCTTTCGAGCCTCAGCCGGTTGGCGATGTTGTTCTTCTGCATGTTCGACGAGCCGCCGACGATGGGCAGCGAGATGGCGTCGCGGGTGTAGCGCTCGAAGTCGAACTGGTCGGAGAGGCCGTAGGCGCCGGCAACCCGCATGGCGGCCTGCGTGACCTCGGCCGCGCCCTCGCAGCAGAAGAGCTTGGCCATCGAGGTTTCGACCGAACACGGCCGCCCCCGGTCGGCGAGCCAGGCCGCGTGATAGAGCATGTGGCGCATCGCCTGCACGCGCGTCCGCATCTCGGCGATGGAATGGCGGATCGCCTGGTGGGCGGAGATCTTGCGGCCGAACTGGACGCGCTCCTGCGCATAGGCGGTGGCGTCGTCGACGGCGGCGGTGGCGATGCCGAGGGCGCAGGCCGAAAGCTCCAGCTTCTCCACCTCCAGCGCCCGGCCGGCGAGCTGCGACCAGCCCTCGCCCCATTTCTCCGGCCCGCCCAGAATGTTGGCGAGCGGCACCCGCACCGCGTCGAACGTGACGTCCTTGGTCTCCACCCCGCGAATGCCCAGATGCCCGAGCGGCGTGATCGTCACGCCCGGCGACCGGGGCGGCACCAGAACGATCGAGAGATTGCGGTATTTCTCGTCGCGCGCCCCCGAGCGAACCAGACAGAAGATGTAGTCGGCGATATGCGAGCCCGTGCACCAGCGCTTGGCGCCGCTGACGACGACGCTGTCGCCCTCGATGCGCGCGTTCGTCTCGACGCTGGCCAGGTCGCCGCCGACATTGGGCTCGCTGAGGCCGTAGGCGAACATCAGATCGCCGCGCGCCAGGCGCGGCAGGAGCTCGGCGCGCTGTGCATCACTGCCGCTCTCCACCAGGTTCATGCCGGCATAGCAGACGCCCATGATGTAGGAGCAGGCGATGGCGGTGGAGCGCTTCGCCAGCTCCTCGATCACCGCCATGGTCGCCGTGATGTCGGGGCCCGAGCCGCCATAGGCTTCCGGCACCGTGAGCCCGAAGACGCCGAGCGCGGCGAGACGGGCATGCACCTCGGCCGGCCAGTGGTTCTCGCGGTCCCAGGCCCGCGCCTTCTCGCGAGGCATCTCGGCCGCGACGAAGCGGCGGACGCTGTCGCGCAGCTGGGTGACGTAGTCGGGTTCGTCGTAGTCGGTCGTCATGCTGCACGCCGGAAAGTGAGGTTGAGCCGGCCCTCCGGCGGAATGGCGGGATGGGCCGCAGGCGCCGTGCCGGGGACGATCTTCTTCACGCCGTGAAACAGCATGCGTCCCGGTCCGTGCATCACCAGGACATCGCCGTGGCGCAAGGCGAGCGGCTGCACGCGATCGCGCCGCCGCCCGCCGCCGAGCGCGAAGATGCCGTCATTGCCGAAGCTGAAGCTGACGATCGGCCAGCCGAAATCCGCTTCGTCGTGATCCTGGTGGAGGTTCATCCGCCCGTCCGCGGCGTAGAGATTGACGAGGCAGGCGTCGGGATCGAACCCGGCGACGCCGCAGGCTTCGGCGGCCGCGATCGCCGCCTGCTTCAGCCGCGCCGGGATCGGCGGCCAGGGCGCGCCGGTTCCGGGGTGGCGGTCGATATAGCGATAGCCCTTCTCGTCCGAGTGCCAGCCGAGCGCGCCGCAATTGGTGAGGCGGTTGATCATGAAGGCCCCGCTCTTCAGCCGCAGCCGATAGGGCGGCGCGGCGGCGAGGACGTCCGCCATGTCGTCGAGCAGCCCGCGGCTGTCGGCGGGGCCGAAATGGCCGCGCAGGAGCGCGATGCCGGGCGGAAGAGCCGGCGCGGCGGTGGCGAAGAGATCGCCCTGGAGGGCGGCGCCCATGCCTAGCCGCCCTTGAACTGCGGCTTGCGCTTGTCGAGGAACGCCGCGACCGCCTCGCGGTGATCGGCGGTGGCGAAGGTCGTCATCTCGTAGGCGATCGAGGCATCGAGGATGGTGGTCGCGAGCTGCTTGAGGCCGAGATTGACCGAGACCTTGGTGTAGCGGATCGCCAGCGTCGCGCCGGCCGCGAGCTTGGCGGCATAGGCGGCGACGCGCGCATCGAGCTCGGCATCCGGCACGACGTGATTGACGAGCCCCATCCGCCAGGCCTCCGCGGCGGGCACGGGATCGCCCGTCATGAGGAATTCCTTGGCCCGGGCATGGCCGATGAGATGCGGCCAGATGACGGCGCCGCCGTCGCCCGCGACGATGCCCACCTTCACATGCGGGTCGATGAAGACTGCCGTGTCGGCCGCGATGATCGTGTCGCAGAACAGCGCAATGGTGCAGCCGAGACCGACGGCGGGGCCGCGCACCTTGGCGACGATCGGCTTTTCCAGGTCGAGCAGGCCGAAGATGATCTTCTTCGCCTCCATGACGCCCGGCACGTGGTCTTCGCCGGCGAGGGCCCGGCGGAACCAGTTGATGTCGCCGCCGGCGCAGAAGGCGTTGCCTTCGCCGGTGAGGACGACGACGTCGCTGTCCCTGTCGTCGTTGGCCGCATAGAAGATTTCGGAGAGTTCCTCGTGCATGCGCGGATCGACGGCGTTGCGCAGGCCCGGGTTGGAGAGCGTGAGGGTCAGGATGCGGCCCTCGCGCGACACCTTGATGCGTTGCCAGCCGCGATCCTCGATCGGCGTCATCGTTTCTCCCCACAGCTTTCCGGCTCCAGTCTGGTCGCGGCGCGCGCAGCCGTCCAGAGCTTCCTGACCGGGCGATGCCTTGTCAGACGCGCCGGGGCGCGGGATGGTCCGGGCACGGCAACACACCGCAAGGGAGAGACGGAATGATCGGGTATGTCACGGTAGGGAGCAGCGACCTCGCCCGGGCGCGCGCCTTCTACGACAAGGTGCTGGGCGAACTGGGCGGCAAGCACCTCTTCACCAACGACCGCATGGTCGGCTGGGCGGGCAACGGACAGATGTTCATGGCCTGCACGCCCTACGACAAGAACGATCCGCAGCCCGGCAACGGCGTGATGGTGGCGCTGGCCGGATCCTCGAAGGACCACGTCGCCAAGGTCTGGCAGACGGCGCTTGACGCCGGCGGCACCGACGAGGGCGCGCCCGGCTTCCGCACCGACAATTTCTACGGCGCCTATTTCCGCGACCCGGACGGCAACAAGTTCGCCGTCTTCACGATGGCCAGCAAGGACGCCTGACGCGGGTCCTCGCCGACGCGGAAACGGCCGGGGCGGCGCCGCCCCGGCCGTCGCCTTGCGTGGCGTTCTCTTACTCGGCCGCCAGAAGCGAGGCGCCGAAGCCGGCGGCGCCGTTGATGCGCTGCAGGTACTCGATGCCCTTCTCGGCAATGTCGTCGCCGATCATGCGGTCGCTTTCGGTGTGCAGCTCGGCCATGTCGACGAACGAGGCATACACATGGCGCGTGCGGTCGGTGATGATGCCGGCCTTCAGCAGCGTCTTGATGAGGACCCGGAAGATCGAGGTGGAATCCTTCAGGCGCTCGCGGATCTTCGGCGTCGTGAAGGCCTCGGCGACCGCCCCCTGGACCCACTGCCAGTCGATGCCGAATTCGGCGTAGATCGATTTCTTCTGTTCCGGACTGCCCAGATTGAAGAGGAGGCCCTGGAAGACCTGGGCCGCCCAGTCCTCGATCAGGTTGCGCTCGGCCTCGGACAGGTGCGGGATGGTGCGGTCGGCCCAGATCTTCCCGAATTTGTGGTGGAAGGCCTCGTCGGTCATGGTGAGCTGCATCAGCTTCACCAGCAGCGGGTCGCGGCCATAGGTGTAGAAGGTGGCGAAGGCGCCCATGGCGAGGCCTTCCACCAGCATCTGCATCCCGACCAGCTTCTTCCAGACGAAGGGCGAGGAGACCATCTCGGTGAGCAGATTGCCGAGCGCCGGACCGACCGGCAGCGGCTTGCCCCAGCGCGCCTGGACATATTTCGTGAAGCCGGTGACGTGGCGGGCTTCCTCGCGCGCCTGGTTGGCGGCGTATTCCTGAGCCCCCGGGTCCCTCAGCACGTGGCAGAGCGAGGCCGAGAGCGACAGCGCGCCCTGCTCGCCGTGCAGGATCGAGGACAGCGACCAGCGGACGGATTCGTTGACGAGGCGGATCTTCTGCTTTTCGTTCAGACGGTCGGCGACCGCCGTCTGCAGGTCCATGTTCATGTTCGGCGGCATCAGATACTCGTTCTCAAGATCGAACGGCGCCGTGAAATCGATGTATTTGGGGTCGAGCGGATCCCAGAAATGATCGTGGGTCGCCGAGATGATCTTGTCGAAGGCCGTGGACCGCCGGTTGTAGCGGTCGACCTCCATCATGGACGGGAAATCTTCGGGATCGGCCGCATCGTAGGCCGGGTCCTTGGTGATGTTCGACATGAGCCCTCCGTGTCGCCCCCTTGTCGGGGACCTTGGCGCCGCGTTGCGTTACGCAGGGCCAGAATGCGGAGTCCGGCGTCCGCCGACAAGTGGAAATGACGCCATCGTCATCTTGGCCGCGGCCGCAAACGCCGAAGGCCCGCCGTCACGGCGGGCCTTCGATGGGCGTCAGCCTTGCGGCGGCGTCAGGGACTTCTCGCTGAAGCCGGCCTCGCCGAACAGCAGCAGCAGATTGTCGTGGCCGGGCATGACCGCCGAGATGCCCTTGCGGTCGGTCTGGCTCAGCGCCGTGTCCCAGGTCGCGCCATTGTCCTTCGACGTCATGACGAGGCCGCCGATGCCGACCAGGACGATCGTGCCGTCGGCCAGCTGGGTGCCGCCGGCGATCGATTCCGGGGTGACGCCGTCGGCGAGCTGGGTCCAGGTCGTTCCGTTGTCGGTGCTGCGCCACGTATTGCCGCGCATGCCGACGATCAGCAGCGAGCCGTCGGCCAGCGTCAGTCCGTTCCAGAACGAGCCTTCATAGGCGGTCTGGACGATGTCCCAGGTCGCGCCGTTGTCGAGCGAACGGTAGATCTGGCCTTGCTCGCTCGGCACGTAGAGCGAGCCGTTCGGGCCCTTGAAGGCGGCGTTGAGATGGAAGTCGTCCGAGGCGGTCTTCACGAGCCGCCGCGGCGCCCAGGTCTTGCCGCCGTCCTTTGTTTCGGCCGCGAAATTGAAGCCGCCGACCGCGATGCCGTGCGTGGGCGAGGTGAAGACGATGCCGAGGAACGGGATATCGGGTTCGACCTCGCTGCCGGTGATGTCGCCTTCGACGAAATCGCCCTCGTCGGTCGAGATGCCGTCATTGGCCGCCACGTCGTCGGCGGGCGGCATCGCCTCGGCGCCGTCCGCCGGCGGCGCGCCGTCGACGGGCGCCGGCGCGGGCTCGGCCCGGCCGCGCGGCTCCAGCTTCAGCCCGGAGGCGGCGGCGATGTCGCGCGAATACTGGAGCGTCCAGGTCTCGCCGCCGTCCGTGGTGGCGAGGATCGTCTTGTCGTGCCCCGCCGCCCAGCCGTTCTGTGCATCGACGAAGGCGACCGAGGTCAGCGTCGCCTGGCTCGGCACCAGCTTGGCCTGGCGCCACGTCTTGCCCTGGTCGTCCGACAAGGCGACGTGGCCGTACTCGCCGACGGCGACATAGCGCTCGCCGGCCTTCGCCGAGGCGAGCAGCAGCCCGTTCATGATGAGCCCGCTCGGCTGCGCGTCGCCGGCCGCGAAGGCCGGTACGGCGGGCGCTGCGCCATCGGCGGCGCTGGCGGCGACGCTCAGCGCCGTGCCGGCGAGAAGGATCGAGAGGACGGACGCTCGGGCGCGCGGGAAGGTCATGGCAGGCCTGGAGATTGGGAAATCATCACATCAGTCTAGACAAGAGACGGCCCGGCCCCAAGGGGGCCGGGCCGCATTCGCTGCCTTGCCGATCAGCGCACGCCGAGGCGGCGGATCGCATCCGGCGTGTAGCGCGCTTCGTTGAGCTCGGTGGCGTTGTAGTTCACCGGGGTCTCCTCGTTGCGCAGCGAGCCGGCGAGGTAGCGGCCGTCCTGGAGGTCGTAGACCATCTCGCCCGCCAGGCCGCAGGCCGGGACGTGGTAGTAGGCGATCTGCGGCTCTTCCTGGACGCGCCACAGCTCGCCGCGGCCGTCATACAGCTCGGCGCTGAGCAGCGCGTAGCTGTCCTCGTCGAAGTGCTTCACGCGCCGCGAATAGATGTGGCGCGTGCCGGGACGCAGCGTCGCCTGAACGGTCCACACGCGGTGGAGTTCGTAGCGCATCAGGTCCTGGTTGAGCGTGCTGTTGAGCACGAGGTCCGCATAGGACGCGTTCGTCAGCTTGTTGTTGTTGTAGGCGACGAACTTCTCGGACTTGCCGACCATCATCCAGTCGTAGCGGTCCGGCGCGCCGTTATAGCCGTCGAACGCGTCCGAGGTGGACATGCCGTCGGTGTTGGTGCCGGGGTTGTCGTACGAGATGTCGGGCGCGCGGCGCACGCGGCGCGTGCCGGGATTGTACTGCCAGGCCTTGCGCGGCTCGACGGCCGCGTTCAGCGATTCGTGCACCAGGATCACGTTGCCGGCCAGACGGGCCGGCGCGACGGTGTTCGAGATGTAGAGCAGCGAGATGTTGTTGAGATCCTCGGCGCGGGCCTTCGACGGATCCGACCAGCGCAGGATCGCTTCGTCCTGGAAGGTGATCTTGCCCGAGAGCGGGTCGCCCGAGGTCTGCACCGGGAACGCCGCGAACTGGCGGGTCAGCTTGAAGCTGCGATAGCGCAGCGTGTGGTTCCACACCACTTCAAGACCGTTCGAGGGGATCGGGAACGGCGCGCCCATGATGGCCCCGGAGACGCCGTTGCCGTCGAGCTGGCCGTCCGGGCCCTTCAGCAGTTCGCCGACCGTCGCGTTCTTCTTGTTCGCGTCGTAGACGAAGCTGGGATAGGCGCACGAACGCCGGGTCGGATAGACCGGCATCTTGTAGTTGGCGCGCTTGGCCAGAAGCGCCTTGTAGCCGTCGGTCAGCTTGTCCGCGTACTGGCCGGCATTGCCGGACGTGATCGTGAACAGCGGCGCGTCGCCGGCGAACGGATCGGGATAGCCCTTGGCGTTCGGATCGAAGGCGACGCCGGCGGGCGGTGCGCTGAGGCCGCCGTCCCACGCGGGGATGGAGCCGTCCTTGTTCCCGGCGAGTTCCGCGCCATAGGGCGTCAGATCGTTGCCGAGGCGCGCCGCCACATCCGCCGGCACCTTGGCCAGGGCGGTGCCGGCCAGCGCCAGTGCGCAGGCCGACGCGAGCAGTGCGGTCATTTTACCCATACGATTTCCTCCTGAGAGACGTGCAACGCGAGTGCGGATGTTGTCCCCCGCTTGCTTAGAACGAATACGAGAACGTGACCGACGCGAAGTCCTGGTCCGAAGACTTGTTCAGGATGCCGCCGCCGAAGAAGTTAGTATAGCTCGCGCCCAGACGCCACTTGTTGTCCAGCGTGGCGTTGACCGAGAGGTTCAGCGACATGCGGTCCTCGATGTAGTTGCCATACGGCGCGGGCGTCGCGCCCATGACGTCGTGGCTGAAGGCGAGCTGCGGGCTGACCAGCCAGCCGGAGCCGAACGCGTTGTTGTAGTCGACGCGGAACAGCAGCACGTAGCCGAACGAGAAGTCGGTCGGGCGGCACTGGTAGGACGGCTTGAAGTCGAGGCCGAGCAGGCCGCCGAGCGGCAGGTCGGAGCCCTGACAGCCCAGGCCCTGGAACTGCACGGTGCTGAGCGGAATGCCCGTCGCCGTGCCGTCGTCGTTGGTCAGGTAGGTGTCCTCGACGCCCGGCACGTAGACCGCGCCGATTTCGGTGACGAAGATGCCCAGATCGGCGCCCAGGAACTCGACGATCGGGTCGGACGTCGTGAACGTCGCCGTCGTGCCGAGCTGGAACGTGTACATCTCGTTCTCGATGACCGCGGCGGTGCGATAGCGGCCGACGCCGTCGAGATGGTTGATCGCAGCCGGGTTGCAGTTCGCCAGGCCGTTGACGTTGCGGGGCTCGAAGGTCGAGAAGCCGAGATCGGCGACCGCCACCGGGAACGAGCAGGACGCCGCGGCGGCCTCGATCGTCTGGGCGTCGGTGTCGGTCTGGAACGGCGCCTCCGGACGATAGGCAAGCTCGGCCTGGACGCCCCAACCGCCGATCGTCGTGTTGAACGAGAAGCCGAAGAGCTGGATGTCTTCGGGGTAGATGACGTCGAGCTGGCTGTCGTACTGGACGTTCAGCGTCTCCGCGCCGTTGACCAGCATCGGCAGGTCGCCGGCGGTCCCGAACGTGCCGGTGCCGTCGGAATCGACCAGCTTCGACTGCGCCAGCGCCAGGGCGCAGTTGATGCCCATCGCCGCGCCGAAGGTCTTGGGCGGATTGGCGATGTCGGCCGGGCTGAAATAGGGCTGGACGCCGGGGGTGACCGGATCGGCGTCGCCGAGGAAGGCGTTGGCGACCGTCATCGAGGTGGCGTTGATGAGGTTGTTGGGGTCGGCGATCGTCTGCGTCCGCAGCGCCGCGAAGCGCGGATCGACGAAGACGCCCGGCGCGGCGCCGGGGCCGAAGGCCGGGTTGATGCAGCCGATCGCCGGCGCGAAGCGCGCCGCCAGCGCGCCCTGGACGGCGGCCGAACCGCCGGCCAGCTGTTCCGGCGTGATGTTGACGTTCACGCTGGTGGTCGAGATGCCCAGCGACGGCGCGCCGGCCGTGATCTGCAGGAACGGCAGGCGGCTGTGGTAGTTCATGTAGAACAGCGAGAACTCGGTCGCGCCCAGCTCCTCGGAGTACCAGCGCAGCGCGAGGCCGTACTGGCCATCATTGTCCGGATTGATGTCCTGGCCGCGGAACACGACGTCGACGTCGCCGCGCAGATTGCGGTCGCGCTCGGCGAGGCCGAGCGTGTTCGGCGTCAGGAAGTCGATGAGCGCGCCGGCGGTGCAGCCGGGGTTGGGCAGCAGGCCGAGATTCACGGCGCCCGAGAGGCCGTTATTGTTGAGCGTGCCGGCCGACGAGGTGTCGCCCGAACCGTCGGTGATCGAGCCGGCGCCGGCGTCGCTGTCGCCGGCGCAGTTGCGGCGCGTGCCGCCGAGCAGGCTGCCCGAGGTGTAGGAGCGGCCGCCGAGATTGCCGAGGCCGTTCTCGTTGAAGCGCGACACGATGTCGGCGCCCGAGAAGGGCGAGCCCGAGGGGTCGATCGAGTAGGGCTCGAACTTGAACTGGTAGAAGGCTTCCAGCGAGAGGTTCGCCGGCAGGCCGAGCGACAGATAGGCCAGCGGAACCGGCAGCAGGCCTTCCTTGATTTCGGCGCCCGGACGGCGGAACGCGCCGACGTCGATGGGGTTCACGACGTTGATGCCGTTGAGGATGAAGGTGCCTTCGCCCCAGCTCACCACCTGCTTGCCGAGGCGGATGTTGAGCGGCAGCTCGCCGAGATTGAAATTGCCCGAGACATAGAGGTCGAGCAGCTCGATCGAGCGGCCGACCGAGTCGCGGGCCCGCTCCGACAGGCCGCTGCGGCCGACATTCTCGTCGTCCAGCACCGCGTCGTAGAAATAGTAGAAGCGCGAGAAGACGGTGAAGTTGTCGTATTCGAGCAGGAAGTCGTGGTTGACCTTGGCGTTGCCGCCGATCAGGTCGCCGCTGTCGAAGTTCAGCCGGCCGTCGTCGGTGTTGATCGAGCCGTCGAAATTGTTGAGGTTGTTGGTGACGGTGACGCGCGCCGGCAGCACCTGGCCGGCAAGGTTCACCGGGGCCTGGAGGCCGAAGCCGCCGGGCGCGGCATTGGAGATGACGGTGCCGCCGGTGCCCGAGCGCGGGTCGCGGTTGCCGCCATTGGCTTCCGGCAGGAAGCCGTCGTTGCGGTCGGCGACGCGCATCGAGCCGCCCAGCGAAATGGTCGTGTCGAAGGTGATCTTCACGCTGCCGACGGTGTACTCGGCGGCAGCCGCGCTGCCCGCCAGAACGAGGCCGGCGCCGGCGGCAGTCGCCAAGAGGCCCGCGCGAAGGCGATTGGTCGTCGTCATTGGTCTTCCTCCTAAGCCCCCAAAGAGGGTGTCATCTGGCGTTCTTCGTGACGCGCTCAGATCTTGAGGAGGCGGTTTATTCTTGTTTTTGATTTTTGTCGCGTGCGCGCCCATGTTTGGGCTTGTCGCTTCGCGATGACGCCCCCCCGGCGCCTGATTTGCAGTCCGGCCGTAGACCACACATGAATGACTCGCGTGTCAAGCTTCGCAGCCGCAAGGATCGCCTGTAAGTGATTCAGGTCAAACGCTCTTTCGCCGCTATGGCATTTCGGCAACGCTTGCCTGCACAGCCAGAGGGCGCGGCCTGCAACCGCAGCAATTCATGACGCAAGGGAACCTGTCATGGCGTCAACCGCGACCCACGATCATGCCGCCTGCCGGACGTCGGCGCTCGCTGCCGCGGCCCGCCTGGCCGAACGCCGCGGCCTCAGGCTGACGGCGACCCGGGCCCGGGTTCTGGAGATCGTCGCCGAACACCACAAGCCGATCGGCGCCTATGACATCCTGCAGCGTCTGGCCGGCGAGCGCGGCCGGGCGGCGCCGCCCACGGTCTACCGGGCGCTGGCCTTCCTGGTCGAACAGGGCTTCGTCCACCGCATTGACAGCCTGAACGCCTTCGTCGCCTGCTTCGACGCCGAGCACCGCCACGATGCCGGCTTTCTGATCTGCCAGACCTGCCGGACCGTGGAGGAAATCGCCGAGCCGTCGCTGGGCGAACACATCCGTACCCTTGTCGCGGCCCGCGGCTTCAAGGCGGTTCGTTCCGTGGTCGAGATCAGCGGCACCTGCGCCGCCTGCAGCGCCGCCGCCGCCAGGGCGAAGCCTCTCTCCAAGGGCAGGATGGTGCCGCCTGCGTGACTCGAACACGCGACCCTCGCATTACGAATGCGATGCTCTACCGGCTGAGCTAAGGCGGCCCGGTGGCGGGCGGGGCTGAACGGCCCCGCCGGACGGCCGGGGTTTGGCATGAAATCCCGCACGGCGCAACGAGGGCGGGCTACTTCGCCCCGGAAAGAAACGCCGTCACATCGGCCGCCGATCGTGCCGCGACTTCCTCCATCGGCACATGGCCGGCGTCCGGATAGACGATGAGCCGGGCCCCCGGAATCGCCGCCGCCAGCGCCTCGCCCGCATCCAGCGGGATCAGCGTGTCCTTGGCCCCCCAGAGGACCAGCGTCGGGATGGCGATCTCGCCCGCCCGCTCGCGCACCGTCGGGTCCGGGGCCGACTGGAAGCGGGCGAGGCTGGCGGACCGCGTGCCCTCCATGCGGTTGAGCCGCCAGTAGCGGTCGATCATCTCGGCCGTCACCAGCCCGTCGTCGGCGATCGCCGTCCTCAGGCTGGCGGAAAACAGCGCCCGCGGCGTGATGACGAGCAGGATGTTCTGGACCAGCGGCAGCCGCGCCAGCCGGAAGCCGAGCCCCGGTTCGGACCGGGCCCTGGCCGGAAACCCGGCGGCGTCGACCAGGATCAGCCGGGTCACCCGGCCAGGGTGTTCGATGGCGAAGCGCGCCGCGACGCCGCCGCCCATCGAGTTGCCGCCCAGCGCGAAACGCTCCAGGCCGAGGGCGGCGGCGAACTCCAGGACGAAGCCGGCCATCGCCTTCTGGGTATAGCCGCCCCCCGGCACCGCCCCGGTCAGGCCGTGGCCCGGCAGGTCCACCGTCACCACCCGGTAGGGTCCGGCAAGCGCTTCCGCCCAAGGCTCCCAGGTATGCAGCGAGGCGTTCGAGCCGTGCAGCAGCAGCAGCACCGGCGCCTCGCGCGGCCCGCGATCGCGGTAATGGGCCGACGCGCCGGACGCCAGCTGCACGAAGCGCGAGTCCGGGCCGCCATAGAGCGCGATGAGCTCGGCCTTGGGAATGTCGCTCTCGTAGAGCGCGACCCCGGCGCCGCCCACCAGCACCAGAAGTGCCGCGGCGATCCGGCCCAGCCATTTCAGCATGCGCCCCTGCCCGCCTCAGCGGCCCTCGATCCAGTCATGCGATTCGTCCCGGAGAGATGTCTGCACCGCCTTGCCGGGCGAATCCTCGGCCGCTTCGGGCGGCGGCGCAAGCCGGTAGAGAAGCGCCGCCGCGTCGCTGTCGGTGACGGCGAGGCCGGCGACCGGCGCGGGCTGCGACCAGGAAAGCGTGTCGAATGCGCCGCATTTGGCGCAGGCGGCGCCCCAGGCCGGCGCTTCGTGGCCGCACCCGGCGCAACGCCAGACGCCGTCGCGCGGCGCCGTCAGGGCGCGGTCGCCCCACAGCCGCGCGGCGGCGGCGTCGCCCCGCGCATCGGCGATGTCGGCCATCAGCCGGGCGGCGCGGCCGCCGGGGTGTGGGGTGAGCAGGGGCTGCAGCAGCGCCTCGGCCTGGGCGAAGGCGCCGCGCCCGGCCGCCTCGGCGGCCGAGAGCAGGCGGCTTTCGGGATGCGAGGGGTTGAGCGCGACGAGGCGCGCGAACCGGCCCGCCGGCGCCTGGGCGTCGAGGTCGCGATAGGCGGCGGCGAGGTCGGGATGCGGGGCCTCGGCCCAGGCCCGCTCCAGAACCGCCGCCGCGCGTTTCGGCCGGCCCTCGGTCCGGTAGGCGCGGGCCGCCGCCAGCGCCGCCGGCAGCAGGCCGGGCGCGACCTTGAGCGCATGGCGGGCCTTGTCGAGGCCGGCGTCGATCCGTCCGGCGGCGATATGATCGCGGGCCGCGGCGGCGGCGAGCACCGCGCGGCGGCGGCGCACGACATCTTGCGGCAGCAGGCGGGCGCGCGCCTGGCCGTCGAGCGCCTTTTCGGCGGCCGCCCAGTCGCCGCCCTGGGTCTCCAGGTCGAAGAGCGCGCTCGCCACCCAGGGGGTGTGCGGCCGCAGCGCGAAGGCCCGGCCCGCGTGACGGCGCGCGGCGGCGGCGTCGCCGCGCCGGACCGCCTGCATGAACAGGCCGCGCAGGCCCAGGAACTCGGTCTCGGGGCGGCCCAGCATGTCGGCGAAGGCCCGCGCGGCGGCCTCCTCGTCGCCCTCCAGCTGGGCGGTCTGGGCGGCCAGCAGCTGCGACAGCAGGGGTTCGTCATGCGCCGCTTTGGCGCGTGCCTGGTGCCGGCGGGCCTCGCGCGCGTCGCCGGCCGCCACCGCAACCATGCCGCGCGCCAGCGCTAAGTAGCCGGTCTTGCGACGTCTTTCCCGCCGCCAATGACTCATCGCCCCCGGCCAATCGAAAACAATGCCAATCAGCCGCCAGACGCCGAGGATCACCGCAACGGCCGCAAAGGCGATGGCGGCGGCGACCGCCGGGGCCATGCGGAATTCGGTGCCGCCCCAGTTGATCGTCACCGCCCCCTGCTGACCCGCAAGTAGCGCCGCGCCGACAGAGAAGGCGGCGGCGATCAGAAACAGCCAGACAAGGCGGATCATGGCGCGGTCCGCGAGAGATCCTGGAGGATCCGGGACGTCAACGCGCCCAGCGCCGCGTCGAGCGCCAGGCGCGCCTTGGCTGCAACGAGCCACGGGTCGGCGGCGGCGCGGGCGCGGCCCCACAGCCAGTCCAGCTCCGCCACGGCGGCCGCCAGGTCATCATCGCGCAGCCTCAGCCGGGCCCGGTCGAGCCGGTCCTCCGGAGCGTCGCCCACAGGCTCGCCTGACGCACGCACGGTAACGAGGCCGGTAAGGCCGCGCCACAGACGGTCGAGCCAGTCGCCGCCGCGATCCTCGTCAGCTCCTGCGCGAATCGCCGGGTCGAGCGTCTCTAGCCGGTCGGCGAGACGCCGGACCGTCGGCAGGCCCGTCGCCGCCGCAGCTTCGAACGCCGAGGACTCGACGCCTGGCGCAATGGCCCTGAGCGCAGCCAGCTCGGCAACGAAGGGGCGCCCCGCATCGGCAACGGCGGCGAGCTGGGATACCGCGAGGGCCAGAGCTGCATTGCGAGCCGCCCGGCCAGGATCGGCGTTTTCGATTTCGGAGAGGCGGCGATCGAGCGCCGCCACCAGTTCGGGCGGCGGCAGCGCCTCTTCCACAGTCGTGACGCGGCCGCTCAGAATGCCCAACATGGCGGCCAGCGACTGGACCTCGGCGACCAGACCGGCGAGCGCGGCGGCATCGGGCGTGGGTGCCGCTGGCGGCGCGGGCTGAGCCAGCGGCTCGTCGGCGGCAAGATCGGCGAGCGTCCGCTCGGCGGAAGCGAGGCGTTCGCCAAGGCCCGCGAGGCTCGCCTCGAGCGCGGCCAGCCGGACCCCGACCTGTGGGTCGGGCGACGGTGTCACGCCGGGGCCGGCAGCGGCACCCGCAGTCGCCTCCAGCGCGCGCACGCGCACCTCGAGACCGTCGATCCGGTCGGCGAGATCACGGTAGGTATCTGCGGCAGCGCTGCCGGAGCCTCCTGCGGCCACCCTGCCGAGCCGCTCCTCAAGTTCGCCGATGCGCTGGCTTGCTTCGTCCGCCCCGCCGATCGTCAGGCCCGTCAGGCCAGGAAGAAAAAGCGCCGCAGCGCCGCCGAGAAAGGCGGCGGCGAGCATGAAGGCACCGACCCCCAGCCAGTCGCTGCGACGGCCCTCGTCGTGGCGCACTGGATGAGGCGGGGGGGCTTGGCCGGCGGCCAGTCCGGCGCGGACATCTCGCAGCGCCGCCTCGATATCGTCGGGCGTCGCGCCTCGGTTCGGCGGATGGTCGGTCACGCCGCGAACCTATCCCTCTGCACGAAGGGCCTCAAGCAGATCGAAGAGCGCCGCCTCGTCGGGCCGAACCGCTGCCCGGGCCGCAGAAAACGGCAGGGCGCGCGCGGCGGCGGCGATCGGCTCAGACAGGCAGAGCGCTGCCACGCCCTGCAATGCGGGAAGACGGTTCGCCTGCGAAACAAGCTGTCCGAAGTGCTGCGCAGTGCGGACCGAGTAGAACAGGGCGGCCAGGATCGTCCCGTCGTCGAGAGCCGCCAGCGCCTCGGCCGGCAGGGAGCGGGCGGGAGCCATGCGGTAGAGGACGGTGCGGCGGACGGTATGGTCCGGCAACAGGGCGGCAAGATCCACAGCGGCGTCCTCGGGCGCCGCGTACAGGATCGTCTCGCAGACGGGGGCCACGCCGGCAATCAGCCGGGCGAGCGAAGCTCCGTCGCCAGCCGCGGCCGTGACGGTGGCGAAGCCGGCAGTGCGAGCGGCGGTTGCGGTTGCCTCACCGACGGCAAAGAGGGGCAGGTCGCGGCGCGCCGTGCGGGCTGCAAGGGCCGCGACGCCGTTGGCCGAGGTTACGGCGATGCCGGCGATGCCAGCGAGATCCAGGGGCGGGCCGGGCAGGTTCTCGAAGACCGTCGCGGGCGCGGCGACGCAATCGAAGCCGCGGGCCGCTAGCGCGGCCATGGTGGCGGCGGCCTGGCCTTCAGGCCGGGTCACCAGGACGCGGCCGCGCTTCATCCCACGAGCGCGCCGGCGCGGCGGCGCAGGTCAAGACCGATATCGCGGCCGAGGCGGGCGGCGTCGGCGGCGTCGGGGGCGGCGGGGAGGTGGATGGCGGCGTCGTGGCGCTCCGAACCGTCGGGGGCGAAAACCGCGGCGCGCAGGGCGAATCTGCCGCTGGGTTCCGGGCTGGCATGGATGGCGATGGCGCTGCGGCACGAACCATCGAGCGCCGCGAGGCAGGCCCTCTCGGCGGCGAGCGCGACGGCTGAAGGCGCATCGTCGATGAGCGCGGCCAGGTCACGGATCTCGTCATCGTCCGCGCGGCACTCAAGGCCCACCACGCCCTGGCCGGCCGCCGGGATGAAGCCGGCGATCTCGAGCGGCGCAAGAGCCGGAGCGAGACCGAGGCGGTTGAGCCCGGCCATGGCAAGCAGCGTCGCTTCGGCTTCGCCGCGCGCCAGTTTGTCGAGCCGGGTCTGGACGTTGCCTCGAAACAGCACGATGGCGAGATCTGGCCTGAGATCCAGCACCTGGGCCGCCCGGCGCGGGCTGGTCGTGCCGACTCGGGCGCCCGGTGCCAGCGCCGCAAGAGAGGCTGCCCCGAGAAGCGCGTCACGTGCGTCCTCGCGCGGCAGGGCAGCGGCGATGACGAGGCCGTCCGGCAGGATGCCCGGCACGTCCTTCATCGAGTGGACCGCAAGATCGACCCGGCGGTCCAATAGCGCTTCTTCCAGTTCCTTGACGAACAGGCCCTTGCCCCCGGCTTCGGCCAGCGGCCGGTCGGTGATCTTGTCGCCGCTGGTCCGGATCACCACCAGTTCCAGCCGCGCCTCCGCTTCGGTTGCGCTCCACCCGGACGCCGCCCTCAGCCGCTCCAGCGTCTCATGCGCCTGCGCCAGCGCCAGCGGCGAGCCGCGCGTCCCGATCCGGAGCCGTCTCACGGTCAATTTCCCCCACAACGCTTGGCGTTGGCATCGATCTGCCGCAAAAGACCCGCATGACGCAACCGTCCCTGACCCTACTGGGGCTCGAATCCAGCTGCGACGAGACAGCGGCGGCGGTGGTGCGCGGCCGGCCTCCCGGTCCTGGCGCGATCCTGTCGAGCCTGGTCGCTTCGCAGGACGATGCCCATGCGGCCTATGGCGGTGTGGTGCCGGAGATTGCTGCACGCGCCCATGTCGAGCGCATGGACCTGCTGGTTGCACGGGTACTAGAGGCAGCCGGCGTGAACCTGGGAGAGATCGATGCGATCGCAGCGACGGCCGGGCCGGGCCTGATCGGCGGGGTGCTGGTCGGGCTGATGACAGCCAAGGCGCTCGCTCTGGCGACCGGCAAGCCGCTGGTTGCGGTCAATCACCTGGAAGGCCACGCGCTGACTGCCCGGCTGACCCATGGCTGCGCTTTTCCCTATCTGCTGCTGCTCGTCTCGGGCGGGCATTGCCAAATCCTCAGCGTCGATGGACCCGGCGCCTATGAGCGGCTCGGCGGCACGATCGACGACGCCGCCGGCGAGGCCTTCGACAAGACGGCCAAGCTGCTGGGGCTCGGCTTCCCCGGCGGACCGGCGGTCGAGCAGGAGGCACGCAAGGGCGATCCCGCCCGCTTCGCCTTTCCCCGGCCGCTGCTCGACCGGCCGGGCTTCGACATGTCGTTCGCCGGGCTGAAGACCGCCGTGCGCTATGCGGTGCAGCGCGAGGCCGAGCCAGATTCGAGGTTCGTCGCCGACATTGCTGCGAGCTTCCAGCAGGCGGTGACCGACATCCTGGCCACCCGCAGCCGTCAGGCGATGCGCTGGTTTGCGGCGCATCGTCCCAATGCCGCGCACCCGGTGCTTGTCGTAGCCGGTGGGGTCGCCGCCAACGCCGCGCTACGCGGCGCGCTGGAAGCCGCAGCTGGGGCGGAAGGCTTTGCGATGATCGCGCCGCCGCTTGCCCTGTGCACCGACAATGCGGCGATGATCGCATGGGCAGGACTGGAACGTTTCGCCGCCGGACACACCGATCCGCTGGGCACGATCGCCCGGGCGCGCTGGCCGCTGGCCGCGAGGGCTTAAGCAAAAAAGAGGGGTCCGGACTGACGTCCGGACCCCCAAAAGGGACCGCCGCGGGACTGCACTCGAGGTGGTTGTGCGGCGGGCCAGGGACTTGAGCGGCCGTCAGGCGACCTTGATCGAGACCGCGCCGATCACGAACACGACCGACCAGGCGATCAAGGCGAAGCCGAAGATCGACCCCCATACGCGGTCGGACAGGGGGATGCGGGTATCGGGGGTGCGGGGGAAAATCTTCATGGGAAGCGATCCTTCTTGCCGGATGTCGGCCGGGTTCAGGCGAGGTACGATCCGACGCCCTGAACCGCGAAGACGACGGCGTAGGCCGCGAGACCGGCGCCGATCAGGATGGCGGTGATCTTCTGCGAGACGCTCTCGACCTTGCGCGAATAGGTGGACATGACCCTCTCTCCTTGTCGTTGCGGGGGAGAGCGTCTGCCCGGGAAAGTCCGGGCTCTAGCGCTTCGTCCCACCGATCGGCGCGCTCAGCGCGGCGTCGATGGAAGCTATATAGATCAGGCCCGAAACATGATCAATGAATAAAACCAAAAACGTTCACTCGTCACGTATCAGTGTTCATTCGTCACAAGTGACGCTGCGTCAAGCTGCCTCGCGGCCTTCGACGCCTTCGATCTGACAGTGCCGGGCGGTGCCGGTGCGCCCGGCCAGGCCGAACAGAAGCAGCCGGGTGACGCCGTCAAATTCGCGCTCGAGGGCCGGGAGCTTCAGATTCGACCAGAGCTGGGGGTAGCGGAACTTCATCATCGCCGCCTGCAGCATTTCGGCTGTGAAAGGGACGTCCGGAATGTCGAACTCGCCGCTCGCCACGCCTTCCAGCAGCAGGGCGTTGATCAGTTCGCGCTCGCGGGCGAGATGCCCGTTCACCCAGGCCGGGCGCTCGGTCTTGATGATCTGGGCGAGTTCGAACGTGCGCGGATCGCGCTCGATCATCTGGTAGGTCTGGACCATGTCGGCATAGAAGAAGTCGCGCAGCCGCTCGATCACCGGCACGCCGGGCCGCTCGGCGACCTTCTTCAGATCCTCGAACTGAGCCGCATTGTGCTCTTCGGCGATGGCGAGGGCGATGTCGATCTTGCCGGGAAAGTAGCGGTAGAGATTGCCGGGACTCATCTGGAGATCGGCGGCGATTTCGGCCATCGACGTCTTGGAGTAGCCGTAATGCTTGAATCGCTTCGTTGCGGCTTCGAGAATCCGCCCGCACATCGTATCCTTGCACACCATTCCGTACGCCTTTCCCCCAAATCCCTGCCGAGCCCCGCCGTGACCGGACTCTGTTTATGACCGAAGACCCTAGTCCGAACGCGGTAAATAATCAACAAAACGTTCAATCGCCAGACACAGGAATCCGGCATGTCGCGGTGGCCGGCGCCGGCGCCTGGGGCACCGCGCTCGCCCTGACCGCCCACCGGGCCGGGCGGCGGGTCTCGCTGTGGGCCCGCGAAGCGGAAGTCCGCGCAGCGATCTTCTCGGCCGGCGAGAACACCCCCTTCCTGCCCGGCGTCGCCCTGCCAGGCGAGATTGCGGTTCTGGCCGATATCGAGGCGGCGGGGACGGCCGATGCCGTCCTGCTGGCGACCCCGGCGCAGCATCTGCGCGCTGCGCTGGAACGTCTTGCCCCGGCGCTGCGGCCGGGACAGCCGGTCATCGTCTGCGCCAAAGGGCTGGAGCGCGGCAGCGATCTGTTGATGACCGAGGTGTTGCGCGAGGCCGCGCCGGATGCCGCTGCGGCGATTCTGTCGGGGCCGAGTTTTGCGGAGGACGTGGCGGCCGGGCTGCCGACCGCGATCACCCTCGCGGCCGCCGACCTCGCCCTCGCCGAGCGGCTGGCGGCGGCACTGGCGACCGCCGCCTTCCGCCCCTATGCCAGCGGCGATCCTGAAGGGGTGGCGATCGGCGGGGCGGTCAAGAATGTGCTGGCGATCGCCTGCGGCATCGCCGAGGGCAAGAATTTCGGGGCGAGCGCCCGCGCCGCACTGATCGCCCGCGGCTTCGCCGAGATGCGGCGCTTCGCCGTCGCGCTGGGCGCCCGGCCCGAGACGCTCAATGGTCTCTCGGGCCTCGGCGACCTGGTGCTGACCTGCTCGAGCGCCCAGAGCCGCAACTTCGCCTTCGGCCTGGCGCTGGGACGCGGTGAGGGCCTCGCCGATGCCATCGCCCATGCGCGCGGCGTCGTCGAGGGCGCGGCGACGGCGCGCCCAGTGGTCGAGCGGGCCGAGGCGATGGGCGTCGCGATGCCGATCTCGGCCGCCATTGCCGCCCTGGTCGAGGGCGACATCGAGGTCGATGCGGCGATCGCCGGCCTGCTTGCCCGGCCGCTGCGGGTCGAGACCGATTGACCGCATATACGAAACCGCCCCGGCGCGTTAGGACGACGTGTCGCCTGCTTCGTCACTGAGGAGCCGCCATGCTGTTCGCCGTCTACAACCTCGACAAGCCGTTCTCGCACGGCCTGCGCGCCGTGACCCGCGAGGCGCATCTGAAGTATGTCGCCGACGCCGGCAAGGCGGTGCGCATCGCCGGGCCGCTGCTGTCGGACGACGGCGAGAAGATGATCGGCTCTCTGCTGGTGCTGGAGATGGCGAGCCTGGAGGCGGCGCGCGACTGGGCCGACAACGATCCTTACGCCAGGGCGGGCCTCTTCGAGATTTCGGACGTGAGGCCCTGGCGCTGGAGCATCGCCGAGGGCGCGCCGCGGCAGGACTGAAGCGATGGCCTTCTGGCTGATCAAGTCGGAGCCCGACGCCTGGAGCTGGGACCAGCAGGTGGCGCGCGGCAAGGCGGGCGAGCCGTGGAGCGGCGTGCGCAACCACACCGCCAAGCTGAACCTCATGAAGATGAAGCGCGGCGAGCGCGCCTTCTTCTATCACTCCAATGTCGGCAAGGAGATCGTCGGCATCTGCGAGGTGGCGAGGGAGGCCTATCCCGACCCGACCGCGCCGGAGGGATCGCCCTGGGTGGTGTGCGACTTCGTCGCCGTCGCGCCGCTGGCGAAGCCCGTGACGCTGGAAGACGTGAAGGCCGAGCCCAAGCTGAAGGACATGCTGCTCATCAACAATTCGCGCCTTTCGGTGCAGCCGGTCTCCGACGCCGAATGGAAGACGGTCTGCGCCATGGGCGGCGTCAGGCCGTGACGGCGCTCTGCCGCCTCGCCGACCTGGAGCCGACCGGCGCCAAGGGCGTCACGCTGGAAGGCGGGCGCGAGATCGTCGTGGTGGCGACGGCGGACGGCCCGCGCGCCTATCTCAACGCCTGTCCGCACACCGGCGTGACGCTGGAGACCTTTCCCGACCGCTTCCTCAACGCCGGGCGCAGCGAACTCATCTGCTCGATGCACGGCGCGCGCTTTCTGGTGGGCGACGGGCTCTGCGTTTCGGGGCCGTGCCTCGGGCGCTCGCTCGCCCGCGTCGCGATCGTCCTTGACGGCGACGCCGTGATCGAGGCTTGAAGCGCGATGTTCGAGACGAGCGGCCGTCCAGAGGGGACGAAGGCGGAGATCTACGAGGAGCTGGCGCGCCAGGCGTCCGGCCTCTTCCACGGCGAGCGCGACGCCATCGCCAATGCCGCCAATCTGGCGGCGCTGATCGCCTGGGGGCTCGCCGATCTCAACTGGGCGGGCTTCTACATCCTGCGCGGGGACGAGCTGGTGCTGGGGCCGTTCGTCGGCAAGCCGGCCTGCGTGCGGATCGCGCCGGGGCGCGGCGTCTGCGGTACGGCGGCGGCGGAGCGGCGCAGCGTGCTGGTCGAGGACGTGCACGCCTTTCCCGGCCACATCGCCTGCGACGCCGCCTCGGCGAGCGAACTGGTAGTGCCGCTGCTCCGCGGCGAGAGGCTGGTGGGGGTGCTCGATCTCGACAGCCCGCTCAAGGGCCGCTTCGACGCCGAGGACCAGTCCGGCTGCGAGGCGCTGGCCCGGCTCTATCTCGCGGCGAGCGACCCGTTCCAGGGATAGGTTCAATCCGGCCCGCGACGCCCGAAAGCCCGGATTTCCGCGCCGCCAGGCCGGCATTGAACCCGGCCTTCGCATTCGAACGTCGCGCCCTGGCGATTGTTCATCTTCGCGGGGGCGGCGGGACCGCCGTGGATGGCCCGCCTGCGCGGACCCGGCACCCGGCGCAAGCCGGGCGATGCTTCTAGCCCGTCATAGGAATATTGTCAACCACACATGGCGTCATGCCGACGCGAGGAAGCGCTCGTAGTCGGCGGCGAGCGCCCTGGCGGCGGCGGCGATGATGCGCTCGCCCTTTTCCGGCGTCGCCTGCGACGGGTCGGAGCCGATGCGCCCGTCGGGGAAGCGGCGGCGGTAGTCGTCGGCGTCGAGGATGGGGCCGGTCGGGGCGATCTTCGGGCTCATCTCCACCCGCTTGATGGCGTCCGGAAAGGCGGCATAGGTGACCGAGACCTCCGAGGCGGTGGCGTGGCTGCCCTCGCCGACCGGGAACAGCTCGCGGCAGAGTTCGCCGACGCCGGAAAGCTCCCACCAATTGCGCAGCGTGCAGCGCACCGGCGCCGCGTTCGCCCCCGTCCGCTTCAGGCTGACATCCGCATAGATCTCGCTGAAGGCGGCGGTGATGGTGGCGATGTTCCCGCCATGGCCGTTGAACCAGTAGATCTTCTCGAAACCGTGGCGATGGAGGCTGGCGGTCCAGTCGTAGATCGCCGCAATCATCGTGGAGGGGCGCAGCGAGATCGTGCCGGCGAAGCCGAGGTGATGCTGCGCCTGGCCGACATTGAAGGTGGGGCCGACCAGAAACCCCGCTTCGTCGCCCGCCCGCTTCGCGATGACTTCCGGGCAGAGCGCGTCGGTGCCGAGCAGGCCGTTCGGCCCGTGCTGCTCGGTCGAGCCGATGGGCACGACGATGCCCTTCGACGTCTTCAGATAGGCATCGACTTCGATCCACGAGGATTGGTGCAATTGCATGATGCGTCCCGGATTTGGCTGGGCGGCAGCTTAAGACCCGGCCGGGCGGCGCGCGAGAGGCCTCATGGCCCGAGCTTCACGCCATAGACGTCGAAGCCCTCGGCGTTGGTCTCGATCCTGGTCAGCCGCTGGTCGGCGGCGGCGAGCGCCGCGCCGCCGGGGCCGATCTCGATGCGGATGTCGGGCGGGCCGTTCGGGCCGTCCGGCACCGGCGCGAAGCGCCAGACCGGCGTGTTGTCGGGCACGATCTCGCCCCTGGCGCGAATGTGCTCGATGAGGATCTCGCGGTTGGTTTCCGGCGCGACGAGGGCGACGGCCGTGCCGTCCATGCGCGGGAACTCGCCGCCGCCATTGGCGCGGTAATTGTTGGTGATGACGAGATAGTCCTTGGTCTCGTCCAGCGGTTCGCCGCCGATGAGGATGTCGCCGATGCGGAAGGCGTTGGGATCCTCGATCGCCGGGCCGCGACCGTAGCGCGCGGGCCTGGTCACGTCGATCGTGTAGGTGAGGCCGAAAAGGATGTCGAAATTATAGGCCGGCATGTTGCCGACCAGCGGCTGCGGACCGGCCTTGGCGGGGTCGATCTGGTTGAAGAGCCGCGCGGCCTTTTCCAGATACTCGCGCACTTCCGCGCCGGTCAGCTTCACGATCGCCAGCATGTTCGGATAGATGTAGAGATCGGCCGCATCCTTGATGGCGACTGGGCCGGCCTTCACGTCGGTGTAATAGTCCGGGCCCGGACGGCCGCCGACCCGGAAGGGCGCCACTGCCGAGAGCAGGGGCAGGCCCTCGTAAGGCGTACCCTGGACCAGCTTCTGCGCATAGCCGAGCTGCGCGTCGGCGACGAGCCGGAGCGCCGCCGTGTCGCCGAGCAGCGCCAGATAGGTGTTGAACGGCCCCTTGGCCTCGCCGATCGGCGCGCGGATATAGGCGAGCGTCGCCTCGGTCCAGTCCTTCAGCGCCTCGGTGATTTTCGCATCGGCCGGAAGCCGCGCCTTGCCCTTCTCGGCGACCGGCCGCGCCTCGGCCCTGCCGTCCTTGATCGCCCATTTGCCGGAGGCATCCTCGAGCGTCAGGTCGATGACGCCGAGATGGCTGCCGAAGGAACCGGCCATCACATAGGGCTTGCCGTCGATCGTGCCGCGCGAAAGGTCGGCGCCCGCGAGACCTTCATAGTCCTTGCCCGGGAAGACGCGGTGCGAGTGGCCGGTCACCACCGCATCGACGCCCTGAACCTTGGCCAGATAGTAGGAGAAATTCTCGTCCATGCCCTGGCGCGGCTGGCCGTTGATGCCGGCATGGGCGAGCACCACGATCACGTCGGCGCCCTGGGCCTTGAGCAGAGGGATTTCGCGCTCCACCGCCTCGACCGCGTCGCCGGTCGTCAGCTTGCCGGTGAGCTTGTCCTTGTCCCAGTTCATGATCTGCGGCGTCAGCACGCCGATGACGCCGATCTTCACCTCGCGCGCGGCGCCGGCATCGTCCGTGAAGCTGCGCGTGAGCAGGAGCGAGGCGGGGAACAGCGTCTCGCCGGCGCTGCCGTCGGCCTTCAGCCGATAGACATTGCCCGCCAGCATCGGGAAGTTCGGGCCGACCTGGGCGCGCTCCAGCAGCTCCAGCCCGTAGTTGAACTCGTGGTTGCCGGCGACCGCGACGTCGTAACCCATCAGGTTCATCGCCGCATAGGCGGGGTGCAGCTCGCCGTCCTTCAGCGGCCGCACGCGGGCCGCCACGTCGCCCATGGGCGCGCCCTGCAGCAGATCGCCGTTGTCGACGAGGATGGCATTGGGGTTTTCCGCCCGCGCCTCGGCGATCAGCGCCGCCGTGCGGTTGAGGCCGATGGTCTCGTCGGCCTCGTCGCGGACGAAATCGTAGTCCACCAGGTTCATGTGGATGTCGGTGGTGGAGAGGACGCGCAGCTTCAGTTCGGCGGCCGGCGCGGCGCCGGTCAGCAGCGACAGGAGCGCGGCGAGGACAAAGGGACGCGGGAAGCGCATGGACGAACCTTCGGCTGGGCCTTGCCCCTCCGGCGGGGCGGCGACATGGTGCTTCCTTACACCGCAACCCCGTGACAGCGCCATGACCGACAAGACCTCCGCCGGGCCGCTCGCCGGCATCCGCATCCTCGACCTGACGCAGTATGTGCTGGGCCCCTTTGCAACCCAGACGCTCGGCGATCTGGGGGCCGACATCGTCAAGATCGAGGAGCCGGGCGGCGACCGCCAGCGCAAGGGCACCGGCAAGACCGCGCCCGCCCCCGACATGTCGGCCCTGTTCGTGGAGATCAACCGCAACAAGCGCTCGGTCGTGCTGGACCTGAAGACGCCGGAGGGCCAGAGCTACCTGAGGGCGCTGGTGAAGACCGCCGACGTCTTCATCCACAACATGCGGCCCGCCTCGGTCGACCGCCTCGGCTTCGGCTACGAGGCGGTGAAGGCGATCCGGCCCGACATCGTCTATGTCGTCGCCATGGGCTTCGGCTCGGACGGGCCGTATGCCGGGCTGCAGGCCTTCGACGATCTGATCCAGGGGGCGTCGGGGGCCTGCGACCTGCTGCCCTATTATGACGGCGACGAAGCGCTGCGGCCGCTGCCCTCGATCGTCGCCGACAAGACCTGCGGCCTCTATGCGGCGATCGCCACGCAGGCCGCGCTGCTGCACCGCGCCCGCACCGGCGAGGGCCAGTATGTCGAGGTGCCGATGCTGGAGACCTTCACCGGCTTCATCCTGGCCGAGCACCTGCACGGGCAGAGCTTCGTGCCGGCCCGGGGCAAGTTCGGGCATCCGACCACGATCACCCCGCATCGCCGGCCGGTGGAGACCAGGGACGGACACATCGTCATCATGCCGGCGAGCCAGGAAGCGGCACAGCGATTCCTGGAACTGGGCGGCTTCAAGGACCCCTACAACTCGCCGCGCTACCTGGAGGCCGAGAGCGGCAAGGCGCGGGTCGCCGTCTACTACGCGATGCTGGCCGAGGCGGCGCGGACGAGGACTACGGCGGAGTGGCTGGCGATCTGCGCCGAGGCTTCGATCCCGGCGATGCGGGCGAACCGGCTGGACGAGGTCTTCGACGACCCGCATTTCAAGGCGACCGGCTTCTTCGAGACGCGCGAACTGCCGGGCGGCGCGGGCGGCTATCGCGCGATGAAGCCGGGGCTGAAATTCTCGGCGACGCCGATCGGCATACGGCGCGATCCGCCGCGCCTCGGGCAGGACACCGAGGAAGTGCTGGCCGGGATCCGCTAGGGCGGCGCGCCCAGCCAGGCCTCGCAGGCGGCGACCGAGGCGTCGAGATCGGCGGGGGTCACCGTGCCGGCGGCGAGGCCGGCGAACCAGGCGTCCATGGCGCGCTTCAGATCGGCCTCGATGCCGGCCTGGTCCTTGCCGATCGCCTGTCCCGCCGCGCCGATCTGGGTGAGGACCGGCGGGATCTGCGCCCCGCGCCTGGCCTCGCGCGCCCGGTCGCCGCGCGCCGCGGCCTGCGACTTGTCCTGCTCGTAGGCGACATAGCAGGTGACGAGATCGGTGTAGTGCTGGGCCGGATCGGGCGCGGCGGCGATCTGCGCCCTGGCGGGCGCGAGGGCGAGAAGAAGGGCGAGCGGGGCGAGGGCTGGGACGAAGCGCATGGCCAAGCCTGTACGCCAAAGGGTTGAGGATGCGTTGCGCCGCGGTTGAAGGCGGCGCGCGACCTTCCTAGCATGGCCGGCGAACGCATTCAGGCCGGGCGGCAAACGCCACGGCGAGACGAGGACGCGCCATGAGCGACGAGATCTTCCCCGTGAACCCCGATTGGGCTTCCCGCGCCCATGTCGATGAGGCCGCCTACCGGGCGATGTATGCCGCCTCGGTCGCCGACCCGGCCGCCTTCTGGGGCGAACACGGCAAGCGCATCGATTGGGTGAAGCCCTACACGAAGGTGAAGGACGTCTCCTACGACGCCGCCGACCTCCATATCCGCTGGTACGAGGACGGCGTCACCAACGTCGCGGCGAACTGCATCGACCGCCATCTCGCCGAACACGGCGAGCGCGTCGCCATCATCTGGGAGGGCGACGATCCGGCGGAGTCCAAGCGCATCACCTATCGCGAGCTGCATGCCGAGGTCTGCCGCCTCGCCAACGTCCTGAAGGCGCAGGGCGTGAAGAAGGGCGACCGGGTGACGATCTACATGCCGATGATCCCGGAGGCCGCCTATGCGATGCTCGCCTGCGCCCGCATCGGCGCGGTCCATTCGGTGGTCTTCGGCGGCTTCTCGCCCGAGAGCCTCGCCAACCGCATCCTCGACTGCGACAGCGCCGTCGTCATCACCGCCGACGAAGGCCTGCGCGGCGGCAAGACCGTGCCGCTGAAGATGAATGTCGACCTGGCGCTGACCCAGTGCCCGGACGTCCGCACCGTGCTGGTCGTGAAGCGCACCGGCTGCGCCGTACTGATGCACGCGGGCCGCGATGTGTGGCTGCACGAGGCGGCGGCTTCGGTGAGCGGCGACTGCCCGGCCGAGCCGATGAACGCGGAGGACCCGCTCTTCATCCTCTACACCTCGGGTTCGACCGGAAAGCCCAAGGGCGTGCTCCACACCACCGGCGGCTATCTCGTCTATGCCTCGATGACCCACCAATACGTCTTCGACTACCGGCCGGGCGACGTCTACTGGTGCACCGCCGATGTCGGCTGGGTGACCGGGCACAGCTACATCGTCTACGGGCCGCTCGCCAACGGCGCGACGACGCTGATGTTCGAAGGCGTGCCGAGCCATCCCGACGCCTCGCGCTTCTGGCAGGTGATCGACAAGCATCAGGTGAGCATCTTCTACACCGCGCCGACCGCGATCCGCGCCCTGATGCGCGAGGGCGAGGGGCCGGTAAAGGCGACCAGCCGCAGGAGCCTGCGCCTGCTCGGCAGCGTCGGCGAGCCGATCAACCCGGAGGCCTGGCTCTGGTATCACCGCGTGGTCGGCGAGGGCCGCTGCCCCATCGTCGATACCTGGTGGCAGACCGAGACGGGCGGCATCCTGATCAGCCCCCTGCCCGGCGCCATCGCCCAGAAGCCGGGCAGCGCGACCAAGCCCTTCTTCGGCATCGTGCCGCAGCTCGTCGACGAGAAGGGGGCGCTGATCGAGGGCGCGGCGAGCGGCAATCTGGTCATCGCCGACAGCTGGCCGGGTCAGATGCGCACCGTCTTCGGCGACCACCAGCGCTTTATCGACACCTATTTCCGCACCTATCCCGGCAAGTACTTCACCGGCGACGGCTGCCGCCGCGACGAAGACGGCTATTACTGGATCACCGGCCGGGTCGATGACGTAATCAACGTCTCCGGCCACCGCATCGGCACCGCCGAGGTGGAAAGCGCCCTCGTCGGCCACACCGATGTCGCGGAGGCCGCCGTCGTCGGCTATCCGCACGACCTCAAGGGCCAGGGCATCTACGCCTATGTGACGCTGAAGCTGGGGATCGAGCCGAGCGAGGCGCTGCGCAAGGCGCTGGTCGCCCGCGTAAGGCGCGAGATCGGCCCGATCGCCAGCCCGGACGTCATCCAGTGGGCGCCGGGCCTGCCCAAGACGCGCTCGGGCAAGATCATGCGCCGCATCCTGCGCAAGATCGCCGAGAACGAGCTGGGCAGCCTCGGCGACACCTCGACCCTCGCCGATCCGGGCGTCGTGCAGAACCTGATCGACCAGCGGCCGCAGGGGTGAACGCGCCGCCGCGCTACGCGCCCTATGCGGGCGGCGAGGCGGGGTTCCGAATCGGCCTGCAGCCGCTGGACCCAGCGGACTGGATCGAGCCGGACGACGCCGCGGCGGCCCAGTTCGCCAACAAGGCGCGGCTCATGCGCGAGCGTCCGGGCGATGTCGTCGCCGCCCTGCCCGAGAGCGCGGCGGCGGCGGACGAGGCGCTGGCCCGGCTGGCGGCTTACCTGCCGGCGCGGTTTCCCGATCTCTATCGCCGCCGGGGCGACGCCATGGAGGTGCGTGCCGCCGGCTGGACGGTCGACCTCGCCGATCCGGCGCTGCCCGCCATCGCCCGCGCCGGGCTGCTGGTGCAGGAGGATCTCTGCCTGATGCAGGGGGACGGCGCGGGCGGCTGGCGGCTGACCGCCGCGAGCCTTTGCGCGCCCAGCGCCTGGCGCCTCGCCGACAAGCTCGGCCAGGCGATGCCGGGCATTCACGCGCCGGTGCCGCTCTACGGCGAGACGCTGTCCGGACGGGTCGATCGGATCTTCACCCATTTGCGCGATGGCGCGCCGGTGTGGCGGCTGAACTGGTCGGTGATGAGCGATCCGGCGCTGTTCCAGCCCGGCGGGCATGACCGCTCGGCCGAACGCCTCGCCGGGCTGACACGGGCGAGCGCCGGAACGCGCCTCGTGCTGCGGGTGGAGCGGCAGACGCTGACCCGGCTGCCGGAGAGCGGCGCCATCCTCTTCACCATCAAGACCCATATCGATCCGCTGGCCGCCATTGCCGGACGGCCGGACCTGATCGAGGGCCTCGCCAGAGCGGTGCGCGAGATGCCGCGCGACATGGCGGCCTACAAGGCGCTCGATCCGATCCGCGGCCCCCTGACCGGCTGGCTCGACGATCAGCGCGCGCACCAGGACGCCCGCCTGCCGCCGTCATAGGGGCGCGCAAGGCCGTAGGCGGCGAGCAGCGCCCCGAGATCGCGCCCGTCCTCGCCGGCCGCACGGGCGAGGATGCGGCCGCCATATTTGTCGCGCGCGATGTCGCTGAGCCGGACCCTTCGCCCCTCGATGCGCGCGGCGAGAAAGGCCCGGGCGGCGTTGGCGGCGAGCCGCGCGCCGAGGCAGGGGGCGCTGCGCTCGGCCGTGTCGATGCCGGCGAGGCGGACGACCGTCAGCGCCTCCTGGTCGAGCCAGATCGTCACCCGGGCCTCGAAGCTGTCGCCGTCGATGACACGCACGACCTCGGCCTCGTAGGGCCCGGCGAGACGCGGCGCGCCGGCATGGGCGGACGGCGCGAGAATCGCGGCGATGAGGGCGAGGCGCAGCATCGCCGCAGCATACCAGAATAAATGCCTAGGACAAGGGGCCTAGATCGGCCGCGGTGGCGGGACCCGGCGATTTGGCCCACACTTGGCGGACAAGAATGCGCAACGCAGGACGAGGAAACCCCAGATGATCGACTTCGAAGTACCGCCCGAGGCCAAGGCCATCCGCGAGAAGGTGCGCCGCTGGGTCCACGAGGAGTGCGTGCCGGCGGAAAAGGAACTGCTCGCCGGCAAGCCCTACAAGGAGGTGCTGGGCGCGCTGCGCGCCAAGGCGCGGGCCCAGGGCCTGTGGATGCCCTTCGTCGGCAAGGAATATGGCGGCATGGGTTTGGGCCCGCTCGCCAACGCTCTGGTGCAGATGGAGCTGGGCGAGAGCTATCTCGGCGCCCTGTCGATGAACACGCAAGGCCCCGACGACGCGACGATCATGACGCTGATCGCCCACGGCACCGAGGACCAGAAGGAGCGCTTCCTCAAGCCGCTGCTGAACGGCGAGAAGCGCATCTGCTACTCGATGACCGAAAAGGCGGCGGGCGCCGATGCGACCGGCATGCAGACCCGGGCCGAGAAGAAGGGCAACTCGACCTATGTTCTGAACGGCGAGAAATGGTTCTCTTCGGCCGCCAGCGTCGCCGACATCGCGCTGGTCATGGCCAAGACCAATCCCGATGCGCCGCGCCACCAGCAATTCTCCACCTTCCTCGTCGAGCTGCCCAATCCCGGCTACCGCATCGTCCGCGACATCGAGACGATGGCGGCGCACGGCCCCTTGAGCGAGATCCTGGGCGGCGGCCACAGCGAGGTGAAGATCGAAAACCTGGAAGTCCCGGCCGAAAACCTCCTGGGCGGTGAGGGCAACGGCTTCAATATGGGCCAGCACCGTCTCGCCTATGGCCGCCTGCGCCACGGCATGCACAACGTGGCGATGGCCCAGCGGGCGCTCGACATGGCGGCCGAACACGTCACCAAGCGCTCCACCTTCGGCAAGAAGCTGTCGGAGCGCCAAGGCGTGCAATGGATGCTGGCCGACTGCGCGAGCGAACTCTACATCGCCCGGCTGATGCTGCTGCACATCGCCTACAAGGCGGAGAAGGGCCTGGACCTGCGCCAGGAGAACGGCATCGCCAAGGTCTTCCTCGCCAACATGGTGCACAAGGTGGTCGACACCGCCATCCAGCTTCATGGGGCGCTCGGCTATTCGACCGATACGCCGCTCGCCCGCTGGTACACCCATATCCGCTCGCAGCGCCTGGTCGACGGGCCGGACGAGGTGCATCGCTGGACCACAGGGCGCAACGTGCTGAAGGCCTACGAGAAGTACGGGACGACCGCCTCGGCAGCCGGCGGCGATCTGCTCTAGGACGACAGGCAAAGCGAAGGCCCCGGCGGATCGTCTCCGCCGGGGCTCTTCATTTCAGGGTTCGCGGCGATCAGGCGGCGATCAGGATCTCGCCCTTGCCGGTGGTGAGCGGGGCTTCCAGCGTCGTCCAGTCGATCGCGCCGTCATGCTTGAGGTTCTCGAACTGGAGCACGCCCAGTTCCTCGAACTTCGGACGGATGCGGTCGGTGAGAAGGCCGACGCGCTTCAGGTTCGGGATCATGCGCTCGAACAGGAAGGTGCGGAAGGCGCGCCCGCCCTGGCTGGCGGCGTTGATCTCCATCGCCTCGTCGTGGGTGAAGCCGAACTCCTCGGCGACGGTCGTCGAGACGAGGCGATTGCGCATCACGACGCAGGCCTCGTAGGCGAACTGCGCGCGCTCCTCGATCTGGTCCTCAGGCAGGGCGCGGATCCAGTCTTCCAGGTAGTTGACGCCGAACGCCACATGGCGGCCTTCGTCGCGCATCACCAGGCCGACGATGTCGCGCAGCAGCGGATCGCGGGTCGTCGCGTGGATCGCCTGGAAGGCGGCGAGCGCCAGGCCTTCGATCAGGATCTGCATGCCGATGAACTTCAGGTCCCAGCGCTCGTCGGTCAGCACCTTGTCGAGCAGGAACTTGAGGCTGGGATTGATCGGATAGATCATCCGGCAGCGTTCCATCAGGTAGCGGTGGAACACCTCCACATGGCGCGCCTCGTCGAAGGTCTGCGAGGCGGCGTAGAGCTTGGCGTCATGGGTGGGGGCGCAGCTGACGAGCTGCGAGGCGACCATGAGGGCGCCCTGCTCGCCGTGCAGGAACTGCGAGAGCACCTGGGCGTTGGAGCGGCGCATGAAGTCGATCTTCTGCGCGTCGCTCAGCGCCTTCCACTTGGGATGGTCGCAGAAGCCCTCCGGTTCGCCGGCCGGCGGCGGCTCGTTCTGCGGGAAGGGCTGCGCCCAGTCGATGTCCATCTCCACGTTCCAGTTGAACCGCTTGCCGAGCTCGTAGAGGCGGCGGATCTTGGTGTTCGCGGTGTCGTAGTCCCAATTGTAGGACCCGGTCAGCGGCGTGTTGAAGATCTCGCGGATAACCTCGACGTCGTGATCGGTGAGCCGCTTGGCGAGATCGTCGTCGTCGAAGTTCTGAATTTCGGTCGGCGGACCCTTCACGACCTGGACGTTGAGCATGGCTGTTCCTCACATGTTTCCCGCCGCACGGGCAGGTTCCGAGTAAGGCATCATAATCGTGACGCAGGCGTCATCTTTGATCTGGGTCAAACCGGATTTGCGCCCCGGCCCCGGCCGGTGCAGCCTCCGCCCGACAAGAACCGGGAGGGATCCATGATCGTCGTCCATCACCTGAACGACAGCCGTTCGCAGCGCATTCTCTGGCTGCTGGAGGAGCTGGGCGTCGATTACGAGATCAAGCGCTACCAGCGCGGCTCGCCGGTGCCCTACGCCCCGCCGGAGCTGAAGGCGGTGCATCCGCTGGGCAAGTCGCCGGTGGTGACGGTGGACGGCAAGACGATCGCCGAGTCCGGGGCGATCGTCGAATTGCTGATCGAGCGCTTCGCCCCCGACCGCCTCGCCCCGCCGCACGGCAGCGACGCCTATATCGACTACATCCACTGGCTGCACTTCTCCGAAGGTTCGGCGATGCTGCCGCTGATGCTGAAGCTCTACACCTCGCTGCTGGGCGAGGCGGCCGCGCCGCTCGGCCCCCGCATCGACGCCGAGATCGCCAATCACCTGGGCTATATGGAAGGGGCGATCGCGGGCCGCGCCTTCTTTGTCGGCGACGGCCTGACCGGCGCCGACATCCAGCTCTCCTTCACCAGCGAGGCGGCGGCGGCCCGCGGCGCGCTGGAGCCCTACCCCGAACTCACCCGCCA
>ERZ761602.1812-NODE-1812-length-36655-cov-10.290628_pt1 | contig 36655 bp, 30 predicted proteins | sample MGYA00512165_ERZ761602 | MGnify/ENA primary metagenome ERZ761602 (study PRJEB28899, sample SAMN02445085) | bioreactor sludge metagenome | biome: EBPR sludge; isolation source: Thorneside wastewater treatment plant | place: Australia: Brisbane, Thorneside...
TCGAGGCGACTTGCGTCCCTATACCGTAGCGGGGAGAAATGTGGGTAAAGATGAGTCGCTTGCGGGGGGAGGTGCCGAGCGGAGCGAGGCGGAGGGGGGTCGTCCTGCTGCCCGTGGACGCAACCCAGCTCGTCCCCGCCGAGCACCGCGCCGACCTGGTGATGCGCTTCGAGGAGCCCAGCGGTCGGTCGGTGGGCGTCGTGGTCGAAGTCCAGCTCAAGCCCGACGAGGTGCCCCCCATCCTCGATCCGGCTCAGGCCCACGCCGACCCCGAGCTCGCCGTGCTCTCCGCGATGGCCCACGGCCGAGGTCCGAACGCCCAGCGAATCGGCCAGTCCGCGCTATCGGCCGGAGCGGGGCTGGACGAGGAGCGCTCCCGACTCTGTGCTGATCTCATCCTGCTCTCGGCCAGCGCCGCAGCTCGCCGCTTCCTGGAGGCGTTCATGAACCAGCCCTACGAGTACCAAAGCGAGTTCGCCCGCAAGTATGTCGCCAAGGGCCGGGAGGAAGGCCGGGAGGAGGTCCTGCGTCGCGTCCTTGCGAAGCGTTTTCCCGACTCCGCCCCCGTTGTGTTGGAGCTGCTTCCCCGCTGCGAGCCGGGCGACCTGCTGTGGCTGGCGGACCAGCTCTTCGACACGCAGTCGGCTCAGGTCCTCGCCATCCCGCTGCGTGGACGACTTGACCAGCGCGGCACGCACTGAGCGGTCGGCTCAAACCCCACAGCCCGGACCGGTGGATCGCAGCAGCCGGGCGCGATGAATCGCGCCCCCTCACGCTCCACGGTTGGAGCGCGATTCATCGCCCCTGGGTCGACACCCTTCGCTGACCACCACCCTCACCCGTCGTACCACTCCGGCTTGACCAGCGACTGGTAATGCCCGACATCAAACGGGTTCAACCGCCGCTTCAGCGCGTCCACGAACATCGCCGCGCTGACCTTCGAGAACCAGATGTACATGTCCCGCTTGTAGGGCACCCGGCTGGCCAGGCCGCGCAGCAACCAGCGGTTGTTGACCAGGGCTTTGTTCATCTCGTACAGGGCCTGCGAGATCTCGTGCCGGTCCATGTACTTGCTGTCCAACACCGGGGTCAGCCAGTCGAAGTCGTCGAAGTCGGCGTAGGTGATCTCCCCGTTCTTCAACGCCTCGTCGAAGATCGGCGTGCCCGGCACGGGCGTGATCGGATGAAAAGCCGGGAAGTCGACGTCGAGCAGCTTGGCCATGGCGAGCTGCTTCTTGAGGGACTCGGGGCTCTCCTCCTTGACGCCGACGATGAAGGTCGCCTGCAGGAAGACGTCGGGGTAGCGCTCGCGCATGATGCGCAGGGCCTCGACCCCGACCCCGCCGGTGTAGAAGCGCTTGTCCAGCAGCGACAGGGCGTCGTCCTCGGCCCGCTCGATGCCGATCAGGATGTGCGACATGCCCGCGCGGACCTGCTTCTCGAGGATGCCCTTCTTCTCGTCCCGGACGATGCAGTCCGCCCGCATGAAGGTGAACCACTTGGTCTTCATGCCGCTGCGGATCATGGCCTCGGAGAAGCCGTCGTTGAAGCGCGGATCGATGTTCCAGCTCTCGTCGACCCAGACGTAGCTGCGCTTGCCGTGCTTGTAGTAGAGGATCTCGATCTCCTCCATCATGCGCTCGACGGACTTGCTGCGCCAGCGGGGCGAGAGCTGGGCCTTGCCGTCGGCGTCATAGGTGCGATCGGCCATGGTGGTCCACCAGGCACAGAAGCTGCAGGCGCTGACGCAGCCCCGGCTGTGGTGGACAGTGGTGCCGCCGGGGCTGAACAGGTAGCGGGACTTGCCGTACAGCTCCATCGGCATCATGTCGTAGGCGGGCAGGGGCAGGGTGTCCAGATCCTTGACCAGCTTGCGCGGGGCGGTCCGGCGCATCGTCTCGCCGTCGAACCAGGCGATGCCGTCGACCTTGTCCAGGTCAGGGTCCTTGTGGGCGAGCTGCTCGCAGAGCTCGACGATGGTCAGCTCACCCTCGCCGATGGCGATGACGTCGATCGGGCTCTCGGCCGAGAGGTAGCGATCGGCCATATTGGTGAAGTGCCCGCCGCCGGCGATGGTCTTGGCGCGCGGGATGCGCTCCTTGCACATCCGGAAGAAGCGCATCGCCTCGCTGGCGTACAGGGCGTGGTTCTCGCCGCAGCCGACGACGTCGGGGTCCAGCCGCTCCAGCTCGTCGGCCAGGCTGCGCCAGCCGATGTGCAGGGGCATGCAGTCGATGACGTGCACGTCCATCCCGGCGGCGCGCAGGGCGCCGGCAAGGGCCGGGAGGGCCTGCTGGAGGAGGAAGTTGTCGCCTTCGCTGGTGTAGGGCCAGTAGCAGCGAGGAGGTTGGACGAGGACGACGCGCATGAGGGGGGTATAGCGCAGCGGAGCGAGCTGTCAGCGTGGAGGCGGCCGGGCCACCACGGCCCAGGCGCGGTTCAGCGGCCGGCTGACGGGGTGGGCGCGCAGCCGGGCTTCCAGCGCCAGGGCCTCTTCGACCTCCATGGCACCGGTGCTGAACTCGAAGGGGCCGGAGAAGGCGTAGTGGGTGGGCACCAGGCTCTCGATGCGCCAGCCGGCCAGCAGCTCGAGCACCATCTCCTCGGTGTAGGTGCGGATCCAGCGGTCGCCGGGGACGTGCACGATGCCGTCACTCAGGAAGGCGTCGATGGTGCCGTCGTGGGAGTCGGCCGACATCGCCCAGCCCCAGCGAGCCTCGACGCTGAGCAGCAGCACGCCGTCGGGCTTGAGCACCCGGCGCAGGTTCTCCATCACCCGGGCGGGGTCCTCGGCGTAGCAGAGCACCTCGACCGCCAGGGCCACGTCGACCGGCGCCAGGTCGGGCAGGGTCTCGCCGGTGGCCCAGTGCAGGTCGACCTTGCCGGGGCCGCCGACGACGGCCGAGAGCGCCCGCCAGAGGCTGCGCAGATCGGGATCGACCAGCTCGACCTCGCAGTCGCGCTGCAGCATCCAGTCGGTGAAGCGGCCCACGCCCCCGCCCAGGTCGAGCACCCGGGCGCGCGCCGGCAGGAAGGGCCGCCAGCTCTCCAGGTAGAGCTCGCGCTCGAGCATCTTGCCCTCGTGGTTGGGCGACTCGGGGTCGAGGATCTCCATCCAGTCGGGGTGCTCCTCCCACCATGTCCGGGCGCCGGCGAGGTTGTCCAGCGGCGGGGTCGGGGCCGGCTCGCCCTCGAAGATGTCCTTGATGCGGGGATCGGCTGGGGGCATCGTGAAGGCGATGCCCAGCCAGTCGGCCAGCTCACGGCAGGAGTAGGGTGGCCCGGCGGGCAGGGGAGGGCAGGGGTCGCCGTCCAGCCGAAGCGAGTCACGTAGCGCCATCGGGTACCTCACAAACGTCGACGGGCTGCCCTAGGGCAGCCCGCCGGTTTCCAGCGAAGCAGAGCTTCAGTTGGGCTTCTTCGGCCCGGGCTTGGGACGAGGAGAAGGGCGCCAGTTCATGAGTGCCTCCAGGCGGGTAGACTCGGGGAGGATCATGCCCGAGGCGAAAGCGGTCGTCAAGGGTCCGTCTCTCCATCTCCGGACGATTTCACGATGCGCTTCCTTCACGCCATGGTGCGGGTCCTCGACCTCGACGCCGCCCTGCGCTTCTTCTCCCTCCTCGGCCTCCAGCAGGTCCGCCGCAGCGACCACGAGGCCGGGCGCTACTCGCTGGTCTTCCTCTCGACCGGGCACCCCGAGGACGCCGCCACGGTCGAGCTGACCTGGAACTGGGACCAGGCCGAGCCCTACGGCACCGGTCGCGCCTTCGGACACCTCGCCTACGCGGTGCGGGACATCTACGCCCTCTGCCAGCACCTCGCCGACAACGGGGTCGAGATCCTGCGCCCTCCCCGGGACGGGCGCATGGCCTTCGTCAAGAGCCCCGACGGCATCAGCGTCGAGCTGCTGCAGGAGGGCGCGGCGCTGCCTCCGGCCGAGCCCTGGTCCAGCATGCCCAACCGCGGCTCCTGGTGAGCTGGTGAGCTAGTACAGCGTGTAGCCGATGCCGATCTTGGTGTAGATCCCCAGCACGCCGACATTGGCGTTGTTGATCGGCAGGACGGCGTCGCTGGCCCGGGTCACCGACAGCGAGACGGTCATGTAGCGAAGTGACTCCCAACCCTGCCAGGCGCTGCTGGGCACGGTGAAGGAGCCGTCGTCGTCCACCACGCAGGTGACGACCTCGACGATGGAGCTGGCGTAGGTGTCGAGCAGCCCGAGCTCGATGATGGCCAGCTCACCGAAGCCGCCGGTCCAGGTGATCGGCAGGCTCTTGCTGATGAAGGGGAGGTCGTTCTCGACGTCGGGAGAGGTGATGCGCAGGCTGGAGGAGGGCGTCTGGACGAGCCCGGAGATCCCGAAGACGCCCAAGCTGCCCACCTGGACCTGTTCCAGGTCGTAGCTGGCGCTGAAGAGGAAGTCGGACTCGTTGAGCGAGGCTGCGAAATAGCCGCTGGAGCTGTTCCAGGGGAGCTCGACCGCGCGGCTGCCGCTGACCAGATCCAGCGCGGCGAGGCCGGGGTCGAGGAAGGTCAAGGAGCCGGAGGCGCCGCGGTTGGAGGCGCACTGCTCGGTGCCCGCCGCGTAGAGGTCGAACCACTCGAAGGAGGACGGCTCGATGAAGGCCACGGCCCCGGCGACCGCGGTCGTGTTGCCGTCGGCCCAGCTGTCCCCGACATAGTCGGTGCGTTCGAGGTAGCCGATGGCCCCGGTCAGGCCGGTCCCGTCGGTCCAGTAGCGGAAGCCGTCGTCCAGCACCGCCTCGCCCGCCGCGTTGCGGACGGTGACGTCGACGATGCCCGAGCTGGTGCTGGCCGGCAGGGTGACGGTCAGGCTGCCCGCGGAGACCCTGCCCAGCGTGGCGGACACCTCGCCGAAGAAGACCTCGACGCGCTCGTCGAGGTTCTCGCCGTAGAGCGTGATCTCGCTGCCCCCGGTGGTCAGGCCGTAGGCCGGCGACACCTCGTCGAGCACGGGGAGGAGCTGCGCGCCCCCGTCGCCCCCGCCGTCGGGGCTGCCGCCGTCGGCCGTGCCGTTGAGCTCGCCTTGCAGGTCCATCCTCTCGGCCAGCTGGCAGCCGCTGAGGAGGAGGAGGAGGGTTGAGGGGACGAGCATGGAGTGGAGCCTAGCGCGAGCGCCCCGCACAGTCCAGCGCTCAGCGCCGGGGCTCAGACCTTGGGCTCCTCGCGGCGCCCGTCGGCGTGGATGGCGAAGCGGCCCTGCTCGCGCGGGTGGGCGGGGTCGTTCTTCTTCCAGGGCCAGCCCCCGAAGCGGGTCCGCTGGTAGTCGCTGAAGGCCTGCTCCAGCTCGGCCCGGGTGTTCATCACGAAGGGCCCGTAGTGGGCGACCGGCTCGCCGATGGGGCGGCCTTGGAGCAGCAGCAGCTCGGCCTCGTCCGGCCCGGCGACCAGCTCCAGGGCGTCTCCGCTGACCTGGAGGGCGGAGCTGGGGGTGGCCGACCTGCCCTGGATCGACAGCGCGCTCCCGCGGAAGAAGTAGAGCGTGCGCAGCACCCCCTCGGCGGCGGCGGGCAGGGTCCAGCTCACCCCGGGGCCCAGCCGGATGGTCCAGATCGCCACGGCGGCCTCGTCCCGGCTGGCCCAGGAGGCCGGCGGCGGGGCGGGGGCCTTCATCCCGGCGGGGGCGCCGGTGACCATCACGACCTCCAGGCCCGGGGCGGTCAGCCGGGGGATCGTGTCCGCCCACAGCATCGTGAAGTGCGGGTCGACCATCTTGTCCTTGGCGGGCAGGTTCAGCCAGACCTGGAAGAGCTCGGTCGGGTTGCGCTCCTGCTGGTTGACGAGGGGGAACATCTCGCTGTGGACGACGCCCTTGCCGGCGGTCATCCACTGCACGTCGCCCTTGCCGAAGCGCGCGGTGGCGCCCAGCGAGTCGCTGTGATCGATGTAGCCCTTGCGGGCCAGGGTGACGGTCTCGAAGCCGCGGTGAGGGTGCTGCGGGAAGCCCGGCACCGTCGAGCCGTGGTACATCCGCCAGCCGTCCTTGATGACGAAGTCCTGGCCGATGTTGCGCCCGGCCAGCGAGGCCTTGGGGGCCAGCCGCTCGTCGCCGGCCGGGTAGTCGTCGTCGTGGTGCGCGCAGAAGAGGAAGGGGTCCTGCGTCGGCCAGGGAAAGCCCAGCGGCTGGGTGGAGATGATCGGGTCTTTCATGGTCTACCTCTGCCTGATCGGTATCCTCCCGATACGGAGATGCATGCGCTCGCTCCCCGACATCGTCCTCTTCGACCTCGACGGCACGCTCGTCGACTCCGCCCCCGGCCTCCAGCGGACCCTCAACGCCGTCCTCGCCGAGAATGGCCGCCGACCGTTGAGCCTGGAGGAGGTCCACCGCTTCGTCGGCGAGGGCCTCGACACCTTGCTCGCCCGCGCCCTGGCGGCGACCGGATCCGCGCTCGAACCCGGGCCCTTCCGCGCCCGCTGGTTCGAGGTCTACGAGGGCCTGGCCATCCAGGGCAGCCCCTCCTACCCCTTCGCCGGGGCCTTGCTGCGTTCGCTCACCGATCAGGGCTGTCGGCTCGGCCTGGTCACCAACAAGCCCCAGCGCCCGACCGAGCAGATCCTGCGGGCGCTGGGATGGATAGGCCACTTCGAGGTGGTGCTGGGGGGCGACGCGCTCCCCACGCGCAAGCCCGATCCGGGCCCGCTGCGCGAAGCCCTCGCCCGCCTCCCCCCGGGGCGCGCGGCCTACGTGGGCGACTCCGCCATCGACGCCCAGGCGGCCCGTGGCGCCGATCTGCCCCTGGTTCTGCTGCGCCACGGCTACTGCCAGGAGGATCCCGACAGCCTGGGGGCCCAGGCCGTCGTCTCCGGGCTGGACGAGGTCGAGGAGGCCTTGCGAGGGCTCAGCCGAGCCTTGACCTGAGGCTCAGCCCGCGCGGTGCAGCCGGTCGATGCCTCGCACCAGCGCCTGCCCCAGCTCCACTGCCGCCTCGATCTGCCGCTCCAGGTCGCCGGCGGCGCAGGTCTCGGCGTTGAGGTGGACCGCCTGCTCTCCCAGGCTCGACTTCGGCCAAGCGTGCAGCACCGCCAGCAGCTTGCCGTGGAGGTCGTCGCTGGGGTCCGCCTCGCGGACGAAGCGTCGGGCCCGCTCGGCGTCATGGGCCGTCGCTGCCAGCAGGCTGTCCAGGACGGGGTCGCCCAGGCCGATGCCCGAACCCTCGGACCCGCCCGGGGGCTTGACACGAAGACCCAGCCCGCCGGGGAGCGGCTCCGGCAGGCTCAGGCGGATCCGGGTCTTCGGGCCGCGGTCGAGCGTGGGGTCGACCCTCACGCTCAGCAGCAGCGGCCCCACCTCGCCCTCCAGGGTGTGGACGCTGCCTTCGGAGCGGTGCGAGAGCTGCCAGCGCCTCGTCACCGCCAGCCAGGGCTCCAGGATGGCGGCGCGCCACTGGCGGGCCAGGCCGAGCCCGTCGTCCAGCAGGCGATCCAGCCGGGGGCGAAGGAGGACGCCGCTGGCCTCCAGGATCACCTGCCCGTCCTCCACCCGGCAGTGGCCTTCGAGCCGCGCGTTCATCGCCATGGTCGCCTGCAGGACGGGGAGGGTCGCCACCTCGCGGACGGCTTGCGGGTCGGCGCCCTTGACGCGCAGCTGTCGATCAAGGGCGGGATCGCCGATCTCGATGTCCTGGCCTCCCAGCAGCTTGCTGATCTGGTCGCCCAGGCCCTCCCTGCTCACCTTGAGGCCCTGGGGCCCCGGCGCGTTCAGGCTGATCCTCAGCACGGTGTAGGACTTCTTGCTGCGTCCTGCGCCGCGCTGTTCGACCCGCACCTGCACGTCCATCTCCTCCAGCCCGCCCACGATCTGGCAGCGCCCGCTGCCCTCCGCGAGGCGCAGGCCCCGACGCGCCGCCAGCTCGCCCCACTCCGTCCTCTGCACCTGGAGCTGGTGGCGCGCGAACAGCCAGACCGCCGCCAGGACCGAGGCCATGAAGCCGAAGCTCAGCAGGGGCTGGAGGACGAGGCTCTCCACGGGACCCACCCCCCTCAGTACCGGATGTCGGCCCGCAGCACCCAGGCGGCGCCGGTGCCGCCCAGGCTGGCCCCCGGCCCGCCCAGCAGCAGGTCGGTCCGCCCGTCGCCGTCGATGTCTCCGGCGCTGGCCACGTCCGGCCCCAGCCCGCTCCCGGCGTCGGGGCTCTCGATCACCACATCGGCCTCGCTCTCCAGCCAGCTGCCGGTGCGAGCGCCGATCGCCCGGTAGACCAGCACCCCGCCCCCACCGCCCAGCGTCGAGACGCTGCCCGACCGGATCAAGGAGCTGCCGGTGCCGACCAGCAGGTCGGGTCGCCCGTCGCCCTCGACGTCCTGCAGGATGGCCACCTCGCCGCCCAGGTAGCCGCTCTCGCGCTCGCCCAGGATGCTGGCCGCGCCGCTCTCCAGCTCCACGTCGGCGGTCCAGGGGGAGAGGTGCAGGAAGACGCCGCCGCCCCGCTCGGCGAGGCTGCTCTCGACCGTCGAGGAGAGCACCAGGTCGGCGAGGCCGTCGCCGTCGAGGTCGGCGCCGTCCATATGGCTGAGCGAGAGGCCGCCGCTGTCCAGGACGCGCAGATCGGCGTCGGAGGCGAGGTCCAGGTCCCCCGAGAAGGGCGCCATCACGATGAAGGCCGCCACCGCGCCCTCGCCGTCGACGACGGCGTCGTTGAGGCCATCGCCGTCGAGGTCGCCGGGGCTGGCCACTCGGGTGGCGGCGTAGCCGTAGCCGGTGCTGGCGTAGAGGCGGGCGCTGGCGGAGCTGAGGGGCTGCTCGCCACGGGCGGCGCCGGAGAGGACGTAGGCCTGCCCCGCGTAGGTGTCGCCCAGCGAGCCGTAGCGGGCCCCGACCAGCAGGTCGGCCACGCCGTCCCCGTCGACGTCTCCCAGCGAGGCCAGGGCCTCGGTCCCGGCCAGGTCCTCGCCCTCGCCCTCCCAGACGGCCAGGGCCTCGTCCAGCCCCGGCGCCCCCGGACCTCCCGGCAGGATCCAGACCCGACCCTGGCTGCTCTCGGCCGCGACCGTCGCCGCGACCACCAGCTCGGCCCGGCCGTCGCCGTCGAGGTCGGGCAGCAGCAGCACCTCGCTGCCGAGCTCCAGGTCGGTCTGCGCCCCGTAGAGCGTGTCGCTGCGCCGGATAAGGCCATCGGGAGAGCCGTAGAGGAGGTGCACCGCGCCGGCCCGCTCGCGGCCATCGGTCGAGCTCTGCTGGAAGGCCCCCACCAGCATGTCGTCGAGGCCGTCTCCGTCCATGTCCTGGCCCCCGGCCAGGGTCACGCCCAGCCGGCTGGCCTCGGCGGCCTCCAACCGCAGCGAGGCGCTGAGGTCGGCGTCGACCGGATCTCCCCAGCCCCCGCAGAGCGCCGCCGCCTCGACCACGCTGCCGGCGCAGTCGTTGACCTGACCGTCGCCGCAGAGCTCGGGGGCCCCGGGGAAGACGTCCGAGTCGTCGTCGGCGCAGTCGCCGCCCACCTCGGTCCGGCCCTCGATCACCCCGCAGTCGCGCAGCGGCTCGCGCTCGTTGCCGTAGCCGTCGCCGTCGAGGTCCTCGTACCAGACGAAGCCGTCCTCGGGGTCCTCGTCGACGCTGCCGTCGCAGTCGTCGTCGACCTCGTTGCACCACTCGGGCGCGCCGGGGAAGACCGTGTCCAGCGCGTCGTCGCAGTCGGTCCCGTCGGCGACGTGGCCCGCGGGGCTGTCGCAGGCGTCCACGGCGCCGTCGGGGTCGCCGAAGCCGTCGAGGTCGGCGTCCGGGTACCAGGTCGGCGCGCCGACCGGGTCGTCGTCGGTGCTGCCGTTGCAGTTGTCGTCCTGGTCGTTGCAGCGCTCGTCGGCCCCGGGGTTGACCAAGGGGTCCTCGTCGTCGCAGTCGCTGCCGTCCTGGACGTAGCCGGCCGGGGCCTCGCAGCCCGCCGAGGTGACCACCGTGTGGCCGTAGCCGTCGTCGTCCTCGTCCAGGTGCCAGATGATCGGGTCCAGCGGGTTGTCGTCGATCTCGCCGTTGCAGTCGTCGTCGACGCCGTTGCAGACCTCGAAGGCGCCAGGGTACACCTCGGCGTTGTCGTCGTCGCAGTCGACGTCGCTCGTGAAACTGTCGCCATCTGCGTCGATGGGGCCCTCTTCGCCCTTGCCCGAACAGGCCAGAAGTACCATCATCCAGATCATCGTCCCCTCCTCGGTCGAGCCCATAGCATAGTCAGCGTCATCCCCGGAGCGCCCCATGACCCTCGCCGCCGGCTTCACGCTCTTCGTGATCCTGATGGCGCTGGTCCTGATGATGGCCAACCTGGCCCAGCCCGACGTCGCGCTGCTGGGAGGGCTGACCCTGCTGACCATCGCCGGCATCCTCCAGCCCGGCGAGGCGCTGGCGGGCTTCGGCAACAGCGGGATGCTGACGGTGGCCGCGCTCTTCGTGGTGGCCGCCGGCCTGCGCGAGACGGGGGCGGTCGACGCGATCACCCATCGGCTGCTGGGCCGCCCTCGGACAGAACGCCTCGCCATCCTGCGGCTGACCGCTCCGACCGTGCTGGCCAGCGCCTTCCTCAACAACACCACCATCGTCGCCACGCTGATGCCGGCCGTGGCCCAGTGGAGCCGCCGGACGGGCATCCCGGCCTCTCGCCTGTTGATGCCGCTGTCCTTCGCCGCCATCCTCGGCGGCACCTGCACCCTGATTGGCACCAGCACCAACCTGATCGTCTCGGGGATGGTCGTCGAGCGGGCCGCCAGCATCGAGGGGCTCGAGCCCTTCGGCCTCTTCGACATCTCGCCCATCGGCATCGCCGCCTCCCTGGCTGGCCTGACCGTCATGGTGGTGATGGCCCCCTTCCTGCTCCCCGATCGGCGGGCGGCGGTCAGCATCGCGGACGATCCCCGGGAGTACGCCTTCGAGATGTTGGTCCCCGCCTCCAGCCCGCTCGAGGGGGAGACGATCGAGAGCCTGGGCCTGCAGCACCTGCCCGGCGCCTACCTGATGGAGCTGGTGCGGGAGGGTCGGGTACACCCGATGGTGGACCCCCAGCGCCGCCTCCGAGAGGGGGACCGCCTGGTCTTCGTCGCCGGGGTCGAGGCGGTCCTGGACCTGCAGCGGTTTCCCGGGCTGGTGACGGCGCCGGACCAGGTCTTCAAGCTGGAGGGACAACGCCACGAGCGGCAGGTGGTCGAGGCCGTCGTCTCGGCCCGCAACCCGCTCATCGGCCAGAGCATCAAGGAGGGGGGCTTCCGCAATCGCTACCAGGCGGTGGTCATCGCCGTGGCCCGCTCGGGCGAGCGGCTGAGGGAGCGCATCGGGGACATCGTCCTGCACCAGGGCGATGTGCTGCTGCTCGAAGCCCACCCCTCCTTCCTGACCGAGCAGCGCACCCGGACGGACTTCTACCTGGTGAGCCAGATCGACGGGGCCGGCCCCCGCCGCTCCGACCGGGCCGCGGTCTCCCTGGTCATCCTGCTGGCCCTGGTGGTCTCGGTCAGCCTGGAGGTCGTCAGCACCTCGACGGCGGCCTTCACCGCGGCCCTGCTGACCGTGCTGACCCGCTGCTGCACCCTGGAGACGGCCCGGCGCTCGGTCGACCTCCAGGTCCTGATCGCCATCGCGGCGGCGATCGGCCTGGGCAAGGCCATGCAGGAGACCGGGTTGGACGCCATGATCGCCGGGCTCGCTGTCCAGTCGGGCGCGAGCAGCGCGTTCGCCGGCCTGGTGGTGGTCTACATCCTGACCGCGATCCTCACCGAGGTGGTCACCAACAACGCGGCCGCCGTGCTGATGGTGCCGATCGCCCTCTCCCTGGCCCTCCAGCTCGACGCCAACCCGATGGGCTACATGGTGGCGGTCATGTTCGCCGCCTCGGCCAGCTTCCTCTCGCCGATCGGCTACCAGACCAACCTGATGGTCTTCGGCCCCGGCGGCTACAAGCCCTTGGACTACCCCCGCCTGGGAGTGCCCGTGGCCCTCACCGTCGGGGCGGTCGTCCTGACGCTCATCCCGGTCCTCTGGCCGCTGTAGGTGCCCATGAGTGTGATCCCCGACGTGCTCGCCGCCCGCTACGCCAGCGCCCCGATGCGGGGGATCTGGTCCCCCCGCGCCCGCATCGTCCAGGAGCGGCGCCTCTGGCTGGCGGTGCTGCGTGCCCAGGGCGAGCTGGGCCTGCCGGTGCCCGCCCAGGCCCTGGCCGCCTACGAGGCCGTCGTCGAGCAGGTCGACCTCGCCTCGATCGACGCCCGAGAGCGGACCACCCGGCACGACGTCAAGGCCCGCATCGAGGAGTTCAACGCCCTGGCCGGCCAGCAGCAGATCCACAAGGGCATGACCAGCCGGGACCTGACCGAGAACGTCGAGCAGATGCAGATCCTCCAGGGCCTGCACCTGCTGCGGGATCGCAGCGTGGCGGCGCTGGTTCGGCTGACCGACCTCGCGGTGCAGCACCAGGACCTCGTCCTCACCGGGCGCAGCCACAACGTCCCGGCCCAGGCGACCACCGTCGGCAAGCGCTTCGCCAGCGCCGCCGAGGAGCTGCTGCGCGCCACCGAGCGCCTGGACGCGCTGATCGAGGGCTACCCGCTGCGCGGCATCAAGGGCCCCGTCGGGACCCAGCAGGACATGCTGGACCTGCTGGGGGACGAGGCCGCGGTCGAGGCCCTGGAGGAGGCGGTGATGCGCCACCTGGGCTTCTCCGCCCGGATGGACAGCGTCGGGCAGGTCTACCCGCGCAGCCTGGACTTCGAGGTCCTCTCCGCCCTGGTCCAGCTCGCCTCCGGCCCCGCCAACCTCGCCCGCACCCTGCGCTTGATGGCCGGGCAGGAGCTGGCGACCGAGGGCTTCCAGGAGGGCCAGGTCGGCTCCTCGGCCATGCCCCACAAGATGAACGCCCGGACCTGCGAGCGCATCGGCGGCTTCCTCTGCATCCTGAAGGGCCAGCTCACCATGGTCGACGGCCTGGTCGGGGACCAGTGGAACGAGGGCGACGTCTCCTGCTCGGTCGTGCGTCGGGTAGCCCTGCCGGGGGCCTTCTTCGCCGCCGACGGCCTGATGCAGGCGCTGCTGACCGTGCTCGACGAGCTGGGCGTCTACCCGGCCGTCATCCGCCGCGAGCTGGACCGCAACCTGCCCTTCCTGGCCACCACCAAGGTGCTGATGGCCTGCGTCAAGGCCGGCGCCGGGCGGGAAGAGGCCCACGAGGCCATCAAGGAGCACGCCGTCGCCGTGGCCCTGGAGCTGCGGCAGGGCCGGGTCGACAACGACCTGCTCGCACGCCTCGCCTCGGACGGGCGCATCCCGCTCGACCTCGACCAGCTCCAGGCTTGCCTCGCCGATCCGACTGCCTTCACCGGCCTCGCCGGGCGCCAGGTGCGGCGGGTGACCGAGCGGGTTCAGGCCCTGGCGGCGCGCTTCCCCGGGGCTGCCGAGTACCTGCCCGAGCCGATCCTGTGATGCTCCTCCTCGCGCTGGCCTGCTCGCCCTCCCCCAAGGACAGCGCCGACCCGGGCACCACGCCCCAGCCCTTTCGGGTGGCCTTCATCGCCGACACCCACGTCGTGGCCCCGCAGTACGAGTGCTGCTCGGAGTCCGAGGGCATCGACAACGAGAGCATCATGAAGACCCCGGAGCGCCTGCGGGGCGTGGTCGAGCGGGTCAACGCCATCGACCCGCCGCCCGAGGCGCTCTTCATCCTGGGCGACCTGATGCACGCCCCCTACTGGTCCAGCGAGGCCGCCTGGTACGAGCAGGAGCACAGCGCCTTCTCGCTCACCCAGGAGATCCTGGCCGAGCTTCAGGTCCCGGTCCACATCGTCTGGGGCAACCACGACTACGAGGTCGACTGCGGCGAGCCGCCCGAGCTGGTCACGGGCACCTCGGACCACCTGATCGGGGTCGAGCGGGACCTCTCAGCCGAGCTCTTCGAGGCCTTCTTCGGCCAGCCCCTCTACCAGGCCGTCGACATCCGGGGCTGGCGCTTCATCCTGGGCAACGGGATGCTCGGCCCTACCTGGGACTGGTCCGACGAGCGCTGCGCGACCTCCTTCTCCTCCTACGGGGCCGAGCAGCTCGCCTTCATCGACGAGCAGCTCTCCATGGGGCTGCCCTCGTTCTTCCTGACCCACCATGGCATCTTCGTCACCTCGCGCGACGAGCAGGCCGACAAGCAGCGACCGGACCTGGGCACCGTCCTCGAACGGCACGACAACGTCGAGCTGATGATGGCCGGGCACACCCACCGCTGGATCGACGCCGGCGAGGCCAACGCCTTCCCACACATCGTCATCGCCGCCACCCGCTACGACACGGACAACTTCTTGCTGCTGGAATTCGACCCCGCCGAGCAGGTCGACACCAGCGAGTACGGAGCCGGGTACCGCATCCTGGACTACGACAAGGCCCTGTGGTCGACGACTTGCGCGGACACCTGGCGCTACGACCAGCGGGTCGAGCTCGATCCCGACGCCGGGCCCGAAGAGGGCGACTGCGGGTACTAGATCTCAGCCCCCGACCAGCTTGTGGTTCTCGGAGACGGCGCGCAGGATGTCGAAGCGGGTGATCGCCCCGATCAGCTTGCCGTCCTCGACCACGATCAGGCGCCGGAAGTTGTGGTGCAGGAACAGCCCGGCGGCGTGGTAGATGTTGACCCGGGGGCCGATGGTCACGACCTCGGCGGTCATGAAGTCGGAGACGGTGCCGTTGGGTACCTCGCCTTCGTCGGTGCCCATGGTCAGCAGTCGCAGGCAGTCCTTCTCGGTCAGGATGCCGACCATCCGGCCCTCGGCGTCGACCACGGGGGCACCGGTGACGTGCCGGGCGATCAAGAAGTCGACCGCGGTGAGGATCTCCATCTGCGCGTTGAGGGTGGGGACGTTGGTGTCCATGTAGCGGGACACAGGGGGGAGTGGGGCCATGGAACCTCCTGTGGTTCCCGTAATCAGATCCCCTGATTGGTGGAGCCGCTGGACGAAGTCGGCGATGCCTTCGATGTCGTCGCGGTGGCGCCAGGGGACGTCCGGGTCGCCGGGGTCCACGTCGGCGGCGACCAGCACGACCTGGGGGTCGATGCCGGCCAGGGATGGGCGGCTCGAGCCGGGATCGAGCACCTCGATCTTCGGCAGCTGCTCGCCGCGCAGGCCCTCGACGACGACGAGATCGACCGGGCCCAGCCGCGCCAGCGCCTCTTGCGCCGTCTGGTTCCCCTCCCGGGTCAGGACCCAGCGGCGCGGGCCGATCAGCAGGGTCTCGACCGCGCCGGCGCGGCGGTGCCGCCAGGAGTCCTTGCCGGGGGGATCGGGATCGATGTCGTGGTGGGTCGCCTTGATCGTGCCGATTGCCAACCCGCGGGCGGTGAGCTCGGCCACCAGCCGCTCGACCAGGGTGGTCTTGCCTGCGTTCGTCCAGCCCACCACCGAGATCACGGGTCGCTTCCGTCCGGTGCGCACAGGCTCCTCCGTCTGCCCCCTGCACGGAGGGGCGCCGCCATGCTACCTCTCTGGCCCGAACTCGCACAGGAAGCACTCATGGGACGCATCTTCGAGACCCGCAAGGCGACGATGTTCGCGCGCTGGGATCGCATGGCCAAGGCCTTCACCCGCGCCGGCAAGGAGATCGCCATCGCCGTCAAGCAGGGCGGTGAGGCCCCCGAGAACAACCCGGCGCTGCGGCGTGCCATCCAGAACGCGCGCTCGGTGAACATGCCGAAGGACAAGATCGAGTCGGCGATCAAGCGGGCCGCCGGTCAGGGGGGCGAGGACTACCAGGAGCTCGTCTACGAGGGCTACGCCCCGCACGGCATCGCCGTCCTCGTCGCCACGGCCACCGACAACCCGACCCGCACGGTCGCCAATGTGCGGATGCACTTCAAGAAGGGCGGCGGCAACCTCGGCACCACCGGCAGCGTCGCCTTCGGCTTCACCCGAATGGGGGTCTTCCGCCTGGACCCGCAAGGCATCGACGCCGACGAGCTCGAGCTGGAGATGATCGACTACGGCTTGGAAGAGCTGGGCGAGAGCGAGGACGACGAGGGCAACCCCTTGCTGGTCCTGCGCTGCGCCTTCCAGACCTTCGGCGAGCTGCAGCGGGCCCTGGAGGACAAGGGCATCGAGCCCAAGTCCACCGGCATCGAGTACATCGCCACCAACACGGTGGCCCTCAGCGAAGAGCAGGCGACCGAGGTCCTGGCCCTCGTCGACCGCCTCGAGCAGGACGACGACGTCCAGCACGTCTTCCACAACCTCCAATAGGGGTCCCCATGTACCGATCGCTCAACGTGCTCGGCCTGCCTCTGGCGCCGTGCAGCCATGACCCCAAGACCGGCTGGTTTCGGGACGGCTGCTGCAACACCGACGCCAACGACCGCGGCTCGCACACGGTCTGTGCCCAGGTGACCGAGGACTTCCTGGACTTCCTGGCGGCCCAGGGCAACGACCTGATCACGCCGGTGCCGCAGTACCAGTTCCCGGGGCTGAAGCCGGGTGACCAGTGGTGCGTGGTGGCCCGCAGCTGGCTTCAGGCCTTCCACGCCGGAATGGCCTGCCCGGTCGTCCTGGAGAGCACCCACCAGTCCGTGCTGGAGGTCGTGCCGCTGGAAGCCCTGATGGCCCACGCGGTGGCCGCCGAGGCCTGAAGCCCAGAGCGCCGCCGAGGCCTGAGGACAGGACCTAGAACAGGGTCGTCTCGGCCTTGGGCAGCCCCAGGTGCAGGCGGCCCAGGTTGGTGATGATGCGCCCCTGACGGGTGCGCTGGATGAAGCCCATGCGGATCAGGTAGGGCTCGTAGACGTCTTCGATGTTGTCGGCCTCGTCGCCGATCGCGGTGGCCAGGTTCTCGATGCCTACCGGGCCCCCGTCGAACTTTACTGCGATGGTCTGCAGCAGGCGCCGGTCGATGGTGTCCAGCCCATGGTCGTCGATCTCCAGGCGGTGCAGGGTCAGCTTGACCATCGCCACGTCGATGCGCCCGTCGCCCTCGACCTCGGCGAAGTCGCGCACCCGCCGCAACAGGCGGTTGGCCACCCGCGGCGTTCCCCGGCTGCGCCGGGCCAGCTCGGTCGCCGCGCCGTCCTCGAGGTCCAGGTTGAGCCGTCGGGCGCTGCGGCGCACGATCTCGGCCAGCTCGGACGGGGAGTAGAAGTCGAAGGTGAACTGGATCGGGAAGCGGTCCCGCAGGGGGCGGGTGAGCAGGCCCGAGCGGGTGGTCGCGCCGATCAGCGTGAAGGGCGGCAGGGGCAGGCTGACCGACTGGGCGCCGGGCCCCTGGCCCAGCAGCACATCGACCCGGAAGTCCTCGACCGCGGGGTAGAGCACCTCTTCCACCGCCCGGTTGAGCCGGTGGATCTCGTCGATGAACAGGACCTCGCGCTCCTGCACGCTGGTCAGGATGGCGGCGAGATCGCCCTTCTTCTCGATCACCGGGCCCGAGGTGGGGCGCAGCTCGACCCCCAGCTCTTCGGCGATGATCCAGGCGAGGCTGGTCTTGCCCAGGCCCGGCGGGCCCGAGAGCAGGACATGGTCCATGGCCTGCCCGCGCTGCTTGGCGGCGCGGATGTAGACCCGCAGGTTCTCGACCAGCCGAGGCTGGCCGATGTACTCGTCCAGGTTCTTGGGCCGCAGGGCCGGATCGGCCACGTCGATCGGCAGCAGGCCGGGGTCGAGCTCTCGTCGCATTGGAGTGGATTATCCCTGCCGGGACAGCGAGCGCAGGGCGGCCCGCAGGCGGTCTTCGATGCTGGCCTGATCGGGGCCCGGCACCGCCGGGTCGGCCATCGCCCGGTCGATATCGCTCTTGCGGTAGTCGAGCTGGGCCAGGGCCAGGGCCAGGGGGTCGGTCGGCTTGCGGGGTGGGGGCGCGACGAGCACGGTCGGCTGGAAGTCGAGCGCCAGCTTGCCCTTGAGCTCCAGGCAGAGCCGGGCGGCCAGCTTGCGGCCCACCCCGTGCGCCTTGGCCAGGGCGTTGACGTCGTCGGTCTCGACCGCCTGGGCCAGGGCCCCGGGCGACAGCGTCGAGAGCAGGGCGACGGCGATGCGCGGCCCGACGCCGTTGACGTCGCGCAGGGTGTCGAAGAGGCGTCGGCTGGTCGGGTCGGCGAAGCCGTACAGCGTGATGGCGTCTTCGCGCACGATGGTGCTGATGTGCAGCAGCACGTCTTCATCGAGCGGCAGGGCGGCGAAGGTCGAGGCCGGTCCGTTGACGAGGTAGCCGACCCCGTGGACATCGAGCACCAGGGAGTCCGCCTCGCGCGAGGCGATCCGGCCGCGCAGCAGGGCGATCATCGGGAGGCCGCCCGGGCGAGGGTCTGGAACTTCATCTGCGAGAGGTGGGTGATGGCGATCGCGGCGGCGTCGGAGGCGTCCTGGGGCAGCGGGCGTTCGAGGCCGACCAGCCGCTGCACCAGCCGCTGGATCTCGGCCTTGGCCGCTCGACCGTGGCCGCCGACCGAGGCCTTGACCGTCATCGGGTTGTACTCGCCGATCGGCAGATCGTGGCTGACGGCCACCAGCAGGGCCACCCCCCGGGCGTGACCCAGGCGCAGGGCGCTCTCGGCGCTGCGGTGCTTGAAGATGGCCTCGATCGCGACCTGGTCGGGCTGCAGGCGGCCGACGACCTCCATCAGGCCGGTATGGATCAGCAGCAGCCGCTCGGCCAGACCCTGGCCCTCGCGCCCGCGGATGACCCCGGCTTCGTGAAGCTGGTAGCGACCGGCGACCCGGCTGAGCAAGGCCCAGCCCGTCGCGTTGCTTCCAGGGTCGATACCCAGCACCACCATGGCACCCTCGGTGAACGGGCGTACAGTATCCGCTTCACCCGTCGTGGGCCAGCCCGCGACGGCGTTGATCTTCCGCCTCCCAGGTCTCCAGCTGGACGTTGGGGTGGACCGGCCCCTGGCGGGGGATGTGTTTCCAGGCGTCGAAGTCGGTCATGCCGCGGGTCTTGGCGTAGATCGTCTTGCGGTTCTGCAGCAGGAAGTACAGGCGGAAGGGGAAGAGGCTCTTGACCACGCAGATGTCCGCCCGCCAGGGCGAGAGGCCCAGCAGCGAGTAGAACGACGGCTTCATTGCCAGCGGAGGCGCCTGTGTCAGCACCAGCTGCAGGTGGCCCAGGTCGAGCACGGCGACCCGCCCGATCGCCGGCAGCTCGGCTTTCACGCGCAGCCGCCCCTCGATCGGCAGCGGGGCGCTGAGCTGCGGGGCCAGCCGACCGCCGACGGTGGTCTGCACGGTCGAGCCCTCGGCCTGCTGCCAGATCGAGGCCAGGGCCTGGTCGTCGCGGATCGGGGCCAGCACCTTCAGATCGCGGGCCTGCTCCAGCAGGGGGCCCAGCAGCAGGGTGCTCTCTCCCACCGCGCCGGCGCCGACCATATCGGAGGCGTCCGAGATGCAGACGGTGCCCAGGCGGCGCGCGAAGACCGCTCGCCGGGCCTGGTCGATGGCCTCCTCGGGACCCGGGAGCTCGGGCGGTCCCTGGTGCCGCACCTCCCAGCAGCGCTCGGCCAGCTCCTGGGCCAGGGCCTCGGCCCGATCGGGCTCGCCGTCGGTGATGACATGGGTCGCCCAGCCCAGGTCGGGCGCGTCGTTCCACAGGTGGCAGGTGAAGACCGAGGCGCCCAGGACCCCCTGCTGCTTCTGCATTGCCTTCATCCGCCCGAAGACGCCGCGCATCGGGGCGAGGAAGTCCAGGGTGGTCCCCCCTCCCAGCACCATCGGCAGCGAGCGCCAGGCCGAGACCGGGCGGATCTCACCCTTCAGGGTCCGTACCAGCAGCGCTCCCGCCTTGCGCCCCAGGGCGAAGTGGTCCCGGTGAGGGTTGGTCTGGTACCCAAGCAATATCGACGTCGCCCGCACCATCCGGGCGGTGAGCTGGCCGTGCAGATCGAAGGTCGCCGCGATGGGGGCGCCACCTAGCAGTGTTCGGGCCTGCTCCAGCAGCAGCCCTTCGGGGTCGTCCTCGCCCTCGGCCTGGAGGCTGCCGTGCATCGACACCAGCAGGCCGTCCAGCGCCCCGGCGGCCCGCAGGCCCTCTTCGAGCTTCTCGCGAAAACCCTGCAGGGTGGTCCGGTCCAGCTTGCCGCCGGGGATCGCCCAGGCCGAGAAGAGGGGGACGATCTGCACGCCCGGATCGATCTCGCGAGCGCCTCGTACCATCCCGCTGAGCTCGGCGTTGCGGAGGAAGCCGGGCGCCTCCTCGCCGCGGGCAGAGGTCGCCTGGAGGAGCTCCTCGCCCTCCAACCACTGGAAGCGCCGGAAGTCCTCGAATGTCGTGGCCAGGGGCGAGAGGGCGTTCGTCTCCTGCGCGATGCGGAGCAGGCCCAGGCGCAGCGGCCTCATCCTCGCCCCCCCCGCACCCGCCTGCGGGCGCGGTCGAACAGGTCCAGGGCCTTGCCCGCCCAGGGGGGGAGGGCCTCGCCGCCCAGCTCGGGCGGGGCCCCGTCGGGTCCGTACATCTTCTCCATCACCTTGCGGACCTCGCGCTGGACCAGGCCGTTGACGGGCACCTTGGCCATCATCCCGTACATCGCCGCCTGCCCCTCGCCGGAGAGGCTCGGGTTGGAGCGGACGCGGTCGGCGGCCTCGGCCAGGTCGGCGAGGTAGCGATCGACCGCCTGCAGGTTCACCGCGTTGGTGCTGCAGTGGACGCTGGCGGGGGCTTGCTGGCGGTCCACCGACCAGCCGGCGGCCTGCAGCAGGTCGGCGATGGCATAGACGTCGGGACCGCCGGGGTCAGCGGCCCAGGTGACGATCGGAGACTCAGGTCTGCCTAGCAGGTGTAGGCCCGGGATCGCCCGCACCCCAGCGCGCAGGCGCTCGGCCACCTGCCAGGCCTCGCCGGCCCGCTCCAGGTAGCCCTGCTCGCCCATGGCGTGCAGCGCCGCCCAGGCCGCAGCGATCGGGCCGCCGGGTCGCGTCCCGGCCAGGCCCGGCGAGGCGTAGATGCCGCCGGGCCAGTCGGTGGTGACGAAGAACTGGTGCTTCATGTCTTCGATCCGCCGGTAGAGCAGGACGGCGGCGCCCTTGGCGGCGTAGCCGTACTTGTGCAGATCGGCGGAGATGGAGCGCACCTGGGGGACCCGCAGATCCCAGGCGGGCATGACCACGCCCAGGCGCTCCAGCCAGGGCAGGATGAAGCCTCCGAAGCAGGCGTCGACGTGCAGGGGGATCCCGTGCCGGGCGGCCAGCTCGCCGAGCTGGGGGATCGGATCGACCGTGCCGTGGGGGTACTGCGGGGCGCTGCCGACCAGCAGGACCGTGCGGCGGCCGATCAGCCGGCCGACATGGTGGAGATCCACCCGTCCGTCGGCGCCGATCTCGGCCTTTCGCAGGCGCATCCCGAGCATATGGGCGGCCTTGTCGAAGGCGGGGTGGGCTGTGCGGGGCAGGACCACCTCGGGGCTGCGCAGCCAGGGGCGCCGGCTGAGCCCGGCGTCCCGCCAGGTCTTCATCGCCAGGATGAGCGACTCGGTGCCGCCCGAGGTCATGCAGCCGACCGTCGAGGGCGGTCCGTTCAGGAGACCGGAAGCCATCTGGACGACCTCGACCTCCATCCGACGCAGGCTCTTGAAGGCCATCGGGTTGAGCGCGTTCTCGGCCAGGTAGAGGTCATGAGCCGCCTGGACCAGCTGGTGGTGACCATCCCCGGCGTAATAGATCATGCTCCAGGTCCGGCCCTCGCGGTAGCGGGCGTCCTCGCCTCGCATCGCCGCTAGCGACGCTAGAATCGACTCGGGGAGATCGCCGGTGGCTGGGATTCGGACGGGGCTCATGGGGACCAGGGGTAGCCCGTTCCGAAGCCGGTTGGGGTGGTCCGACGGCGCCTTACCGTGCTAGACTCGCGGCCCACTCTGGAGGTTCCATGCTTCGTTCCCTCGCTCTGCTGCTCACGCTGGGCGCCTTCTCCACCCCGGCGCTGGCCACCCCGGCCCGGATCGCGGCGCTCTCGGCCAACCCGGGGTTCTTCGACGACGTCGACTTCCTGTTCTACCCCTCCGAGCTCGACGGAATGGGCGAGAACATCTGGATGTCCTACGGCGGGACCATGGACAGCGGCTTCTCCTGGGAGAAGGAGCGCACCAACTCCATCTGGGTGACCCGCGACGATCCCTTCAGCCAGGGCCCCTGGCGCCTGTCCTACACCTCGGCCGGCGAAGCCTCGGGCTACCAGCTCCGCAGCACCTGGCAGACGGGCTTCTTCACCGCCGGCGGCTCCTGGGGCAAGGGCTACGCCACCGACGGCGGTGCCCTGGCCGTGGGCGGCAACCTCATGTTGGTCGGCGACGCGACCGACAGCCCGGACTTCGGGGTCGAGGCCTTCGTGGCCAGCCGCAAGATCGAGCCCAAGAAGCTGACCGCTTGGGGCGCTCAGGCCGGCTACCTCAACGACGTCATCGGCCTGAGCGGCTACCTGACCTTGGGCCCGCGGTGGGAGATCACCGACCAGATCACCGCCTCGGCGGGCTTCGGCCCCGAGCTGGCGATCTCGGTCGTCGACTCCGACATCGGCCTGACCGCCTCGGTCCCCCACGCCCAGCTCGGCGTCGAGTACGCCGTTCGGCCCTGGATCGCCCTGCGGGGCAGCGCCAGCGCCCGCTGGCAGGCCCTCTACATCGCCGACGACCTCAGCTGGGGCACCAGCGCCAGCGGCATGATGGGCGTCGGCCTGCGCCACACCTGGGCCGACTTCGACTTCGCGGTCAACCCCCTCTTCGCCATGAACGGGCCCTTCTTCCTGACCGGCTCGCCCACGGCGCCCTTCGCCGCGGTGGCCTCGGCCCGCTTCTACCTCTGAGCACCCCTCAGCCGGGGACGGCGACGTCCGCGGCGGCGAAGATCATGCGCCGGTGTTCGCCGGGGGGCACCCGCACCCCGGCCCAGACGACGCAGTCCTCGATGCGGCTGTCGGCGGGGACGAGGCAGCCCTCGCCCAGGATGCTGGTGCGGGCCTGACCCTCGACCTGAGCCCCCCGGCCGGCCCAGCAGCCCGCCGGCAGGCGCTCGCCCCGGGTCCAGGGATCGAGGGGCGCGCGGAGGCGGCCGGCCAGCACCGCGAGGTTGGCCTCCAGGTAGGCCGTCGGCGTGCCGACGTCGACCCAGACGCCGCGGTGCAGGGTGCTCCCGACGAGCCCCAGGGGCACCAGCTCGCGGTAGGCGCTGCGCACGACGCACTGCTCGCCCTCGGCGGGGACCCGGGCGATCGCCTCGCGGCTCATGGCGTGGATGCCGGTGAAGTGCAGCCCGCCCTGGCCGCTGCCCGGGGGGCCCACCACCGACGAGATGCGCCGGACCCGGCCGGCCTCGTCCGGCTCGACCGGGCCGAAGCGCTCGGCCTCGGGAGAGGGGCGCAGGGCCATGGCCGCCCCCGACGGGGGCATGGCCCGGCCTAGCGCTGTAAGGTCGACATCGCAGAGGATGTCGGCGTTGAGGATCAGCACCTCGGGGGCGAGGCGATCCAGGGCCGCGCGCAGGCCTCCCCCGGTGCCGAGGATGTCGGGCAGCTCGACCTGGAGCTGCACGCCATGCTCCTCCGCCCAGGCGGCGACCTGGGGCCAGAGGTGGTGGGCGTTGACCAGGATCTCGGTGTGCCCGTGGGCGCGGGCCAGGGCCAGGGCGTGGTCCAGCATCGGCACCCCGCAGACCGGGACCAGGGCCTTGGGCACCCGCTCGGTCAGGGGTCGCAGGCGGGTGCCGTGTCCGGCGGCCAGCAGGAAGGCGGTCGCGGCGCTCATGAGGGTCGGACCGGGGGGGCGCTCAGATCAGCCACAGGCCACCCTGGTCGTCCATGCGGGTCTGGTCGTTGAAGGCCACCTCCCAGGCGTGCCCGTCGGGATCGGTGAAGTAGCCGCGGTAGATGCCCCAGGGGGCCAGCCCGGCGGGGGTGGAGATGCTTCCCCCCAGGCGCTCCGCTCGGGCCAGCAGCTCATCCACCTCTTCCCGGCTGCCCAGGTTGCAGGCCATGGCCACCCGGCTGCCGCTGCCGGGCGGCAGGCCCGAGTCGATCGCGAGGTCCTCGCGGCCGAAGAGGGCCAGCACCATGCCCTGGGGGAGCTGGAACATGCAGACCTGCTCGTTGCTGCTCCGGTGTGGGTGCAGCCCCAGGCCCTCGTAGAACAGGCGAGCGCGGGCGATGTCCTGCACGCCGAGGGTGAGGAAGGACAGGCGCAGCTTCATGGCAACACCCTCGGGTGCAGGGAGGGGGGGCCCTCGGCCAGCCCGGTGACGAGGTCGATGCCCTCGGCGGTCGGCCGGGCAGGGAGCAGGATCGTCGGCGAGCCCGGGATCCGCAAGAGGCGGCCTCGGGCGTCCTCCTGCACCGCGAGCCCCGCCCCCGGGCGGCAGAGCCGGCTGAGGTTGCGCAGCGCCCACCAGGCGGCCCTCGGATCCCCCTTGCGGTCCAGCAGGCCATGACGCGGGAAGTAACCCCGGTCGTGGTCGACGAAGCCGTCCAGCAGGACCGTGCGACCCGGCGAGCCCAGGGCCGCCGCCGCCGCAGCCACGACCCGATGGCTGAGGGCCAGGTCGTCGGTGCAGGCCTGCGCCTCGCCGGCCCGGGGCAGCTCCACCAGCAGCACGCCGGGTCGGCGCAGCGCGAGGCCTGCCTGAGCCGGGCAGACCGAGTCGGGGACGCGCAGGACCGGCAGCAGACCCGGGGCGAGGCCGTCCAGCTCGCGGTCCTCGGGCAGGAAGCCGGGCAGCGGGAAGTGGTCGAAGCGCCGCTCGTCCCGGACCGCTGCGCGCGGGTGGACCGAGACCCACAGCGGCACGGGCAGCTCCCGGGGAGGGTCGGCGAGGCGATGGCGGGGGGCGACCCACTCCAGGGCGAGGATCTGCTGGCGGTGCCGTGCCAGCAAGGCCCGGTCGCGGGCGTCGGGCTCCTCGGCGGTGAAGAGGACGAGCTGGATTCCTAGCGCTGCTAGGGTGTCGAACCGCTGCCGGGTGCTCTCGAAGCGAAGGTCGGAGAGGGGCAGGCGCAGGGTCTGGACCCCCAGCTCCAGCGCCGCGAGGAGCGCGAGGTCGTTGCGGGCGCGCTTGCGGCGGTAGGGGTCGAGGTTGTCGGCGGGGATGTCCTCGACCGCGTCCCAGGCGTGGCGGAGGGTGAGGCCCAGGGGGCAGGGCGGGGGAGGAGCGAGCCCCGGCTCCAGCCCGGGGGCCCAGGCGCGAGCTTGTTCCCGTCCTTCGCTGCGGACCCACTCGACCCGGTGCCCCTGGGCGTCGATGTGCAGCATGCACCAGCCAAGCCGACCCTGTTCGTTACGACCGTGCTCCGTTTCGGGGGGGCCGGGGGCGACCCGGGCCAGCTCGGCGAAGCCAGGGCGGACGAAGGCGGTCGAGGGCAGCAGGTACCAGGCGGTGCCGCGGTGGTGATGCAGGAAGGGGTGGTGCACATGGCCGCAGAAGGCCGCCTCGACGGGCAGGCAGGCCAGGAGATCGAGCAGCCGGGTGCGGGCCGGCTCGGCGAGGTTGTCGTAGTGCTCGTCCTCGCTCGGATCGAGCAGGAAGGGCGGGTAGTGCATGAAGCAGAAGACCCGCCGGCCGCGCAGCTCGGCCAGGGTCTGCTCCAGCCAGGCCCACTGCTCGGCCTCCAGGGGCAGGCCGCTGTTCAGCACCGGGGTGTCGATGCCTAGCAGCGTTAGATCCGGCAGATCGACCCTCCACCAGGGCGGTCCCCAGCGCTCGATGAAGACGCGGTGCTTCTCCAGGCTGACGGAAGGCGCGGGCGCCCAGGGGTGGGGCTTGTCGCCGACGTCGTGGTTGCCGGGGACGATCTGGAAGGGGACCTCGATGGCCGCGTAGGTGGCGGCGGCCTCGTCCAAGGCAAGGGCGTGGGCGCGCAGGCCGGGGACCGGGTGGGGCACGTCGCCCAGGTGGATGACCCGCGCGGGGGCGGCGGCGATGAGCTCGGCGATCGCCGCCCGATTGCGGGCGTTGAAGCTCGCGTCCGAGGGGTAGCCATGCTGGAGCCGGCCCTCGTCGCCCTCGGCGTGGAAGTGCGAGTCGGCGATCACCGCGATCCGCATCAGCCCACCTCGGCTCGCAGGCGGTCGAGCACGGTCTGCGGGGCGCGCAGGCGGTAGCGCACCCCCTCGTCCTCGAAGTGCTCTTCCAGGACGGTCGCCTGGGCCCGGACCTTGCCCATCATCGCCGCCCGGGCCCAGGGCACGATCAGCTCCTCGATCGGGTCGTGGTCGGAGAACCAGGCGGCGATGCGGTCGTGCAGCTCGACCACCCGCTGCGGGTCATGGGCCGCGGTCGTCCAGGCCTCGGGGCGCTCGGCCCGCAGGGCCTCTTCCTGGCCCGGCTCCAGCCGGTCGCACTTGTTGAAGAGCAGGATGCGGGGGATCTCGGCGGCGTCGATGTCGGCCAGCACCTCGGCCGTGACGGCCTCCTGGCGCCGCCAGGTCGGGTCCGAGGCGTCGACCACCTGCAGGATCAGGCTGGCCTCCAGGGCCGCGTCCAGGGTGCTGCGGAAGGAGGCCACCAGGCTGTGCGGCAGGTCCTGGATGAAGCCGACCGTGTCGGTCACCAGCACCGGCGGGGTGACCTCGGGGGAGAGGCGGCGGACGGTGGTGTCCAGGGTCGCGAAGAGCTGGTCGGCGACGTAGGGCTCGGCCCCGGTCAGGACCCGCAGCAGCGAGGACTTGCCGGCGTTGGTGTAGCCTACCAGGGCCACCTGGCGAAGATCGGTGCGCCGGTTCCGCCGGACACCGGAGGTCGACTCCAGCAGGGCCTGCTCCTTGCGGATCTCGGCCATCCGGTCACGGATCTTGCGGCGGTCCAGCTCCAGCGAGCTCTCGCCCGAGCCCTTGGCGCCGATGCCGCCCTGCTGGCGCTCCGACGGTCCGCCCAGCTCCCGCAGGCGGGGGGCGAGGTACTGGAGGCGGGCCAGCTCGACCTGCAGGCGGGCCTCGCGGCTGCGCGCCCGCTGGCTGAAGATCTCGATGATCACGCCGGTCCGGTCCAGCACCTCGACCCCGCAGGCGCTCTTCAGGTTGCGGAGCTGGCTGGGGCTGAGCTCGTGGTCGACGACCACGGTGTCGGCCCGGCGCTCGGTGGTGGGGAAGGCGTTGAGCTCATCCTCCTCCTCCTCTTCGTCCGCCTGGGTCTTCTGGGGCCCGCGGTGCACGACGCCGGTGCCGCCGGTCCAGGCCGCCAGCTCCTTCAGCTTGCCCTCGCCCAGCACATAGGCGGCGCCGGTGCCCTGGCGGCGCTGGATCAGCCGCCCGACCGGCTGGAGGCCCAGGGTGTCGCAGAGCCGGGCGAGCTCGTCGAGGGAGGCGTCGAGATCGGCAGGGTCTCGTTGTTGGGTCAGCAGTCCGACGAGGATGGCGCGGGGCTTGGGCATGGGCAGGGCCTAACGCGGGTCGGGCTCAGGCTGTTGTTGGGGATGTAGGGGGCTGCATAGCGATGGCGGGTGGGTGGCGGTCAACGAGCGTCCTCTCGAAGGCGCTCCAACTGAACGGCGAGGTGTCGGGCAAGCTCCGGCACGTCGGCATTGGCGGCGATGCAGCGGTCTGGAACCAGTTCGGCAAGATACGCAGTCCGCTCCCGTAGTGACCTTGTTGGGAGTTCGCCGGCAAGTTCGTCAACGAACCCAGGCTTGATGACGTAGTTCTCCCTCTTCGAAGGATCTCTCGCGATGTGCCATGCCTCCCGTCCACGAAAACTGCCTACTGCTTCGGCGATCGCTTCAATCAATCGGGGGGACGAGTGAGCAAGCCGGAAGCCGGTGTACGGGTAACTGACATGAACAGATACTTCGTGAAGTGTACGGACTGCTGCCCACTCCAGACGGCCTCCAGGGGCGTGGGCAGATATGGCTGCAGCGATCTCGTGGCCAGGACGTGTCTCCATCAATTGGCGCTCCCAGGATCTGGCGTTTGGCTTCCGGGTCGACTACATTGATACCCATGGAACCCTCGTTCGACCACATGACCCCCGCCGAGCGGGTCCTCTACGTGCAAGACCTGTGGGACCGCATCGCTGCGGAGCCCGAGGGCGTCCCGCTCAGCGAGGCGCAGCGTGTGGAACTTCGGCGTCGGGTTGAGCAGCATCGCGCCGACCCCGGTTCCGCGATTCCTTGGGAGCAGGTCCTCGATCGGGCCCGCGCCCGGTGAGCCCCCCGGTCGTCTTCCGCTCCCAGGCCGAAGAGGAGCTCGAAGAGGCGCAGGGTTGGTACGAGGAGCGCACCCGCGGTCTCGGACAGGAATTCGTGACATGCGTTCAGGCGGCGATCGAGGCGATCCGTCGAAATCCGGAGCAGTTCCAACGGGTGGATGGCGAGGTGCGCCGCGCTCTCGTTCGGCGTTTTCCCTACGCGATTCTCTACCTCGCCGATCCTGAAGCTATCGCGATCATCGCGGTGTTCCACAGCTCGCGCGCCCCGGCAGACTGGCAAAGGCGAGCTCGTTAGCCCTGCGCCGGCTGTCCTAGTACCTCGTCAAGATGATTCTGACCGGTTCGGCAGGCTGAGACTGGCGTTGCAAGCCACCGAGCGGTTTGAGGTCTCGACTGACGTAGGGGCGCGACTCATCGCTCCCCAACGAGGACGGGCCGAGGCATAGTCAACCAGTGATTCGCTGCTTAACAAGGTACTAGGCGCACTTTGAGTCTCACTCTGCCTCGACATGGTGGTCGTCGGGCAGATTGCCGCTGAAGACGACCCCCGTGCTCTCCAGGCTGCCGCCGTCCTGGTAGATCCCGCCGCCCAGCGTGGCGACGTTGTCGCTGATGCTGACGCTGTCGAGCAGCACCGTCCCGCCGCTCATCTTGAGGCCGCCGCCCTCGTTGGCCTGGCCGGAGGCGAGGCTGCCGCCCTGCATGGTGAGCGAGCTGTCGCTGCCCAGGTTGATGCCGCCGCCGCTCTCCTCGGCGTCGTTGCCGAGGAAGTCGCAGTCCTCGACCCGGACCTCGGTGCTGTTCCACAGGGTCAGGCCGCCGCCGCTGCGGGCGTCGTTGCGGGTGAAGGCGCAGGCGCGCAGGGTGATCTCCTCGCTGTTGAGGAAGGCGGCGCCGCCGCCCTGCTCGGCGAGGTTGTCGCTGAAGATGACGTCCTCGAAGAGGAGCTCGCTGCTGGACTCGACGAAGAGGCCGCCGCCGCTGAGCCCCTGGCCCTCGCTGAGGGTGAGGGCCTGCACGGTCAGCCCCTGGACCCGCTCCACGCTGAGCGCGGGGCCCCCGTCGCCCAGGATGCGGGTCTCGCTGGCCCGCCGCAGGCCGGTGATGGTCAGGGAGCGGTCGACCAGGGCGGCCGCGTGATCGCCCGCCTCCAGGCAGATCCAGTCGCCGGGCACGGCGGCGTTGATGGCCTCCTGCAGAGTCGGGTACTGCGCGGGCACCTGCCGGCCGCCGTCGGGTCCGCTGCAGCTCTCCAGGATCCCGTTGCAAGGGATCTCCTCGGCCCCGGGGTAGACCAGCGCGTCGTCGTCGTCGCAGTCGCCGCCTTGCTCGGCGGTGCCGGCGGGCTGCTGGCAGGCGGAGACGGTCTCCTCGCCGCCCCAGCCGTCGCCGTCGTCGTCGAGGAACCAGCTCGGTGCGTCGATGGCCGAGGCCTCGTCGATCTGCCGGTCGCAGTTGTTGTCGATGCCGTCGCAGAGCTCGTCGGCGTCGGGGTGGACCAGGGCGTCGCTGTCGTCGCAGTCCCCCAGCTCGACCGTCCAGCCGTCGCCGTCCAGGTCGGTGGCCCGGTCGGCGAAGGTGGCGGGCTCCCGACCGGAGCAGGAGAAGAGCAGCAGGACCAGGGCTATCATCCAGGATTCATAGCATATTGGCCTTCAGCGAGGCGCCCTGGGCCGGCGCGTACTGCTCCTCGAAGTCGACCTCGTTGCGCTGCCGCTGCTCCATCAGGCGCTTGTCGAGGTTCTTGAGCAGGTCTCCCTCGGGTGCGGCAGGTGCCGGGCTCTGCGGCCGGCGGGCGGGCGACCTGTCGGTGGCGTCGGTGAAGGCGAGCTGATCGCCGTCGAAGACCAGGGTGGCGGCCCCGTAGGGCACGACCGCCACGCCGCGCAGATCGGTGCGCGTGGCGACCACCCCGCCGCCCCCGTCCAGCGCCCGGACCTCGGCCCCGGCGGCCGGCTGGCCCGCTTTTCGAACGACCAGCCGTCGGCCGAGTGCGCCGTCCTGGGCGTCCAGGTCCAGGGCGCTACGCACCAGCAGGGCGCTGCTGCGCTCGCCCCCGGCGTCGATCTGCACCAGCCAGGCGCCGTCCCCGCTCAGGGGCAGGTCCAGGTCGACGGTGCGCGGGAAGGGGTCGGGCGAGAGGCGCTGGCTGCCCGACCAGACCGGCGAGACCCCCGAGACCTCGATGTCCCGGGCCCCGTCCAGCCCCGCGTCGCGCAGGAAGATGGTCCGCAGATCCAGGCGGTAGGCCCGCAGGTGGACCGTCTCGACGTTGGCGACCCGCACCGGCACGGCGCTGTCCTCGCTGGAGTCGAGGATCACCAGCGGCTCGGCGCTCAGGGCCACCTGGGTCAGGGCCGACAGGGCCTCGCCGGCCTCGGGGAAGGCCCCGCCGACCTCCTCGTACAGGGCGATGGCGGCCTTGCGGTCCCCCCTGGCTTCGGCGATGCGGGCCAGGGCGTAGGTGGCGTCGGGGGCCAGCGATGCAGGACCCAGGCTGCCGTCGGGCTGGGGCCACTGGCCCTTGGCGATGCTCCCTAGCAGCGTTCGGGCGGGGCCCTGCTGGCCGAGCTCGGCCCGGGCGAGGGCCTCGACATAGCGCAGCGCGTCGAGCACCGGCGCGTCCGGGGAGGCTGACGCCACCCGGTCGGACCACTGGGCGGCAGCCGCCCAGGCGCGTAGCCGAAGCAGGCCCTGGGAGAGGTGCAGGCCGGCCTCGGGGGTGTGGGTCGAGCCCGGGTGCAAGGCCAGGAACTCGCGATCCCATGCGGCGGCGAGCAGGCGGATGTCCGTCGGGGTGATGCCCTCGGCCTGCAAGGCGGAGGGGATGCCCTCGTCGATCATCGAAGCCAGGCGCTCGGGCAGGTGGAACTCGGCCTCGTCGATCACCGGCAGGCTGGGGTAGCGCAGCACCAGCTCGCGCATGGCCTTCAGGCCGACGATGCGGCCGACCTGGTCCTCGATGCGCCGCAGGGGGGCGGCCTCGGCCAGGAAGGCGGCGCCGAGGCCGGCTCGCCAGGCGGTGACGGCGCGGCTCGGCCGGTTGATCGCGGCGTAGCTGCGGGCGACCCGGGCGACCTCGACGAGGGAGAGCTCGGCCTCGGGGGCCCCGTCGCGGAGGCCCTCGAAGGCGGCGACCAGCGCCTCGTCGTCGCCCTCCTTCAGCGCGGCGCGGAAGCGCAGGGTCATGGCCCGGGGACGGAGCTCGGCGTCCCAGTCGTCGAAGCCCGGCCAGGAGGCGATCAGGGGGAGGGGATCCGCGTCGGCCCGCAGCGCCTCCTCGGCCAGCGCCAGGGCCGCCCGCTGGGGTGGGGTCTCGTCCAGGGTGGGGAGGACCTCGACGTGCAGGGGGGCGGCGGGCGCGGTGTGGCCGTCCTCCCAGCCCGACAGGCCGGTGACCAGGAACCGGCCGGGGTGGGTCGCGCGCAGCAGGGTGCCCTCCAGGACCAGCCCGCCGGGCACGCGCGTCCCGTCATCGACGCGTCCGGTGATCTGCAGGCTCTCGCCGAGGGCGATGCGGCAAGGGTCCTCGAACCCGCCGCAGCGGCGCTGGGGTGTGTCGGTGGGCAGGGCCAGCCCGTCGGCGCCGATCGGGGCGCGGGCGGTGGCGATCCGCAGCTCGCCGGGGGCGGCGCGCGTGCGCTGCATGAGGGCCAGGGGAGCGCCCAGCAGCTCGACGGTCGAGCGGTCGCCGATCACCAGGCGCAGCTCACCCCCGGCCAGGGCGTCCAGGCCGGGGACCTCGACCCCGTCGACCTTCAGCACCGCTCGCCCCTTGCCCCGCTGGGGCATCAGGGCAGCGAGCTGGATCCAGTGGACGCGGTCGGCCCGCTCCACGGGCGGGAGGGGAGGTAGCCTCTCCGGCGGCTGGCCTAGCGCTGTTCGGGCGAGGCCGGCGTGGGCTCCCTGCCCGGCGATCAGGCCGCTCGCTTCGTCGGCGCGGCCGAGCAGGATCAGCGTGCGGGCCAGCCAGGAGCGGTCCTCTTCGTCCAGGGATGCGGCGTCGCGCACCAGCCGGGCGAGGCGGGCCTCGTCGACCGGCCGGCCGGCCAGGGCCAGGGCCCAGAGCTGGGCGACGCGCTCACCGCTATGGGGCGAGCCGGACTCGAGCAGGGCCACGGCCTCGTCGAGCTCGCCGCGGGGGATGGCCAGCTCGGGGAGCTGGCGGGAGGCCTCCACCAGCAGGGCGAGGACCTCGGCCCGGTCGAGGACGCTGCGGGCGCTGTCCGGGCGGGCCCGGACGAAGGCGAGGTGCTGGTGGGCCCGCGCCAGGGCCTCGGCTCGTGGCGCTCCGCCGAGGACCCGCGCGGCGGCCAGGGCCGATCGGGCGGAGCGGGCGGCGGCACCGACATCGAGGATGGCTCCAGGGTGCTCTTCCAGCGCCAGGATCTGCATCGGGAAGCTGCCGCCGGGGCCGACCGCCACCCGCAGCAGCGGGCCCTGGGGGTCGGGCTCGCCGCTGTCGACGGGGAAGCTCAGGCGCTGGCGGCTCAGCGTCTCCCCGGCGAGGCTGTCCAGGCGCAGGTCCAGGTGCTGACCGGGAGCGAGCTCTCCCAGCTCGATGCTGCGCTGCTCGCCGGCGGGCAGGGCCAGGTCCTCGACCCGATCGCCGATGCGCAGGCTCCCGGACAGGGGCCCGTCGCCGCCGTTGACCACGAAGGCCAAGGGGCGGGCGAGATCGCCGGTCCCGCCCTGCGCCAGCCCGGGGAGGACGATGAAGGCCGCATCGCGCGAGTCGCGCTCGACCGTGGCGCCGCCGATCGATCGGGCGGTGGCGGCGCTGGCCCGGAGCAGCCAGGTCGCGGGCGGGGGGCGCTCCAGCTCGACGGTCAAGCTGCCGGAGGCGTCGGTCTCGGCGACGGTCCAGAGCACGCGCTGGCGCAGGGCCTGGATGGGGCTGGAGGTGCTCGCCGCGCCGCTGCCACGGCCGATGCGGCCGCTGCCCGAGCCGTAGCCGCTGGCTCCGCCTCCTCCCGAGCCGGTGCCGCGGGTCCCCAGCCCCCCCAGGACCATGGTCTCCGACTCCATCACCTGGGCCATCCGGCCGCTGCTGAGCAGGCCGTCGGCTGCCGCCAGGGCGCGCTGCTCCTCCTCGGCGCGGGCGCTCTCCTCCAGCAAGGCCGAGGCTATGGCCTGGGCGAGGCTGCCGTTTCGCAAGCTGCCCAGGACGGCGCCGCCGCCCACGGTGGCCTGGCGGGCTTGGATGTGGGCGAGGCGGGCCCAGCGGGCCGGGTGTTGGCGCAGGTCCCGCAGATCCAAGGCGCTCAGGGCCACCTGGGCGACCACCGGCTTGCCCGAGGGATCGCGCACCTCGGTCCGCAGGCGCCAGCCGGTGGCGCTCTCTTCGACCGTCAGCTCGACGGTGAGCTGGGACCGCACCGGCACCGAGCGGGTGTGGACGCGCCCCTCGGCGTCGGTGGCGGTCAGGGCGAGGGGGTGGTCCTGCCAGGGGATCTCCAGGCCCAGCCGGGATCCTCCACGGACCAGGGCGGCCGCCTCGATGCCCTCGCCCTCGGCGGTGACCAGGGCCGGGCCGCTGACCGGGAGGTCCAGCCGGCTCCCCGAGGCCAGCGTCTCGGGCAGCGCCCCCAGCCGGGGCCCCTCGGCGGCCGAGCGCAGCTCGGTCTGCACGCTGCTCCAGCCGGAGCGTTGGGGGATGGCCACGATGGAGTAGCGCCCCGCGGCCAGCGGCGGCAGCGCCAGCTCGACCGCCTCGGCGCCTTCCCGATCCACCTCCAGCCAGCGGGGCTCGCCCTGGAGCTCGATCGCCGGCGCGGCCGGTTGCTCACCGGTCCAGCTCTGGTGGGCCTCCAGGCCGGTCCACAGCTCCGGATCCCAGGGCCCCTGGGGGCGCTCGGGGTCCTCGGGCCGCTCGATGATGGGGAAGATCCCGACGCGGACCGGGCCCAGGCCTCCCTGGAGGCGAAGGGTGCTGCCGGCCTCGACCAGGGGCCGATCCTGGTCGAGGTGAAGGCTCAGCGGCAGCTCCACCGGGTCCTTCCAGACCATCCGACCTTGCTGGTCGCCCCCGGCGATCCGTACCGCGAGCGGCCAGTCCACCCCCTCGCGGGGGCCTTGCAGGCTGGCGCGACCGGTGCGGTCGGTGGTGACCAGCTCGGCCTCGCGCCCGAGGCCGTGCTCGACCCGCAGGGCGACCCCGACGACGGGGCGACCATCGGGCTCGCGCACGGTGACCGTGGCGGCGCCGCCCTCCCGCTCGACCTCCACCTCGCGGCCGGAGTGGGCCTCTCCTAGCAACGCTAGTGTGGCCAGCTCGCGGGGGGTCTCCTCGCCCGGCGCGAGGCCCACCAGCCGCGCCGAACCCGTGGCCAGCGGCAGGTCGAGCTCGCCCGCCAGCAGGCCGCGCGCGTCGGCCCGGAGGCGCCGCTCGGGCATGCGCACGCCGTCCAGCTCGATCCACAGGCGCCACTCGCCGCTGAGCGGCGCCTCGTCCCGCCGCCCGACCAGCCGGAAGCCCAGGCGGTCGCCGGGGAGCCAGCTTCCTCGGTCCAGGTCGACCGCGACCCGCACCAGGTCGGCCTGCCGCCGGTGGCTGGCCCAGTCCAGCGAGAGCAGCGCCGGGCCGGCGGGTCCGTCGCTGAGCACGACCGCGCTGCCCTCGGGGATCTTCAGCCGGGCGAGGCCGTCTCCGCCGGTGCGCGCCTCGCTGACGCTGCCCTGGTGGGCGACCAGGATGCGCTGGCCGCCGGCCGGCCGATCGCCGCGCAGGACCCCCACCACGAGGTCCTCGCCGCGGGCGCGGGTCAGCAGGCGGGCCTCGCTGACCAGGGCGATGGCCCGGGCCTCGAAGCCGGGGCTGGCCACGGTGACGGCGTAGATGCCGGGTCCGGGCACCCGCAGGGGCAGGTCGACCCGCTGGCTCTTGCCGGCAGGCGCGGCGGGCAGGCTGGCGGTCCACTCGCGGTCGGGAGAGATCACCGCCACGTCGAGCTCGGGCAGGCTCTCGGGGTGGCCGCCGGCGCGCAGGAAGGCCTCGGGGTCGATCCGGTGCAGCCGGACCTGGACCTCGGAGAGGTTGCGGGCCCGGACAGTGACGATCGGCGCGCGGGGGTCCTGGATCCCGTCGACGAGGACGGCCAGCTCGGGCTCTTCGAAGCGGCTCAGCTCCTCGCTGGCGACCCAGGAGAGCTCGCCTCCCTCGTCGCGCAGCTCCCGCAGCCAGGCAATCGCGGCGGCCGGCTGGTCCTGGTCGAAGGCCTGCTGGCGAGCCAGGGCTTGGACCGCCAGCCGGGCGGCCTCGGACTCGGGGCGACTGGCCATCAAGGCCAGCCAGCGCTGGCGGGCGTCCTCGGGCTGCGCGGCCTGGAGGGCGGCCAGCCCGGCCTCGTAGGCCGCCTCCGCGAGCCGGGGGTCGGCCGGATGGGCCCGGACGAAGGTGTCGTAGTCCTCGACCCGCCGGCTCACGCGGGCGCGGCTCAGGCGCGCGTCGGCGAGCAGCCCCTCGACCCGCAGCCGCTCGGCGCTGGTGGGGAAGCGCTCCAGCCAGGAGGCGAGGTGCTCGATGGCCCGGGCGCTGCCGGGCTCCCCGGTCAGCTCCAGCAGGGCCAGGGCGAGGAGGGCCTCGGCGGCGAGGGGCTCGGAGCCGGGGGCCTCTGAGGCGCTGAGCAGCTCCTGCCAGTGCAGGCCGGCCTCCGCGAGGCGGCCATGGTCGTGCAGCGCCCGCGCCAGGCGAGCCCGCACCTCGGGGTCGGCGGAGAGGGCCTGGGCCCGTCCCAGCAGCTCGATCCCGCGGGGGGCATCCCAGGGGAGGACGACCTCGGCCCGCGCGAGCAGTGTCGCCTCGTCCTCCGGCAGCGGCCGCAGCAGGCGCTCGCCGGTCGGTCCGCCGCTGAGCCGCGCGGCCAGGCGACGCAGCTCGGCCTCCTCCTCCGGGCTGAGGGCCTCGGGAGAGCGCAGGCGGGCGATCAGCACCTCGGCGACCACATCCCGGTGGGCGTGGACCTCGTCCTCGAGCAGCCGCTGCCCGAGCTCGGAGGCGCGCCGGACCTTCTCGGCCAGGGGCAGCTCCAGCTCCAGGGCCATCGCCAGCAGGTCGTAGGCCTGGTCCTCGACGCTGTCGGGGTCGTCGAAGAGGCGCTGGGCGAGCCCGGACAGCCGCTCGGCGACGGCGAGGTCCCGGCCCTCGCCGAGGGAGGCGGCCCCGGCCTGCTCGTACAGCGCGGCGGCCTCCGCCTCGCGACCCAGGGCCAGCAGGGCGTCGGCCCGATCGAAAGCAGCCCGCCTGCCGCAGGCCGCCTCCAGCGGGACCTGGCTCAGCGTCTGGATGGCCGCCGCCTCGTCCCCGGCGCGGCGCTCGGCTCTCCCTAGCAGGCATAGGATCGCCAGCTTGGTCGGCTCGTCGGGGGCGCGGGAGAGGGTCGCGCGGATCCGGCGCACTGCGGCTTGCGGGCGGCCCGCGGCGAGGTCGCCCAGGGCTTCGTCGCCGACCGCTTCGGCCGGGTGGGGCTCGGCGGGGCGAGGCTCAGCGAGCGCAGGGGAGGGCAGCAGGCTCAGCAGCAGCGCGGGGAGGAACATCGGGACTCGCGGGGGTTGAGGGGGGGCGGCCGCAGGCCGATCGGGGGGGGAG
>ERZ761602.1813-NODE-1813-length-36627-cov-5.353905_pt1 | contig 36627 bp, 27 predicted proteins | sample MGYA00512165_ERZ761602 | MGnify/ENA primary metagenome ERZ761602 (study PRJEB28899, sample SAMN02445085) | bioreactor sludge metagenome | biome: EBPR sludge; isolation source: Thorneside wastewater treatment plant | place: Australia: Brisbane, Thorneside...
CTACCTCGGCGGAGCCTATGCCGAGGAGGGCATCGAGCTGCGGCAGAACGGGATCGCCACGCCCATCCTGGTGATGAATCCCGAGTCTGTGCCCATGGACGTGCTGCACCGCTTCCGCTTGGAGGCCGAGGTGTACGATGAACGGTCCTTGGCAGAGGCCATGCGGTTCGCCAGGCTGCATCCCGACGCGCCCCCGATACACCTGAAGCTCGACACGGGCATGCGCCGGCTCGGATTCACGGAGGAGGAGCTGCCCAGGCTGCTGGAATCACTGAAGGGGCAGCGGCGCGTGCGCATCGCCTCCATCCTATCGCACCTGGCCGCCAGCGAAGATCCGCAGCACGATGAATTCACACGGGAGCAGATCGCCGCGTTCACCCGCATGGCCGAGGCGCTCATCGCGATGCTCGGGTACCGACCCTTGCTCCACATCGCGAATTCCGGGGGCGCCACGCGCTGGAAAGAGGCGCACTTCGACCTGGTGCGCCTCGGCATCGGCCTGCATGGCATCGGTGTGGATGCCCAGGAGACCGGGCAGCTGCAGCACGCGTCCACCCTGCGCACCGTCCTTGCCCAGCTCAAGCGCGCTCCCCATGGCACCACCATCGGCTATGGCCGTCGGGGCATCGCGCAGGGCGACCGCATCATCGCCACCGTGCCGCTCGGCTATGCGGACGGGCTCTCCCGCAGGCTGGGCAACGGTGCAGGCCGCCTCTGGGTCCACGGCAGGCCAGCGCCCATCATCGGCAGCGTGTGCATGGACATGTGCATGATCGATGTCACCGGCATCCCTTGCTCGGTCGGGGATGCCGCCGTGCTCTTCGACCCCGCGCACCCCATCACCGAGCTTGCGCGGGACCTGGGCACCATCCCTTATGAAGTGCTCACGAGCATCCCGCAGCGGGTGAAGCGGGTGCATGTGCGGGGGTGATCCATCGGCCTTCCAAGGCCCTGCGTCATCCTTGTGCAAGGGTCCGTCCCTCAACCGATTCCATGAACCGCTGGTCCCCTAAATTTGTGATGAACCTGCCCTTGGAACCATGAAGAAGACCCTGACCCTGTGCGCGATCGCCCTGCTCTCCTGGAGCTCGGCCAGCGCGCAGCTGAACGAGACCGAATACGTGCCCGGCGACATCCTGGTGATGCTGAAGCCCGGCATGGAGGCACGGCGCATCGCGGAGGACCTGGCCACGCTGGATGGCAGCCCTACGGGCTTGATCGTGATGGAGGAGGTGAGCGCACCCATGCGCGCCTGGCTGCTGCGATTCGATCCCGAGCGGCAATCGCAATGGAGCATGCTCCGCGCCGTCCGCAGCCACGGTGCCGTGCAGCTGGCGCAGAACAATCACATCGTGAAGGAGCGCGCGGTGCCAGACGACCCTCAGTACAGTCAGGTATGGCACCACCAGAACATCGACAGCGAGGCCGCTTGGGACATCAGCACCGGGGGCATCACGGCCACTGGCGACACCATCGTGGTGGCAATCATCGAGAACGCCGACCTCACGCACCCTGACCTCACGGCCAACGCTTGGATCAACTACGACGAGATCCCGGGCAACGGCATCGACGACGATGGCAATGGATACATCGACGACCGCCGGGGCTGGAACACCCCGAGCAACAACGACAACGTGTACAGCGGCAGCCACGGCACCCAATGCGCAGGGATGGCCGGTGCCACGGGCAACAACGGCGCAGGTGTCGTAGGCGCCAACTGGAGTGTGAAGCTGATGCCGGTGAACTATGGCGGCACCAACGAGGCGGCGGTAGTGGCGGCCTACACCTATCCGCTCCGCATGCGGCGGCTCTACAACAGCAGCAACGGCGTGCGCGGCGCCTTCGTCGTGGCGACGAGCGCCAGCTGGGGCATCGATGGTGGCCAGCCGGCCAATTCGCCGCTCTGGTGCGCCATGTTCGACACGCTCGGCACCGCGGGCATCCTGAACTGCGGAGCCACGGCGAACAACGCGGTGAACGTGGACGTGGTGGGCGACCTGCCCACGGCCTGCGGCAGCGACTACATGATCAGCGTCACCGCCACCAACAACAACGATCAGCGGACCTTCTCCGCGTGGGGGGCCACCACCATCGACGTGGGGGCACCCGGAGAAAGCGTACGCACCACGAGCATCGGCGGAGGCTACGGCAATACCAGCGGAACCAGCTTCGCCACGCCCCTCACCGCAGGCGTGATCGGCCTGCTCTACAGCGCGCCCTGTGCAAGCCTGATGGCGCTTGTGCAGGCCGACCCTCAGGAAGGGGCCCTTTACGTGCGCCAGAAGCTCTTCGAGGGCGTTGAGCAGGCCGGCAACCTGCCAGGGAATACCGTCACAGGCGGCCGCATCAGCTCCGGCAACAGCATGCAGCTGATCATGGCCGGTTGCGGCACCTGCCCGGCACCCTATGGCGGGCTGGCGGCGCGGAACGGCACGTCAGCCACCTACAGCTGGAATTCCACCGGCGAGGGCCCTTTCAATGTGCGGTACCGCCTGCTGGGCACTGAGGAGTGGACAGAGCTGGCCGAGGTCGCCGAGCCCGAGGTGGTCGTGGACGGGCTGGACCCCTGCTTGGGCTATGAGTTCCAAGTGGAGGTGCTCTGCGACGAGGAAAGCAGCGGCTACTCACCCAGCACCATCCTTGCCGCACCGAGCGAGGGCGCACCGGTCATCACCGCCAGCGCGTATCCAGTGGTCTGCGCCGGCACCCCGCTTACGCTCACCTCCAGCACGGCCAGCGGCATCACATGGAGCACCGGTGCTCAGACCGCCAGCATCGCTCCGGTGGAGTCCGGCAGCTATACCGTCACGCTCGCCGGCCAATGCGGAACCTATGCTTCGGATCCGTTCGAGGTGACCGTGATCCCGGTGCCCGAGGCCCCAACGGCAGCGAATGTGCAGTTGCCCGGCCCTGGAACCGCGACACTGAGCGCCAGCGGGAGCGGCATCACTTGGTACGACGCCCCCGCGGGCGGCACGGCCGTCGGCAGCGGCAATGACTGGAACACACCCTTCCTCAGCGCCACCACCAGTTTCTGGTGCACGAGCAGCGCGGACAATGGCGCCGTCTCCTCCTACGGCGCGAAGACGGCGAACTCCACGAGCGGGCAGCATCACACCAACGCGAACAACTACCAGGTCTTCACGGCCAATCAGACCTTCATGATCCGCTCGGTGAAGGTCTATGCGAATGCAGCCGGCACCCGGCCCATTGCCCTGGTGGATGGTTCCGGCAACACCCTCGTGCAAGGCAATTTCAGCATACCCGCGGGTGAAAGCCGGGTTCAGCTCGACTTCACGGTTCCGGGGCCGGGCACCTATGGCTTACGCGTGGCCAGCGGCAACCCTGGGCTTTGGAGGGATGGCCTGGGCAGCGCCCAATCCTATCCTTACCCCTTGGGCGGATTCGGCAGCATCACCACCAGCACGGCCACGGGCGGCAACGGACTCTCGTACTATTACTTCTTCTACGATTGGGAAGTGAGCCTGCCTGCGGTGCGCTGCGAGAGCGAGCGCACCCAGGTAACCGTGGAGATGCCGCAATCAGTGGACGACCAGGAGCGGCCCTCCGTCCGGATTTTCCCGCACCCAGCGGACCGCGATCTCTTCATCGATGCGGAGGGGGCGTGGGCCCAAGGCCGGCTGCTGATGACGGTGCATGACGCCACCGGCCGACAGGTGGCCCAAAAAGCCATGGAGAACGGCCGTGCGACGCTCACCACGGCATTCCTGGCCAACGGGATGTACGCCTACCGCATCGAGCGGGATGGCGAAACGGTGCACCAGGGCCGGTTCGTGGTGGAGCATCTCTGGTAGGCCCCGGTCATCCTGGCGTACCGCATCGGCGCGTGTGGCTATCCAATGGGCCATGCGCGCCGATGTAGCTTTCGCGGCCATCGACATGCCACGCATCTCGGTCATCATCATCACGCACAACGAGGAGCGGAACATCGCGCGCTGCCTGGAATCCTGCCAGGGAATCGCCGATGAGACGGTGGTGGTCGACTCCGGCAGCAGCGACCGCACGCGTGAGATCGCCGGAGCGCTCGGCGCAAGGGTGCTCGAACGTGCCTGGACCAACTACAGCGACCAGAAGAACCACGCCAACGCCTTTGCTGCGCACGATTGGATCCTCTCGCTGGATGCCGACGAGGCCCTTTCCGACGGCTTGCGAGAGGAGCTTCAGCGGTTGAAGGAAGAGGGCTTCGCCGGTGCCTACCGGTTCAAGCGGCTCACCAACTACTGCGGCCACTGGGTCAGGCATGGCGGCTGGTACCCCGATGCGAAGGTGCGCCTGTTCCCCAAGGCCGGCACGCGCTGGGAGGGCGAGCATGTGCATGAGACACTGGCCCTGCCGGACGGGTGCAGGGTCATCGACCTCGATCACGACCTGCTTCATTACTCCTATCACAGCGTGGAGGACCACCGCGATCGCATCGAACGCTACAGCACGCTGCATGCCCGCGCCATGCACGCCCAAGGGAAGCGGACCGGTGCGATCCGCATGTGGCTGGCCCCGGTGGTCAAGTTCGTGCAGGGCTATGCGCTTCAGCTCGGTTTCCTCGATGGATGGGCCGGGTGGCGCATCGCCACGCTCAGCGCATGGGCCGTACACCTGAAGTACCGGAAGCTGAAAGAGATGCAGGATCATGGGGCGGCCGCTTGATCATATCATCCTGAGCAGGACCGACAGCATCGGTGATGTGATGCTGACGCTCCCATCGGCAGGCCTGCTCAAGCAGCGCCTTCCCGGGGTGCGCATCACCTTCATCGGTCGCCGCTACACCCTGCCTGTGCTCAGTCGCTGCGTGCACATCGACGATTCGATTGCACTGGAGGACCTGCTCGACATGGGGGATGCGGGGGCCGTTTCGCGACTCGCAGCGCTTCGCGCCACGGCCATCGTGCACGTCTTCCCGGAGCGGCGCGTGGCGGCCTGGGCCAAGCATGCCGGAATCGGACTGCGCATCGGCACCAGCCATCGCTGGTGGCACTGGCTCACCTGCAATGAGCGCATCCCCTTCAGCCGCAGGCGAAGCGACCTGCACGAAGCGCAGCTCAACGTGAAGCTGCTGGCACCGCTCGGCATCAACGCCGTGCCGCCCTTGGACGAGCTCACCCGTCTCTCGGGCTTCTCGGCGCCACGGCCGGAGGCATCCGTTGCTGCGCTCGTCCGCCCCGACCGCATCAATGTGGTGCTCCATCCGCTCTCGAAAGGCAGCGCCGTGGAATGGGGGCTGGAGCGCTATGCGGAGCTCATCAAGGCCCTCGATCCACAGCGCCACCACGCGATCATCACGGGAACGGCCGCAGAGGCTGAGCGCTACCGGTTGGGGTTGCCGCTGAACCTGGCGCACGTGGCGGATGCCGGTGGCCGGTTGGACCTGCACCAGCTGATCGCGCTCATCGGGGCCAGCCAAGCCTTGGTGGCGGCCAGCACCGGACCGCTCCATATCGCCGCTGCCTGCGGCATCACCGCCATCGGGCTCTATGCGGATGTCCGGCCCATCCATCCGGGACGCTGGGGCCCCATCGGCGCGCGTGCGCATTCACTGGTTGCGCCACCGCCTCAGGACAGCCGGGATGCCGTCGCGCTCATCCAGGCCATCACCCCGCAGCAGGTGCTGGCGCTGCTGCCACGCTGAGCTTCGGCGCTCCGAAGACGAACAGTGCATAGTACAAGGCGAAGAACGTCGCCCCTGCCTGGGTCTCGAGCGTGTCATCCGTGAGGCACGACACGCCGAAGGCAATGGCCCAGCAGGCGAAGAGCGGGCTGCGCCAGGCGCCGAGCCGCCAAGCCGGCCACCACCACTGGAGGAGTGCTGCCGCAAGACCGAATGCTCCGAAGGAGATCCAGAGCGTGAGGTACTGGTTGTGCGCCCGCAGCCGCCATTGCTCACCGAGCGGGGAATCCACGGAGGCATAGTGCGCGTCGAAGGCACGCTGCGTATCGCCGGTGCCGACGCCCATGAACCAATGCTCCCGCGCGATGCTCCATCCCGCACGCAGGAACTCGAGTCGCATGGCCACCGAATGCCCGCCTGCCAGGCCCGTGCTCCGATACACCTCCAGCTCGAAGAGCACCTCCTCGATCCGCGCCCGCAGACCGCTGCCGGTCTCCCCATCCGCATTGGGCACCCCGCTCTCGATGGCCCGGATTTCTCCTTCGGTGAGGGACATGAGCGCTGCGCTGTCCTTGCGCAAGCCTTTCGAGGCCATGTAGCGCACCAAGGTCGACCACAGCGGGTGCCCGCGGTCATCGAGGTCGTCAAGCATTCGATCGCTCCGCCGCGGCCAGGTGCGCCGTAGCTCCTCCCAGGCCAGGTAGGTCCACACGTGCGTGCCGTTCTCGGTCTGGGTGTTGGTGGTGTCGTGGTAGTAGAGCTCCCCACCGGCGGTGCGCTCCATGCGCCGGGCGAGACCGGACGGAACCGGGTGGTGATGCGTCTGTACCGCCCAAACCGTCACGAATCCTGCGCCAATGGGAATGAGGATGAGTGCGGCCCGCATCCGCCTGCGATGACCGGCGGCGAGGGAGGCACTCCTCCTCCAAAGGGCCGCCCAGGCCATGAGCGCCAGGATGGCGGCACCCTGGATGCTGCCCAGCCGCAGCAGCATCAGCAGCGCAGCGATGCAGCCGGCCGCATGCGCGGCCCGCTGAAGCCACGGTCCGTCCGAATAATGGATAAGCACCGCAATCGCCAAGCACAACAGGAGAGCCAGCCGGATATGGCTGATGAACATGGAGACGGACCGGTAGTCGTGCGGTCCTGCCCCGCTGAACGTCACGCCGACAAGTCCCGATGCGATGGCGCTCCAGGCACTGAGCAGGAGGACGGTCCGCAGCTCCTTCGGCTGCAGCCGTTCCGAACCCGCCAGAACGACCCCGAACACGAGCACGGGCAACAGGATCCTGCAAAGGTCGATTCCCCAGCCGAGGTCCTCTGTCCAGAGCAGGCCGAGGACATGCAGGCCCAAGTAGGAGATGAACACCGTTGCCGGGGCGGAAAGCGCCGAGCGCCATCGCGCGCGCGCCTCGCCCAGCAGCAGCCCTGCTGCGATCCAGTTGGCCGCCAGGATCATCTGCGAGATGCTTAGGAAGGCGGTGCTCCAAGGGAGGAACACGGCGCACAGCGCGAGCGACGCGACATGGATACCGCGATGGGGCACGCGCACCGAGGCGGGCATCTCCCTACTTCCGCTGGCCCGCTAGGATGGGCGCAACCTCGCCTTTCGCGAAGAGCTCAACGGCGCGTTTCACGTACGGGTCGGTTGAAATCGCCGCCTTGGCGCGCCCGGTCTGGAAATGATACCGCGCCACGATCTCGCTGCGCAGCACCTCCTCGATGTCGGAGCGGAACCGCACCAGCTCCTCGGATCGATCGGGAGCAAGCTCCTTTCGGAGCGCGGCGATCTCGTCCTCGGCATGCTCGAAATACCGCTCCTGCTTGGTCTTGGCCACCAGCGCCTCCAGCGCCTCGATGCTCTCGGTGTCGTAATCGAAGTGCTTGTCCTTCACGAAATCCACGAAGGACCGGTAGATCTCGTCAGTGACGACGAATGATTCGGGCGGTCCGATATCGGCATGCGAGAGGCGGTAGCGCGTGGCGAAGTCGAAGAAAAGGTCCTCCTCGTAGAGCCCGCCGACGATCTTGGCCAGCTCGTGCTCCATCACCTCCACGTCGGGCAGGATGCCCCTGCCATCCACCACCGGCCGGCCGTTGCGCGTCTTGAAGGTGGTGATGGCCTCCTCCTTCACCTCCACGGCCTTGCCGCTGCTGTCGCGCTGCGCATAGTCCAGCTTCTGGATGCACCGGCCGCTGGGGATGTAGTATTTGGCGACGGTCACCTTCAGCTTGCTGTTGTAAAGGAGGTCTTTGGTCTGCTGCACCAGGCCCTTGCCGAAGGTGCGCTCCCCGACGACCACCGCCCGGTCGAGGTCCTGCAGCGCTCCGCTCACGATCTCGCTGGCGCTGGCGCTCTGCCCATCCACGAGCACCGCCAACGGGATCTCGGCGTCCAGCGGGTCGCTCAGCGTCTTGTAGGTCTTGTCCCATTCGCTGATGCGGCCGCGCGTCTCCACCACGAGCTGATTCTTCGGAACGAACAGGTTGACGATGTTGACGGCCTCGCGCAGCAGCCCCCCCCCATTGCCGCGGAGGTCGAGGATCAGATGGCTGGCGCCTTCGTCCTTCAGCTCCTTCATCGCCTTGCGCACCTCGGAGCCGGCGGTCTGCGTGAAGCTGTTGAGCTTGATATAGCCCACTTTGCGCTGGTCATCCACGAAGCCCTTGTAGGGGACATCCGGTATCTTGATCTCCTCGCGGGTGAGGGCATGCGCCGTGGTGGCGCCCTCGCGGCGGGTCACCACCTTCACCACCGTTCCGCTCTGGCCCTTGAGCAGCTTGCTCACCTCATCGGTGGCCAGGCCCGTCACCTTGCGGCCGTCAACCTCCACGATTTCGTCTCCGGCCCAGATCCCGGCCTTCATGGCCGGATAGTTCTCATACGGCTCGCTCACCACCACCGCATCGCCCTTCCGCTTGATGAGCGCGCCGATGCCGCCGTACTGGCCCGTGGTCTGGAAGCGGTAATCCTCCATGTCGCTCTCCGGGATGTACTGCGTGTAGGGATCGAGCGAGGATAGCATCGCATCGACCCCCGTCTTCATCAGCTTGCCGGGCTGGGTGTCATCCACGTAGTAGATGTTCAGCTCCTTGTAGAGGTCGGTGAAGATCTCCAGGTTCTTGCTGATCTCGAAGTAGCTGTCGCCCGCAGCGACGGTGAGCGCTCCTCCTGCAGCGATGGCCGCGCCGATGGCGAGGTTCCTCCATTTGCCCGACCTGTTGGTGCTACGCGTGCTCATGCTTCTGTGGTGCTTCGGGGACCGGGTCGTATCCGTGACCGCCCCATGGGTGACAAGATAGAAAGCGCCTGAGGGTGAGCCATCCGCCGCGGAAGGCCCCATGCCGCTTCAGTGCGGTGATGCCGTACTCCGAGCACGACGGTGTGTACCGGCAAGCGCCCGGCAGCAGGGGCGAGATGGTCCACTGGTAAAGGCGGACCAGAAGGATCATCGGCCATGCGAGGGCTCTACCCATGCTGTTCCATCCAACGGGACAATGCCCGGGTTATTCTCTGGCGCGTCTCCTCCTGGCTAACCGGCTCCCTCCCTTGGAAGATGAACAGCCAGGCGCATTGCCGGCCTTCGGCCCGAAGGCGCTCATGCAGGTCGTGCTTGCCCGTTCGGTAAGCCTCGCGCATCAGTCGCTTCATGCGATTCCGCTGCACCGCACGCCTCATGCTGCGGCTGGGAACAGCGAAGGCCACTTGGGCCGGTGCATCCGTGGGCAATTGCATCATCTTCCCGACCAGCCTGAAGGGCGGTTCGTTCACCGCACGTCCGGTCGTCGCCACCTCTTTCAGGCGAAGGCGGCCGCAAAGGCGCTCGCTCTTGCGGAAGGTATTGCGCGGGGGGGGCATTCGGGGCGATGGCCGCCGCCGCCGGTTCGCCCGGTGACGGACGGGGTCACTTCTTCTTGGCCAGTCGCTTGATGAACAGCTCCATGGCCCCGGTCATGCTCGGCGCTTCCGGGAGCGGCGCCTGCAGATCGAGCCGGAAGCCATTGTCCACCACCGCCTTGGCCGTTGTGGGCCCGAAGGCCGCGATGAACACCCCATTCTGCTTGAACTTGGGGAAGTTCTTGCGCAGGCTCTCGATGCCGCCCGGGCTGAAGAACACCAGCATGTCGTACTTCAGCTCCTTGATGTCGCTGAGGTCGCTGGCCACGGTGCGGTAGAATACCGCATTGGTGTACTTCACGCCGGCCTTGTCCAGCAGCTCCGGTATCTCCTGCTTCTGGATGTCGCTGCACGGCACCAGGTACTTCTCATCCTTGTGTTTCTTGATGACATCCACCAGGTCGGCGAAGCTCTGCTTGCCGATGAAGACCTTGCGCTTCCGGTAGACGATGTACTTCTGCACATAATAGGCTACGCTCTCGCTGATGCAGAAGTACTTCATGGTCTCCGGCACTGTGAGCCGTAGCTCCTTGCACATGCGGAAGAAGTGATCGACCGCGTTGCGGCTGGTAAGCACGATGGCCGTATGATCGAGGATGCTGATGCGCTCCTGCCGGAAATCCTGGCCGCCGACGGGCTCCACTTTGATGAAGGGCCTGAAGTCGATCTTCAGGCTGTACTTCCGGGCCAGCTCATGGTAAGGCGATTTCTCGTCCGTAGGGGCCGGCTGCGAGACGAGGATGGTCTTGATCTTCAAGGCCGGTTCGGCTTAGGAGTGAAACGACGGCAGGATGCGTTCCCCGATTGCCTGAGAGGCGAGCAGCAAGGGCAGGATTTCGGCGCCGCAAAGGTAGAGAATTATGTACCGGAAGGGCACCCCCTCACCCGCGCCGATCCAGAGGCAGCGCACCCACCGGTAGAGCAGGATCATGACCAGCAGCGCCAATCCCCCGCCAAGCAGGACCGGCCTCCAATGAGGCCGATAGGATGACAGGATGACCAGCGGAAGCAGGGCAACGCCCAAGGCGGAATAGAGAAGGGACCCGGTGTACCTGTACTCACGGGCACCGGCATCCGCCTTGGCGAGGAAGGCAAGGCCCCTGAGCAGGACGGATTGGATCGCGAGCACGGCCGCCACGGCTGCCGCGCACAGGAGAAAGGAGGGCGGAACCGCCCGTCCGAACACCATTGCGCACTGCCACAGGAGCATGGCGATCGCCACCACCGCCACGGCAAGCAGTCCGAGCACCGTACGGTCGCCAGCATCCAGCTCTTCCCGGAGGGCCTGCCGCCCCAGCCGCATGCGGAATGCAGCCTGCCAAAGCACCCGCCACTTCCGCGGCGAACCCGTATTGATGGCCGCTATCAGAACGAGGCAGCCCAGGTAGCAGGCCGTGACCCACTCCTCCGATAGCATATCCTCCGGGCGCACCACGCCTTTCATCCCCGGCGAAGGTAGAAGCAGCCGCCCCCGGAGGGCGTTCGACTAATTTCGCGGCCCGGCACATCAGCCGTTCACCCCCATCCCGATGAGCACCACCGCAGCCCCGAAGAAAGCAGCCACCGACCTTTTCCAGAGCCATGACCATTATCTGGTGGAGGAGCTATTCACCGAGGAGCACCGCCTGATCCGCGACACGGCCCGCAAGCATGTGAGCCTGCACCTGAAGCCCATCATCGAGGAGCGCTTCGAGAAAGCGGAGTTCAGCAAGGACATCATTCCCGGACTGGCCGAGATCGGCGCGTTCGGCCCCTTCGTGCCCGAGCAATACGGCGGTCCCGGCCTGGACCAGATCAGCTACGGCCTCATCATGCAGGAGATCGAGCGCTGCGACAGCGGCCTGCGCAGCCTGTGCAGCGTGCAGGGCTCACTGGCCATGTACCCGATCTGGAAGTATGGCAGCGAGGAACAGAAGAAGAAGTGGCTGCCGGACATGGTGCAGGGCAAGAAGATCGGCTGCTTCGGCCTCACCGAGCCCGACTTCGGCAGCAACCCCAGCGGCATGGTCACCACCTTCAAGGACATGGGCGACCACTACCTGCTGAACGGCGCCAAGATGTGGATCAGCAATGCGCCCTTCGCCGACCTGGCGATCGTGTGGGCCAAGGCCGAGAACACCGAGGGCCGCATCCACGGCCTCATCGTGGAACGGGGCATGGAAGGCTTCACCACCCCCACCACGCACGGCAAGCTCAGCCTCCGCGCCAGCCCCACCGGCGAGCTGGTATTCGACAACGTGAAGGTGCCCAAGGGCAACCTGCTGCCCGGCAAGAACGGCCTGGGCGCCCCCATGGGCTGCCTGGACAGCGCCCGCTACGGCATCGCCTGGGGTACGCTCGGCGTGGCCATGGAGTGCTACGACACGGCGCTGCGCTATGCCCAACAGCGCATCCAGTTCGGCAAGCCCATCGCGGCCTTCCAGCTCACCCAGAAGAAGCTGGCCGAGATGGTCACCGAGATCACCAAGGCCCAGCTCCTGACCTGGCGCCTGGGTGTGCTGCGCAACGAGGGCCGCGCCACCACCCAGCAGATCAGCATGGCCAAGCGCAACAACGTGCACCTCGCGCTCACCGTGGCGCGTGAGGCCCGCCAGATCCTCGGCGGCATGGGCATCACCAACGAATACCCCATCATGCGCCACATGATGAACCTCGAGAGCGTGGTCACCTACGAGGGCACCCACGACATTCACCTGCTCATCACGGGCATGGAGGTGACAGGCATCCCGGCGTTCAAGTAAGCGGCTCATCGGCGAGGCTCCAGCCGCATCGTCCATCCCTGCGGGTCGATTGGCACCTCTACTGCTTGGCCCTTCGTGAGCGGTGACAGATCGACGACGGCCGGCTCATCCCGGAACCGCAGTGGACCCACGAACACGATGGTCTGCACCGCCCACCACGCGCACATCGCGCCGAACAGCGCCGCAATCACGCGCCTCCCCCAGTCCACTGCGGCGATGAGGGCCCACGCAACGAGGACAGCCGGCAGGTAGAAGTTGCGGATGCCGGCATAATAGGGCGAGAGGAAACCCGGCTCGCCACGGTAGCTCACCAGCACGACCAGGAAGAGCGATGCGGCCGCTGCGAATGCGGCCACGCTGAAGCCCCTGGAACGGCGGCGCACCACCAGTGCCAAGCCAGCGAGGGCCAAGGCCACCAGCAAGCCATGCATCCATGCCGGGGTTTCGTGGATGCCTTTGCCCAGCAAGGGGAACCAGAGCTGGAAGAAGGCCGCTTGGACGAATCCCGGATCGAAAGGCTCGAAGGCGCCATCGGTGCGCGCCACCGATCCATGCAGTGCCAACGATGCCGCACTCGCAACGGCGCCGAAGAGGACGATCAGGAACGGGACCATGGCCGTGAACCCTCCTGTGGCGATCCGTGAACGGCCATGCCAAAGCCGCCAAAGTGCCACCGGGGCGAGCACCAAGGCGAAGGGCCCGGTGAAGGCCGCGAGCAGGCAGGCCAGGGCATCCACAGCCCGCCAGCGCCGATCGGCTGCGGGCCGTCCGAAGAGGATCAGCACGATGAGCAGTGCCATAGGCCACTGGGCATTGGTCATGTTCATCCAGATCTCGTTGCCCAACGGAACAAGCACGGTAGAGACCACCGCAACGAATCGCGCCGTGCGCCCAGCCGGAAAGCGCGTCCAAGCGTACCGCCAGAGCGTGGCATACAGGACGAGCAGGGCCGCCAGATTCAACCAGGGCAGCATCATAAGCGGGATGCCGAGGAAGATCCCCAAGCTGGCCGTCAACCGCGGGAAAAGGTGGAAGTAGCCATTGGTCCGATTGAAGCAGGAGGCCCATCCTTCATGATAGGCTTGGGCGAGGAAGTCACGGCCTTCTTCCGCATAGAACCAAGGCATCATGAATGCATCGGGGCGCCGCCAGATGAGCGCTAAGAGGCAGATTGCCGAGGCCAATCCGAACAACAACCGATCCCTCGGCCCGCTTCTCGCCTCCTCCTTATTGGCAGCTTCCGCCAGCATGGGCATGGCGAAAGTAGGCGGGCTCGCGGGTCACGGCGCCAATGCCTCGGCCGCAACTACGCGCAGGTCGTGCCCCACCTTCATCGAGCCCGTACCCTTCACGAACCGAAGGCTGCCTACCGGTCCATCATAACGCCTTCCTGGCCGCTTCTCCTCAGGCTCCAGCACCACATCGAAATCGATCCGTCGATTGGCGCGCTGCGCCTTGCTGCTCGCCAGTGCATTGCGCGTATCCACCACCACCTCCTTGCTGAGGTGGCCGGGCTTGTCGAACCGCAGGACCGCCCGTGAATTGGCCGGCACCTCTACGATGAAGCGGCCGGATCCGCGCACCTCGGCATAGAGGCAGTGCTCGCCATCCAGTTCCACCACGAGCACCAGGTCCTCCACCGTTCGGTCCTCCACATGCAGCCATCCGGTGAGCAGCACACGGTCGGGGGCTTCATTCGTGGGTGCCGCGAAAACCGAGAGCCCGAACAGGGCCAGCAATGCGGCGAGGGCAACAGCCTCCAGTGGAATGTTGATGCGCTTGACCATGGCGGTGTGGATTGCTGGGGTCAAAGCTGGCCCCGTCACCCCCATGCACCAATACCCACAAGGGGGGATTGCAGCCCTGTGCTATTCGAACAGGCTGCCCGGTTTCACGCTGGGCACGCGCCCAAGGTGGCGGTAGGCGCGCTCAGTAGCCTGCCGACCGCGCGGCGTACGCTGCAGATAGCCCTCCATGATAAGGAAGGGTTCATACACCTCCTCGATGGTGCCTGCCTCCTCGCCCACCGCGGTGGCCACGGTGTTCAGCCCTACCGGCCCACCGCTGAACTTGTCGATGATGGCGCCGAGGATCCGGTTGTCCATCTCATCGAGGCCATGCGCATCCACGTTGAGCGCCTTCAGCGCATGCTGCGCGATGCCTAGGTCGATCGTGCCATCGCCTTGGATCTGGGCGAAATCGCGCACGCGACGCAGCAGCGCGTTTGCGATGCGCGGCGTGCCCCGGCTGCGGCGTGCGATCTCATCGGCGGCCTCGTCGATGATGGGCACGGCCAACAGTCCGGCGCTGCGCCTGATGATTCCCTTGAGCGTGGCTGCATCGTAATAGTCCAACCGGCTGTTGATCCCGAATCGGGCACGCAGCGGTGCCGTGAGCAGGCCGCTGCGCGTGGTGGCGCCCACCAGCGTGAACGGGTTCAGCCCGATCTGCACGGTGCGCGCATTGGGACCGGCATCGATCACCAGGTCGATGCGATAGTCCTCCATGGCGCTGTACAGGTACTCCTCGATCACCGGGGTGAGGCGATGGATCTCGTCGATGAAGAGGACATCGTGCGGCTCGAGGTTCGTGAGCAGCCCGGCCAGGTCGGCGGGCTTATCCAGCACAGGGCCGCTGGTGATCCGTATTCCCACGCCCATCTCGGCGGCGATGATGTTCGCCAAGGTGGTCTTCCCCAGGCCGGGCGGGCCGTGCAGCAGCACGTGGTCCAGCGCTTCGCCCCGCTGCTTGGCAGCCTGCACGAACACCTTCAGGTTGTCCGTCACCGCCTTCTGCCCGGCGAATTCCTCGAAGCGGCGCGGACGGAGCACCTGCTCCATCTCCTTGTCGGAGGCGGACCGCTGCTCCTTGCGCACATCGAAACCGTCTGTCATCGGATGGCCCTGCACGGGAATGGACGAAGGTAGCGGTGCTTCAGTCCCCTTTGGGCTGCGTATCGCGCCAGAGGTCGCCGATGAAGACGCGCAGGCCGAAGAGGTAGATAGGCGCGGTGAGCCGCTCGCCCAGGTCGTCGCCGGTCTGTATCACCCAGCGGAATCCCCAGCCCGCGCCAATGCCGAAATACCGCAGGAAGCGGTACTGGATGGTCATCGCGGGCTCATAGATGATGAGTCCCGAACGGGCCAGTGTGCGGCGCTGGCCATCGGCGCCTCGCAGCGCCAGCGAGCCGGCACCGAAGCCCAATTGCACGGGAATCCGGGCCTCCCAAGGCCCGCGCTGGAAGAACGCATAATCGACATAGGGTGATATGTATCCCATGCGCAGGCGCACCACGCCACCCGCTTCTCCATCGCGCTCCACCGGCGTGAAAAGGAAGCTGTATCCCAGGCCGTACTGGAAGCGCCGTGCATGTTCGAGTCCCGCCTTCACGCCGGCGAAGCGCACCGGGCTATTGCTGATGAAGGAGCCGCGCACATCCAACCGGGCCACAAAGCGCCCCTGTTCCCGGCTGAACAGCGCGATGCTGTCCAGCAGCTGGGCCTCACAGGCACCGGCAACGGTGATGCCGAGCGTGAACAGGAGGGCGCGCATGGGCCGAAAAAGGAATGTCCGCCTCAAAGGTGCGGACATTCCCAAGGCCTACGCGCGGCCGCCTAGTGCTCCTCCTCGTCCGGCTCGAGCGGCGTGACCTGGCTCACCCAGTCCTCCGCCTTGCCCGGCTTGCTGTAGTCATAGGGCCAGCGATACACCACGGGGATGGGGCCCGGCCAGTTGCCATGGACGTGCTCCACGGGGGTGGTCCACTCCAGCGTATTGCTCTTCCAAGGGTTCTGCACCGCCTTGGGCCCGCGGTAAATGCTGTAGAAGAAGTTGTAGGTGAAGACCACCTGCGCCAGCGCTCCGATGATCGCGAATACGGTGACGAGCACATTCAGGTCGACCACGCCATCGAACATGGGGAACTCCGTGTAGCTGTAATACCGACGGGGCGCGCCGGCCAGACCGATGAAGTGCATGGGGAAGAACACCCCGAATGCACAGACGAAGGTGATCCAGAAGTGGGCATAGCCCAGCTTAGTGTTCATCATCCGCCCGTACATCTTCGGGAACCAGTGGTAGATGCCGGCGAACATCCCGAAGATGGCGCTCATGCCCATCACGATGTGGAAGTGCGCCACCACGAAATAGGTATCGTGCACAGCGATGTCGAGGGCGCTGTCCGCTAGTATGATGCCTGTGAGACCACCCGCGATGAAGGTGGCGACCAGACCGATGCTGAAGAGCATGGCCGGCGTGAAGATGATGTTGCCGCGCCAGAGCGTGGTGATGTAGTTGAACACCTTCACAGCGCTGGGGATGGCGATCAGCAGCGTGGTGGCCACGAACACGCTCCCCAGGAACGGGTTCATACCGGTGACGAACATGTGGTGACCCCACACGATGAAGCTGAGGAATCCGATGGCCAGGATGGAGCCGATCATGGCCCTGTAGCCGAAGATGGGCTTGCGGGCGTTGGTTGAGATGATCTCCGAGGTGATGCCCAAGGCCGGCAGCAGCACGATATACACCTCGGGGTGTCCTAGGAACCAGAAGAGGTGCTGGAACAGGATGGGGCTTCCGCCGGTCTGCTCCAGGGCCTCGCCAGCCAGGTGGATGTCGCTCAGGTAGAAGCTGGTGCCCAAGGTGCGGTCAAGGAGCAGCAGCAGCGCAGCGCTCAGGAGCACCGGGAAGCTGAGGATACCAAGCACGGCCGTGAGCAGCAGCGCCCAGACCGTGAGCGGCAGGCGGGTCATCCTCATGCCCTTGGTGCGCAGGTTCAGGATGGTGGCCACGTAGTTGAGGCCGCCCATCAACGAGCTTGCGATGAAGAGCGTCATGCTCACCAGCCAGAGCGTCATCCCCGCGCCGGAGCCGGGCATGGCCTTCGGCAGCGCGCTCAACGGCGGGTAGATCGTCCACCCAGCGCTGGCCGGTCCGCCCTCCACGAAGAGGGAGGCGAGCATGATCACGCTGCTCAGGAAGAAGAACCAGTAGCTGAGCATGTTGATGAAGCCGCTGGCCATGTCGCGGGCGCCGACCTGCAGGGGGATGAGCAGGTTGGCGAAGGTGCCGGAGAGGCCGCCCGTGAGCACGAAGAACACCATGATGGTGCCGTGGATGGTGACCAGCGCGAGGTACATATTGGGGTCCAGCACGCCTTCAGGCGCCCACTTGTCGCCCAGGAAGAAGTTCGTGAAGGCGAAGCCCTCATTCGGCCACGCCAGCTGCAGGCGGAAGATCAGCGACATGATCACCGCCACCCAGGCCATCACGATCGCGGTGACCAGGAACTGCTTCCCGATCATCTTGTGATCATGCGAGAAGACCCACTTCGAGATGAAGCTCTCCTCGTGATGGTGGTGGTCGTGGTGACCGGCTTGAGCGGTGTGCGCGTGTGCACCCATGTTCGTCAGGGCTTAGCGGTTCATTTTCCGGTTGCGGGCAGGGCGGCGATCGCCGTGCTGTCCTTGGAGGCGGTCGCCGTGGAATCTGCCACCGGCGCGGCCGGCACGGCCTGCTCCTCCTTCGGTTCAAAGGGCTTCTTGTTGGCCTCGGCCACCCAGGCATCGAAGTCCGCCGGGGGGGTCACGATCAGCGGCATCTGCATGTTGTAGTGGCTGGCGCCGCAGATCTTGTTGCAGAGGAGGATGAAGTCGAACTTCTCATCCTTCATCACATGCGTGCGCATGCTGTCCGTGGTGATGGTCGGCACCACCTTCATCATCGTGGTCATCCCGGGCACCGCGTTCATCTGGATGCGGAGGTGCGGGATGTAGGCGCTGTGGATGATGTCGCGGCTGCGGATGAGGATGTTGGCCTCCTTGCGCACCGGCAGGTAGAAATCCTTGGTCACCACGTCATCGGCGCCGTGCATGTAGGCGCTCGCCTCACCCTTGGCCTTGATGTCCTGTTCCATCACCGTGCGGAGGTTGATGATGCGCATGGTCATGCGCTCAAGGTAGCCGATGCGGTCCTCGAGCTCTGCGGCTTTCCCATCCGGCAGCACGCCTTCCAGCTGCTTGCGGGTCTCGGCAAGCTCCTGGTCGATCTCGGAGAGCCGCGTGGCGATGGCCTTGGCGGTAACGATCCCGAGGGGATTCTCCCCGTTGATGAGCCGGTAGTCCGTGGCGCCCAGCATGCCGTCCGCACCAGGGTATCGGGCGGTCCAATCGAACTGCTTGGCGTAGAGCTCCACCTGCACGGCATCGGGCGAAGCGGGTGCCGTGATCTCCTGCCAGGTGGTGAGGCCGTAAATGATGATCACGAAGAGCACCGAGGCCGGCACCACGGTCCAGAGCAGCTCGAGCTTGTTGTTGTGCGGGTACCAGTGCGCGCGACGGTGCTTGCTGAACACGTATTTCCCCGCGAAGTAGAACAGCAGGATGTTTGTGAAGACGAAGACCGTGATGAGGATCCACCAGTTGAAGTTGAGCAGCGCGTCGGTGTCCTCGCCCTGCGTGCTGGCGGCCACGGGGAGCATCTTGTCCTTGTATCGGAGAACGAGCCAGAGGAAGAATCCGAAGTAGGCCACCGGGAAGAGCCACATCAGGGTGGCGTTCATCCGGTTGTCCGCATCGGAGATGTCCTCCTCGCGCTTGCCGCGCAGCCTGGAGGTGAGCTCGTAGACGCGTGCCAGCTGGGCCACCGCCAGGATGCCCAGCACCACCACGATCAGGATCAGCAGTTTGGTCATTGTCCGCTATGCTTCAACCCGGGCACCGGGTTCGATGTTCATTGGTCCGTTCAGATCTGATGATGCACGCTCTCCTCCAAGTAGGGGTGGTTCACCGGCGTGAGCGGCGCCTTGGCCAGGGTTCCGAGCACGACGCGGATGAAGGCACCCAGGAAGAGCACGAACATGCCGGCGTCGAGGAGCTCGATGCCATGATGGAAATCATGCCCGGCAGCGCCCGGCATCACCATCATGTTCACGTCGAGCCAATGGCCGATGAAGATCAACGCACCGACCCCGATGAGGAAACGGGGGTTGCGCTTGGCGTCGCGGCTCATGAGCAGCGCCATGGGCAGGGCGAAGTTGATGCCGAAGACCACCCAGGTGAGCCAGGGATGGTCGTTGATGCGCGACTGGAAATAGGTGACCTCCTCCGGGATATTGCTGTACCAGATGAGCATGAACTGGCTGAAGTAGAGGTAGCTCCAGAGGAAGCTCACGGCGAACACCCACTTGCCCATGTCGTGGATATGGCTGTTGTTCACCTGGGGCAGGTAGCCCTTGCGCTTCAGGTAGAGCACCATCACCACCCCCGTGATCATGGCGCTCACCCACATGCCGCTGAACACGTACCAGCCGTAAAGGGTGCTGAACCAGTGGGCATCGATGCTCATGAGCCAATCCCAGGCGAGGGTGCTGCTGAACACGGCGAAGAACACCAGGAAGAGGGCTCCCCGGCGATAGGTGAGGAGGTGCGTGCGCACGAGGCTCTCCCCGGTGAGGCCGTCCATCTCCAGGCTCTTCTTGCGGAACCAGCGGGCGGCGATCACGAAGGTGGCCAGGTAGGCCAACGAGCGCACCCAGAAGAAGGGCTGGTTGAGGAAGGCCCTCTTGCCTGCCATGATCGCATCGTAGTTGGGGCCGCCCTTCACGTAAAGGCTCTCGTCCATCCAGTGGTAGATGTGGTGCAGGCCCAGGCTCCCGGCGGCGAGCACGACGAGCATCACCGCCGCACCCACAGGGATCCACCCCATGATGCCCTCGAACACGCGCTTCACCAGCACGCTCCACGCCGTTTCGGTGGCATTCTGCAGGGTATAGAAGAAGAGCGCGCCCAGGCCGATGCCGAGGAAGAAGAAGCCGTTCACGAGCAGGGCCGACCAGGTGCGCTGATGATGGTCGCTGTGGTCGCCGATCACGCCGGCCACCGTGGCGAGCGCGCCGATGGCGATCAGCGCCATGCTCAGCGTGCCGGCCCGTTTGCTGATGGTGAAGTTCATCGCTGTTCCGTTGTCGTCCTGGTTCACTTGGCTTCCGGGGCCGCTTCGGCCACCGGCTCACGCGTCATCTTCCCTCCGTTCTGGAGGAATTGCACATAGTGCGTCACCATCCACCGCTCCTCCTTATCGAGTTGCGAGGCATGGGAGCCCATGGCGATGTTCTTGCCGTACACGAGGCTGTGGAAGATCTTTCCCTCGGGCAGGTCCTTCAGCGGACCGGTGTAGCTGGGAGGCTGCGGGTAGTTGCCGTTCTTCACCACGCCGCCGTCACCCTCGCCCTTCTCGCCGTGGCAATGCTGGCAGAACTTGCCGTAGATTTCCTTCCCCTTGGCCACCGTGGCCTCGGTCATGGGCACGGGGCTCTTCAGCTGTGCGCCGGCAGCCTCGTAGCCTTCGGTCGTATTGGGGTAGGGATAGGGCATCCTGAACTGCGCCTTGGCGGGGTCCTCGCTGAAGGGGATGGTTCCGGCAGCGGGCTTCCGTGCGCTGGGCCTGTTCCGCTGCTCGCGGGCCAGCTCCTCGCTGAGGTGGTAGGGGTCCTGGCCGTAGTCCACGTAGGCCTCGATGGCGGGGCTGCGGTACATGTCGGGCATGTATTCCACGCCCGGGCTGTTGGGGTCGCCCCCGCAGGAGGCGAGGATGGCCAAGCCGGCGAGAAGGGTGAGGGTCGGGGTCGTGCGCATGGTGCTCAGCATTGGCGCTCGTTGATCTCGAACACGTGGGTCTCGCACAGCATGCCGACAATGGCCTCAGCGCTGTGGCCGTGGTTGTCCGCGGTGCGCACCTCCATGATGAACTTGTCGTCCGTGGTGCGCGGATCGGGGTTCCGTGCCGGCATGCCGGGCAGCGTCTTGTTGCGGATCAGGTAGGTGATGGCCATGCCATGGGCCGCGCAGAGCACCGTGAACTCGAAGGTCACCGGGATGAAGGCCGGCAGGTTCTTGTAGAGCGCCTGGCTGGGCTTGCCGCCGATGTTCATCGGCCAATCGAAGATGTTGAAGTACCAGATGCCCAGCAGCGCGAGGCAGGTGCCCGTGATGCCGAACATGAAGCTCACAATGCCCAGACGGGTGCGCTTGACGCCGATGATGGGGTCGAGGCCGTGGACCGGGAAGGGCGAGAACACATCCTTCACCCGCACGCCGCTGCTCACCAGCTTGCGCGCTCCGTCCTTGAGCTGCTCGGGGTCCTCGTAGACCGCATAGATGACCTTGTTCGCCATGGTCCTAGTGGTGGTGGTGTTGGGCGGCCTGCTGCTTGTAGCTCTCGCCGCTGACCTTCAGGATGGACTTCACCTCGTTCAGCGCCAGCACGGGGAAGTAGCGCGCAAAGAGCAGGTAGAGCGTGGAGAAGATGCCGATGGTGCCCAGGAACACGCCCACGTCCACCCAGGTGGGGTGGAACATGGTCCACGCGCTGGGCATGTAGTCGCGGTGCAGCGAGGTGACGATGATCACGAAGCGCTCGAACCACATGCCGATGTTCACGATGATGCTCATGAAGAAGGTGAAGGCCAGATTGGTGCGCAGCTTCTTGAACCAGAAGAGCTGCGGGCTGATCACGTTGCAGCTCATCATGGCCCAGTAGCTCCACCAGTAGGGGCCCGTGGCGCGGTTGATGAAGGCGTAGCTCTCGTACTCCACGCCGCTGTACCAGCTGATGAAGAGCTCCGTGATGTACGCCACGCCCACGATGGAGCCGGTGACGATGATCACGATGTTCATGTACTCGATGTGCTTCTTCGTGATGTAGGCCTCCAGGTGCATCACCTTGCGCATGATCAGCAGCAGGGTCTGCACCATGGCGAAGCCGCTGAACACGGCGCCGCTCACGAAGTAGGGCGGGAAGATGGTGGTGTGCCAGCCGGGAATCACCGAGGTGGCGAAGTCGAAGCTCACCACCGAGTGCACCGAGAACACCAGCGGGGTGGCGATGCCGGCGAGCACAAGGCTCACTTCCTCGAAGCGGGTCCAGGCCTTGGCGTTGCCCGTCCAGCCGAAGCTGAGGATGCCGTACACCTTCTTCATCATCGGCTTGCTCACCTTGTCGCGGATGGTGGCGAAGTCAGGGATGAGGCCGATGTACCAGAAGACGAGCGATACGCTGAAGTAGGTGCTGATCGCGAACACGTCCCACAGGAGTGGCGAGTTGAAGTTCACCCACAGGCTGCCGAACTGGTTGGGCAGGGGCAGCACCCAGTAGCTCATCCAGATCCTTCCCATGTGGATGCCGGGGAAGGTGGCGGCCATGATCACGGCGAAGATGGTCATGGCCTCAGCCGAGCGGTTGATGGCCATGCGCCACTTCTGACGGAAGAGCAGCAGCACGGCGCTGATGAGGGTTCCGGCGTGGCCGATGCCCACCCACCACACGAAGTTGGTGATGTCCCAGGCCCAGTCCACCGTCTTGTTCAGGCCCCAGACGCCGATCCCCTTGCTGATGAGGTACAGGATGCAGCCGGTGCCGTAGGCGGCCACCAGGCTGGCGAGCGTCATGAGCACATACCAGCCGCGGGGGGCTTTGTTCTCGATGGGCCCCACGATATCGTTGGTGATATCGGCGTAGGTCTTGTGACCCAGGATGAGCGGTTCACGGATCGCTGCTTCGGAGTGCATGGTTCCTGGTCGTTTCGCTTAGGCGTGATGAGCGGCCTCTTCCGAGTTGCGCACCTTCACGAGGTAGTTCACATTGGGCTTCACGCCGACCTCCTCGAGCATGTGGTAGCTGCGGTCGCTGTCGGCCTTCCCGCGCACCATGCTCCGCTTGTCGTTGAGGTCGCCGAACACGATGGCTCCGGTGCCGCAGGCAGCGCTGCAGGCCGTCTCGATGTCGCCGTCCTTCACGGGACGGCCCTCCTTCTTGGCCTTGAGCTTGCCGGCCTGGATGCTCTGCACGCACAGGCTGCACTTCTCGATCACCCCGCGGGCGCGCACGGTCACGTCCGGGTTCAGCACCATGCGGCCCAGGTCGTCCCATGCGGGATTCACCTCGGCGAACTGCTCGGTGACATAGTTGAACCAGTTGAAGCGCCGCACCTTGTAAGGGCAGTTGTTGGCGCAGTAGCGTGTGCCGATGCACCGGTTGTAGGCCATCTGGTTGAGGCCCTCATTGCTGTGCGTGGTGGCGGCCACCGGGCACACGGTTTCGCACGGCGCGTGGTTGCAGTGCTGGCACATCACCGGCATGAAGAACACGCTCGGGCGCTCGCTGGGCTCCTCCATCCTGGTGTAGAGGGAGATCTTGCTCTCGCCCGCCTCACGGCCCTCCGCCCACTTGGTATCGCTGCTGTAGTAGCGGTCCAGTCGCAGCCAGTGCATCTCGCGGCTGCGGCGCACCTCGTCCTTGCCCACCACCGGGATGTTGTTCTCGCTGTTGCAGGCGGTGATGCAGGCCCCGCAGCCGATGCAGCTGTTGAGGTCGATGCTCAGGCCCCAGCGGTGGCCAACGCCCTCCACGGGATGCTCATCCCAGAGGTCGAACTCGGCAACCGGCTTGCGGTCGCGCGCGTCAATCGTCCCGTCGCCGTTCACATCCTCGTGCACGGCCAGGGTGTGGGCGTGGTTGAAGGCGTCCTTGTCACCGGCCTTGTACACCGCGAGGGAGGTCTCCTTCACGATGCTGTGGCGGTCCATGTGCGTGAGGTGTGTCTGCGTGATGGCGATCGGGTAGGTCTCGCCCGTGGCACTCACCTCCACGCTCACCGCATCATAGCTCACCGTACCGTTCCGCAGGGATGTGAACGGGTAGGCATTGCGCCCCACCGGCGACAGCACGCCCTCGTGATCGGTGGTCACCGCGGCCTTGCCCACCTTCTCACCATTGGCGCCGCGGCCGTAGCCGAGCGCGATGGCGATGGTGCCGGGCTTCTGGCCGGGGCTGGGCACCACCGGCAGCTTCACCTCGGCAGCGCCCAACTTCACGCTCACCACGCCGGCGGGCGATTGCTCGCCGAGATAGTCCGGGAGGCCGAGGTTGCGCACATCGGCGAAGCTCATGCAGACATAGTTGTCCCACGTCACCTTGGCCAAGGGGTCGGGCATTTCCTGCAGCCAGGGGTTGTTGGCATGCTGGCCGTCGCCGATGGCTTCGGTGGTATAGAGGCTGAGCTCCCACTGACCGGCCCCGGAAGCGGCCTGCTTGGCGGCGGCGCCGGCGGCGGCGATGTCGCCCATGAATGCGACCGGAGTGGCCGGCAGCGCTGGCGACGACAGCACGCCATCATGGAGGCTCTGATGCCAGACCGCGGTGAAATCCATGCCAGCGCCATGCACCGCGAGGTTCGCCTGCCAGGTCTGGCGGATGAAGTCGTTCCATTTGGCCGGGCTGCCGCTCCAGCGCACCAGGTTGCCCGGCCAGCTGCGGGTGTCGAACAGCCGTGCGATGGCGGGCTGCGCCAGGGCATACTGCCCCACCTTCGGCATGAAATCGTTCCAGCTCTCCAGGTAGTGGTTGTCCGGCAGGATCCAACCGCAGAGGCTGGCGGTCTCATCCGCGTAGCGGCTGAAACTCACGGTCAGCGCCACCTTCTCCAGGGCCGCCTTGAACTCGGCGGCATTGGGCAGGCTGTAAGCCGGATTGACGCCGGCCATGAGGACCGCGCCCACCGTGCCGGCATTCATATCCTTCACCAACTGGGCCACCGCTGCATCATCGCCCTGGAAGAACCAGGTATGGTTATCGAGGTCGATGGTGCTGCCGTAGCTCCCGAGCAGGTTGTTGATGCCGTTCACCAGCACCTGCACACCTTCATCGTTGCTGCCGCAGACCACCAGCGCCTTGCCGCGCGCGGCCCACAGGGCATCGGCGGCGTGCTTGAGCTCATCGATCTGCAGCCCGCCGCCCACGGTGGCGGCCCCGGCCTTGCCGGCGATGGCATCATGCAGGGCGACCACGGCCAGCGGAAGCTCGCTCACCTTCACCGGGATGCGGACGTCGGCGTTCGCGCCGGTGATGCTCATGCGCGCCTCCACCTGCCAGTGGCGGTTCATGGCGCCATCGGGGTTGCGGCGACTGGCGTACTGCCAGGCGTATTCGGTGGTGCTGCCCCAGCTGCTGAGGAAATCGGCGTCCACGCTCACCACCACATCGGCCTTGGTGAAGTCGTAGCTGGGGAACACCCGCTTACCGAAGCTCTTGAGATTGGCATTCGTGACACCGCTGTAGCTGATGGTGTCGTATTGCACATGCTCCACCGTCGCATGCTTGGCCTTGAGCGCGGCCACGGCCGCCTTGGTGCTGGGACTGATGATGGTGTTGGTGAGCACCACGATGCGCTTGCCCGCCGCGCTGGCGGCGGTGAGCCCCGCATCGATCGCCTTGTCGGCATCGGCCCAGGTCGTCCCCTGGAGCTTGCCCTCCACGCGCTGGCGCGGACCTTTCAGGCGCTCGCCGTCATAGAGCGAGAGCACCGAGCTGTTGATCCGTGCATTCACCACGCCCTTGTCAAGCCCGGGATTCCGGTTGATGCCGAAGCGGGGGTTGCCTTTGATGTGGATGGGGCGGCCCTCGCGGGTCTTCACCAGGATGCTGGCGAAGTCCTGGCCGTCGTAGAACGTGCTGGCATACCAGTTGGCCACGCCCGGGGTGATGTCCTCGGGCTTGTTCACGTAAGGGATGCTCTTGATCACCGGGGTCTCGCAGGCCGCCAAGGAGGCGGCGCCCAAGGAGAAGCCCAGGAACTTGAGGAAGTCGCGGCGGCCGGTGCTGGCGCCTTGGAACCGGGCGTCGCCCAGCACCTGGTCGATGGCGAGGTCCTGCGGGAACTCATTGGCCCGGGCCTTGATCGCTTCGGGGTCCTGACGCAGGTCCGCCGCGTCCATCCAGTATCGCTTCGTGCTCGACATTGTCCGCGCGTGTCTTAGTAGTGGCACTTGGCGCACTCCCAGCCGCCAAGCTCCTTCACCGTGATCTTGCCGTCCTCGAGGTACTGCTTCAGCTCGCGATGGCCCAGCTTCTCGTCCTCGTGCAGGCGGGCCATCACCTCGTCGTAGTAGCCGTTGCCGGCCATCTTCACCTCCCGTTCGTTGTGGCATTGGATGCACCAGCCCATGGTGAGCGGCGCCCACTGCTCGGCCACGTCCATCTTCTCATCGATGGGCCCGTGGCACTCCTGGCACTCCAGCTTGCCCACGGCCACGTGCTGGGCGTGGTTGAAGTAGGCGTGGTCGGGCAGGTTGTGCACCTTCACCCAGCGCACGGGCTCCTCCTTCCCGGTGTATTCGCCCTTGTCGGGGTCCCAGCCCACTGCCGCGTAGATCTTGGCGATCTCCTTGGTGCCGGCCTCGCTGCGCCCCTGCGCTACCGCCGTGTGGCAATTCATGCACACGTTGGCGCTGGGTATGCCGGCGTGCTTGCTCTTCTCGGCGCTGCTGTGGCAATACTGGCAATTGATACCGAGATTGCCCTTGTCCACCTTCCCGGCGTGCAGGGTGTGGTTGAAGAGAATGGGCTGCTCGGGCTTGTAGTGCTCCACCTCATCGCCGCCGTATACACCCACCACCCACAGGGCATCCCAGGCCTGCAGCACCAGCCACACCGTGACGAACAGGCCGACGAAGCTCATGAATACCTTGTGCTCCCAGGCCCACGCGCGGAAGCGCTGCATGCGCGTGGTCTCCGGCAGCGGACCCCTGCCCTCGGCCTCGTTCACGGCGTTGGCCAGGCTGCGCTTGACGCCGCTCAGCGAAAGGCCCACTACGAGGAAGAGCAGGGCCAGCACCAGCAGCCATACCCAGTTGTTCTCGCCTCTCTCTGGCGCAGCGCCGCCTCCGGCCGCGGTTTCACCGCCGGGGGGCGTGGGTGGCTTGGGGGCCTGGTAGTTGTCTGCGTAGTAGAGAATCGCGTCGATCTCGGCATCCGTCAGCGCCTGTGCCGGCATGGGCACCTTCTTCCAGTCTTCGAAGAGCTTGGTGGCGTAAGCGTTACCCGTCTTCAGGTAGGCGGCGCTGTTCTTGATCCAGGCGTAGATGTCGCCTTGGCCCTCCCAGCGCGCACGGGCGCCTTGAATGGCCGGACCGGTCATCTTGGCGTCCACCTTGTGGCAGCTGGCGCAATTCCCCTTGAAGAGCTTCTCCCCTTGGGCATACAGCGCGGCGTCGGCCGGCTGCGCGTGGGCGGCGGTGAAGCTGAGTGAAAGGAAGAGCGCGAAAGCTGTACGGATGGACCCGATGGAACGTCGTGAAATACAGGCTGGAAGCGGCATTCCGAGGGGTTTAAGCGGGAAGAGGTCCCTGAAGTCCGGCGGCAAAAATAAACGGGGAACCTTACGGCAGGGGACAAGTGGTGCAAGGCGTCAGGGACGTGTCTTTATTTAGAGTCAGTCTAAACAACGGGCACTGGGCAAAGCGCCGGTCCGTCATGGCCGAGCGCTCACGCCCCGAGCGCCCCAGCGGTGAGTCGCGGCATACTTTTGGGCGGACGAGAACGCATGCATCCTTCACTCTTGCTGATCGCCATCGTGGCCCTACCGATATCGGCGATGGCCCAATCGGAATCGGGGCCCGGGTATTTCCGGCCCTATCAGGAAGGTGCGACCGCTGTGGACACCCCGGTCACCGCGCATCAAGGAATCGAGGGCATGGTGGTGGTGAAGGCCGACCCCAAGGTGGAGCGGCTCATGGAGCAGTTCGCGGCGCAGAAGCATCCGCAGCCGGGTTACCGGGTCCAGGTCTTCCTGGGCGACCGCAAGACCGCCGAGGAGACCAAGCGCTTGTTCCTCCAGAAGAATCCTGACACGCCGGCCTACCTGAGCTGGCTGGCACCCAACTGGCGCCTGCGGGTGGGCGACCTGCGCACGCGCCTGGAAGCGGAGCGCCTGCTGCGCGACCTGAGGGCCGCCTATCCGGGAAGCTACATCGTGCCCGACGAGATCGAGATGCCGGCGCTCCCGCCAGGGCATTGAGGTGCGTGCCCAAGAGGCCATGGCCGGAATGCGGAAGGCCGGGGAGACCCCGGCCTTCTTGGCATGCCTGGCTTCGCGGGCTCACTCGCCCAGCGTCCGCTTCACCTCCTCGATGGTGAAGGCCTCCACCACGTCGCCGACCTTGATATCGTTGAAGTTCTTGATGGAGAGGCCGCACTCGTAGCCGTGGGTCACCTCCTTCACCTCGTCCTTGAAGCGCTTGAGGGCATCGAGGTCGCCGGTGTACACCACGATGCCGTCGCGGATGAGGCGCACCTTGTTCTTGCGCTCGATCTTGCCGTCGAGCACATAGCAGCCGGCCACGGTGCCCACCTTGCTGATCTTGAAGGTCTCGCGCACCTCGGCGGTGCCCACCACCTTCTCCACCTCCTTCGGAGCGAGCATGCCCTCCATGGCCTGCCGGATCTCCTCGATGGCGTTGTAGATGATGGAGTACATGCGGATGTCGATCTCCTCGGTCTCGGCCAGCTTGCGCGCGCCCGGTGTGGGCCGCACCTGGAAGCCGACGATGATCGCGTTGGAGGCGGTGGCCAGCAGCACGTCGCTCTCGGCGATGGGGCCCACGGCCTTGTGGATCACGTTCACCTTGATCTGCTCGGTGCTGAGCTTGAGCAGGGAGTCCGTGAGGGCCTCCACGGAGCCGTCCACATCGCCCTTGACGATGAGGTTGAGCTCCTTGAAGTCACCGATGGCGAGGCGTCGGCCGATCTCATCGAGCGTGATGTGCTTATGGGTGCGGATGCCCTGCTCGCGCTGCAGCTGCTGCCGGCGCGTGGCGATTGTGCGGGCGTCGCGCTCGTCCTCGAAGACCTGGAAGGTGTCGCCGGCGTTGGGCGCGCCATCGAGGCCGAGGATGGAGACGGGCGTTGACGGCGGCGCCTCCTGGACCTGCTGCCCCCGCTCGTTGAACATGTTCCTGACCCGGCCGCTGAATTGCCCGGCGAGGATGATGTCGCCCTTGCGCAGTGTGCCGGCGTCGACGAGGAGGGTGGTCACATAGCCGCGGCCCTGCTCCAGCGTGCTCTCGATCACCACGCCGTGGGCGCGCTTGCCGGGGTCGGCCTTCAGGTCGAGCAGCTCGGCCTCCAACAGCACCTTCTCGAGCAGCTGCTCCACACCGGTGCCCTTCTTGGCACTGATCTCCTGCGTCTGGAACTTGCCGCCCCACTCCTCCACCAGGATGTTCATCTGGCTCAGCTCCTCGCGGATCTTGTCCGCGTTGGCCTGGGGCTTGTCGATCTTGTTGAAGGCGAAGACCATGGGTACGCCGGCGGCCTGCGCGTGGTTGATGGCCTCGCGGGTCTGCGGCATCACGCTGTCGTCCGCCGCGATCACGATGATGGCGATATCGGTGATCTGCGCACCGCGGGCGCGCATGGCGGTGAAGGCCTCGTGGCCCGGGGTATCGAGGAAGGTGATCTGCTTCCCGCTCGTCAGCTTCACGCTGTAGGCGCCGATGTGCTGGGTGATGCCACCGGCCTCGCCGGCCACCACATTGGCGTTGCGCACATAGTCGAGCAGCGAGGTCTTGCCATGGTCCACGTGGCCCATCACGGTGACGATGGGCGGGCGTGCGGTGATGCGCTCGGTGACATCCTCTTCCAAGGGGATATCCTGCTGCACATCGGCGCCGACGAACTCCACCTTGAAGCCGTACTCCTCGGCGATCACGGCGAGGGTCTCGGCGTCGAGGCGCTGGTTGATGCTCACCATCATGCCCAGCGAGAAGCAGGCCTTGATGATGTCCGTGACGGGCACGTTCATCATGCTGGCGAGCTCGCTGGCGGTGACGAACTCGGTCACCTTCAACGTCTGGCCGGCCAGCTCGCGCGCGGCCTGCTCCTCCTCGAAGCGCTGGAAGCGGGCATCGCGCTTCTCGCGGCGCAGCTTGGCTCCCTTGCTCTTGCCTCCGGTGAGGCGCGCGAGGGTCTCGCTCACCTTCTTCTTCACGGCGTTCTCGTCCAGCTCTCCAGGGCGGGCGGCGGCGGTGCGCTGCTCGGCCTGCACGGCGCGGTCCACATTCACAGGGCCGGGCTTCACCAGGCGCTTGCGCTTGCCGCGCTCGGCATCGGGCCGCTCGGCGGGCTTGCGCTCCTTCTCCACGGGCAGCTCGATCTTGCCCAGCTGCTTCACGCCGGCGAGCTTCTGCACGGACACGCGGATGGTCTCGGGCTCGGCGGGCGCCGTGGGCGCCGCAGGAGCGGCAGGAGCTTCGGGCGTAGGGGCGGCCGCTGCGGGAGCGGGAGGCGCTTCAGCGGCAGGCTCGGATGCCGGTTCGGCCTTCTTGGCCGCTCCCCGCTTGGGCGCATCCAGGTCGATCTTGCCGAGGGTCTTAGGGCCGGCAGCCTTCTCCACCTTGGCCTTGATCACATCGGGCTCGGCCTCGGGGACCGGCGCTGCGGCTGCGGGCTTGGTCGGCTCGGCCGGCGGCGGGGGGGGCGGGGGCGGCACATTGTGGATGAGCACCTCGGGCTCCTCCTTGGCCTTGGCCTTGGGTTCGGGCTTGGCCGCTCCGGCGGCCAGGGTGATGGTCTCGCGCTCCTGGCGCTGCTGCACGGCCTGCTGCGCCTTGGCCTTGATCTCCTTGTCCGCGCCGAATTCGGCCAGCAGCAGGTCGTACAGCCCCGCCTCGATCTTCGAGTTGGGGTTGCTCTCCACCTGGTGGCCCTTCTTGGCGAGGAAGTCCACGACGGTGCTCACGGCCAGGTTGAACTCCTTGGCCACCTTGCTCAATCGTATGCTCTTCTCCGTCGCTTCGCTCATGCGGTTGTATTAACGCTGCTGGTCCGTTCCGTCCTCAGGCCTCGAGTTCGGCCTTGAGGATGCGCAGCACCTCGTTGATGGTCTCCTCCTCCAGGTCGGTGCGCTTCACCAGCTCATCGGCCGGGATGTCCAGCACGCTGCGCGCAGTATCGCAACCGATGTTCTTCAGCTCATCGATGATCCACTGATCGATCTCATCGGCGAACTCGTCCAGGCTCACATCGTCGCTCACCTCGTCGGTGTCGCGGTACACGTCGATGTCGTAGCCCGTGAGGCGGCCGGCCAGCTTGATGTTGTGGCCGCCCTTGCCGATGGCGAGCGCCACCTGGTCGGGCTTCATGTACACCTCGGCGCGCTTGTGCTCGGCGTCGAGCTTGATGTCGCCGATCTTGGCAGGGCTGAGCGCGCGCTGGATGAGCAGCTGCTCGTTGGCCGTCCAGTTGATCACATCGATGTTCTCGTTGCGCAGCTCGCGCACGATCCCGTGGATGCGGCTGCCCTTCATCCCCACGCACGCGCCCACCGGATCGATGCGGTCGTCGTAGCTCTCCACCGCCACCTTGGCGCGCTCGCCCGGCTCGCGTACGATGCGCTTGATGGTGATGAGGCCGTCGGCCACCTCGGGCACCTCCTGCTCGAACAGCTTGGCCAGGAACTCCGGCGCTGTGCGGCTCAGGATCACCTTCGGGCTGTTGTTGACCATCTCGACTTTCCACACGACGGCGCGCACGGTATCGCCCTTCTTGAAGAAGTCGGTCTTGATCTGCTGGTCCTTGGGCATGATCAGCTCATTGCCCTCGTCGTCGAGGATGAGCGTCTCGCGCTTCCACACCTGGTATACCTCGCCGGTGATGATCTCGCCCACCCGCTCCTTGTACTTGTTGTAGAGGTGGTCCTTCTCCAGCTCCATGATGCGGCCCTGGAGGTTCTGCTTGAGCGCAAGGATGTTCCTGCGGCCGAAGTCCTCGATCTTCACCTCCTGGGTCACCTCCTCGCCCACCTCGAAGTCGGGATCGATCTTGCGCGCCTCGCTGAGCTCGATGTCGAGGTTGTCGTCCTCGCTGAAGCCATCCTCCACGATCACGCGGTTCAGGTAGATCTCCAGGTCGCCCTTGTCGGGGTTGATGATGATGTCCACCTTGGCTTCCTCCCCGAAGCGCTTCTTCACCACTCCGCGGAAGACGTCCTCCATGATGCCCATCATGGTGACGCGGTCGATGTTCTTGAGGTCCTTGAATTCGCCGAAGGACTCGATGAGGTTCACGGTGGCCATGGCCCGATCTAATTGAACGTGATGGTTGCTTTGGTGCTCTTGATGTCGGTGAGGTGCACGGTGGTGACCTCCTCGTCCAGCTTGGGCAGGCGCCCCTTCACCTTGCTGGGGTGCTGGATGCGCAGGCCCACGGTGGCCTCCGCGATGGCGGCGAGCTGCCCGTGCAGCGTGCGGCCGTCGTTGAGGGCGATGTCGACGATGCGGCCCATATGCTTCTGGTACTGGCGCATCACCTTGAAAGGGCGGCCCATGCCGGGGCTGCTGAACTGCATTTCGTAGTCGTCGGCCTCCGGACCGAGCTCCTCGCGCACGGCTTTATTGAGGGCGGCCAGCTCGTTGAGGGTGATGGCGCGGTCGTCGTCGACCTCCACCACCAGCTTGTTGCCGGGGCGCAGCTCCACAGCCACCAGGAAGTGCGTGGTGCCCTCCAAGTGCTTCTCTACCGTCCGCTTCACGTCCGCCTCGGTGATCATTTCCGGCTGATGCTCAATGGTCTGCAACAAAAAAGAGGGGCGGCCCCCTCTTCCTCATCCGCCATCTGTCGGCGCAAATGTAGGGTTTGCCAGCGAAATCCCGGCATCCGGAGGGACCGGCATCACCGCCTCCCTCCAGGCACCCCGCCCCCCCGCGGCGCTTGGGACGGGGCTGCCGGCGCGCTCTTCTTGACCTGCCCCTCCTCATACTCCATGCTCTTGGTCACCTTGCCGTTGCGGTCGTAGAAGTTCATGGTGCCATGCAGGCGGCCGTTGCGGTAGTGCATCTCCTGCACCACGCGGCCACGCTGGTCGTACACTTTGCAGGGTCCGTGCGGGTCGCCATTGATGAGCTCCTGCTCGCGCATCTTCACGCCGGCATCGTCGAAGTAGACCCACTTGCCGGTAGGCGCCCCCATGCTGTACTGCCCCTCGCTAATGGGCGTGCCGTTCACGCTGTAGGCGACCCACCGGCCGCTCTTCTTCCCTTGGTCGTAGCTGCCCTCCTCGCGCACCCGGCCGCCGGGCACTTTGCCCTCACCGGGGTCGAAATAGAGCTTCCACGCGCCGTGCTTCAGGTCGTCCTTGAACCAACCCTCATAGTCCGGGCTTCCGTCCGGGAAGAAGCCCTTCCACAGGCCGTTCATCCGGCCCTGCGTGAAGCCGCCTTCGGTCTTCAGCCTTCCATTCTCGAACCAGCTCTGCCATTGGCCATCCTCCCGCCCCATCAGGTAGGGACCCTCTTGGAGCTTCTGCCCATTCTCGTAGCGCGTGGTCCAGATGCCGGACTTCAGGCCATCGGCGAAGGCGCCCTTCTTCCAGAACTGGCCCCCTTCGTAGTAATACACCCATTCGCCCTGCTCCTTATCGGCCTTGAACGCACCCGTGCTCTGCAATTGGCCGTTGGTGTGCCAGTGCTTCCATACGCCCTCGCGCAGGCCCTCCTTGAACGGGCCGCTCATCTCCGGCCGGCCTTTCTCGTTGTACCAGGTCCAGAGGCTGTCCTTCTGGTCGGCCTTGTGCCAGCCGGTCACATCCACGGATCCGTCGGCGCGGTACACGGTATAGGCCCCATGCAGCTTGCCCGCCACGTAAGCGGCCTCCTTCTCCAGCTTGCCGTTGCTGCCGAACCATTTCCACAGGCCGTTGCGCTGCCCGCCGGTGCACGGGCCCTGGGACTTGATGTTGCCGGCGGGCCAGTACTCGGTCTGCTCACCGTCGGGAACGCCGGCCCGGTAGTGCTTCAGCTCGCTCACGGTGCCGCTGGGGAAGTAGGCGCGCGTGAAGCCATCGCCCTTCGTCACAGTCTGCTCCCCGTCGCGGTCCCAGGCATCGGTGACGATGGCGATGCCCGTGCTCCAGCGCTCCTTGAGCATCGGCTTGCCATCGGGGTAGAAGTACTCCCAGGCCCCCTCCTTCACGCCCTTGCGGTAGGCGCCGCGCTCCATGACCTGCCCGCTGGCGTAGTAGCTGGTGATGGTGCTGTCCTGCACGCCCCGGCGCATGAAGCCATCATGCTGCAGCTGCTGGCCGCCAGGGTAGTAGATGCGCACGTGCCCATCGCGTTCGCCAGACTTGAACTCGCTCTGCTCGATCAAGCGACCCTCGCGGTCGTAGAAGCGCCACTCGCCCCACTCGCGCCCGTTCACCATGAGGCCTTCGCTGCGTTTGATGGTCTTCTTCGCGTCCCAATGGTCCACGAAGGGTTCGGCGCCCTGCCCGTGGGCGGCGAGGACCGCGAGCAGGAGAACCGATAGCAGCAGCAGGCGTGGCATGCGGCGAAGTTAGAGCCCCCCGGAGGCGAGGCAGGGGACTCGTGGAACGATGTTCCAACACCATGCAGGTGATGCATGAGCCGTCAGCGCGGCAGGCGTCCCATTCCGGTGCGCGATCAGCGCTGATGCGCAAGCGGCAATCGGCTACCTTGCACCGCTACTGCAGGATGCGGAGGACGACCCTGGTGATCGGAGCTGCGCTCGCGTTGGTCCTCGTGCTCTCGGGCTGGGACGCGGCCATGCGTCCCGTGCATGGGCCGCACGGTGCGCTGGAGCTCGCGCTCTTCCGCACGGCCGACAGCCTTCCGGTGAGGATCAGCACCTACTTCACCTCGGCCGGGCGCTGTGCCGGCTGCCATGGGCGCGACCTGCTGGGCGTGGCCAGCGTGGATGCGCAGGGGCGCGATGTGAACGTGGTGGACGACTGGCGCAGCACCCTGATGGCCAACAGCGCCCGCGATCCCTTCTTCCTTGCCAAGGCCCGGCACGAGTCGCTGGTGAACCCTGCGCACGCTGAGGCCATCGAGAACAAATGCCTCAGCTGCCATGCGCCGCTGGGGATGCATGAGGAGCGCCTGCTGGGTCATGCGCCGTTCACCCTGGCGCACCTCGACACCAGCATCCTGGGCCAGGACGGCGTGAGCTGCCTTAGCTGCCACATGCAGAGCGAGGCGACCTCGGGCACCTACTTCAGCGGGGAACTCGAGTTCGATTCCGCACGGGTCTATGGCCCCTATAGCGACGACCAGATCAACCCGGCCATCATGGAGTCGTTCGTGCGCTTCACGCCCGGCTTCGGCAGCCACATCGTGAACAGCAAGGTGTGCGCGGGCTGCCATACGCTGATCACCGAGACCATCGGCCTGGATGGCGACCTCACGGGCGACCGCTTCGTGGAGCAGGCCACCTACCACGAATGGCTCAACAGCGTGTACAGCGCGAATGGCACGCACTGCAACACCTGTCACATGCCGCGCATCAACGATGGCATCCTGCTGGCGGCCGAATACCCCTTCCTCAATGCACAGTCGCCCTTCGGGCTCCACCACCTGGTGGGCGGCAACGAGCACATGGTGCGGCTGCTGAAGCAGAACAAGGGCGCCCTCGGCATCCCGGCCACCGACGTGCAGTTCGACAGCACCCTGGCCCGCACGCGCCGCATGCTGGCCCACCACACCCTCGATGCGCACCTCAGCCTGATCGACCGCACAGCGGACACCGCCTTCTTCGCGGTGCGCCTCGAGAACAAGGCCGGGCATCGCTTCCCCAGCGGCTACCCCTCGCGCCGCGCCTTCATCGAATTCACGGTGCTGACCACCGAGGGCGACACGGTCTTCAAGAGCGGGCTGCTGAACGGCGCCGACGAGGTGGAGGGCCATGATGCGGGCTACGAGCCGCACCATGATGTGATCGTCAGCGGTGACCAGGTGCAGATCTACGAGCTGGTGATGGGAGACGTGAACGGCGATGTCACCACGGTGCTCGAGCGTGCCAAGGACCCGATCAAGGACAACCGCCTGGCGCCCGTGGGCTTCACGAGCAGCCACCCGGCGTACGACACCACACGCGTGGCCGGTGTACCCGCCAGCGATACCGACTTCAACCGCAACGCCTTCGGGGAGGAGGGCACCGGGGCCGATGCGGTGCGCTACCACGTTCCGCTCAACGGCGCCACCGAGGGCCTGCGCGCCTTCGCCCGTGTGTGGTACCAGCCCGTGCCACCGGCCTGGAACGCGGAGATGTTCAGCCACAGCCATCCGGACATCGACGCCTTCCGCGACATGCTCGAGGCCAGCGACCGCTCACCCTCGCTGGTGGCGGCGGATTCGCTCTTCCTAGGGCCGGCGGGCCTGGCCGAGCGCCCGGCGGACCTGGTGCGCGTGCACCCGGTACCCACGAGCGACGGCTGGGTGAGCATCGGTGCCGGGGCCGGCGCGCAGCTGGAGCTGCTGGATGTGCTGGATGCGCGCGGCGCACGCATGCCTGCCCTGCGGGAGCGGCGTGGGCCGCTTCTTCGTGTCCGGCTGCCCGAGGCGCCGGGCACCTACCTGCTGCTGCTGCGCGTGAACGGCGCCCAGGCGATCACCCGCGTGGTCCGCGAATGAGCCTCACGCTGGCCTCGATCCACATCCACCCGATCAAGTCGCTCGGGGGCTTCCATGTGTACGAAGCGCAGCTCACCGACCGCGGACTGCAACATGACCGAC